>ERZ857951.3161-NODE-3161-length-12880-cov-3.880156_pt1 | contig 12880 bp, 7 predicted proteins | sample MGYA00519759_ERZ857951 | MGnify/ENA primary metagenome ERZ857951 (study PRJEB31778, sample SAMEA3449377) | human gut metagenome | biome: human gut; feature: human-associated habitat; material: faeces | place: United Kingdom | collected 2010/2012 ...
GTAGTAGCAATGTTTATGTTTGTTTGTGGTGGTTCATTCCTTGTAAAGGCTCAGAACTCTGAAAAAGCTGCGACAGCCCAGTCAGAAGTTAATGCCGCACTTATCGTTAATGATACAGTAGTCAAAGACACTGTAACTAAAAAAGACGAACCTGTGAAAACAGAACTGAGTGCACCAACCGCTTTTGTCAATGATACAGTAGTCAAAGACACTGCATCCAAAGACAAACCGGCTGAGCCTGTCAAGGAATAACCTTACCAAAAACTCTCAGAACAAAGTCTGCTGAATAATAGTAAGCACACTACAAAAAAGTCACCCCTACTTCGTCTATTCCGGGGGTGACTTTTTTTGTACCTACATACTTACTTGTTTGGATAAAATATTGTACTTTTGGAAGTCAATAAATTATCCACCCAAACTAACTGAATAAACATGAAGCTAAGAAACCTTTTACTCATTGCCCTCGTTGCGGTCGTATTTTGTAGTTGCCACAGTTATCAACCGACCTCTATCACCGTTGCCTCCTATAATCTCAGAAACGCCAACGGCTCCGATTCTGCCAAAGGAAACGGTTGGGGACAACGCTATCCGGTCATTGCCAAAATGGTGCAATACCACGATTTCGATATTTTCGGAACGCAGGAGTGTTTCATTCACCAGCTGAAGGACATGAAAGAAGCATTACCCGGTTATGACTATATAGGTGTAGGCCGCGATGATGGCAAAGAGAAGGGGGAACACTCCGCTATCTTCTACCGCACCGACAAATTTGATGTGATAGAGAAAGGCGATTTCTGGTTGTCGGAGACTCCGGACGTGCCGAGTAAAGGCTGGGATGCAGTCCTGCCCCGCATTTGCAGTTGGGGACACTTCAAATGCAAAGATACGGGCTTTGAATTTCTATTCTTCAACCTGCATATGGACCATATCGGCAAGAAGGCCCGCGTGGAAAGTGCTTATCTCGTGCAAGACAAGATGAAGGAACTCGGTAAGGGTAAAGAGCTTCCGGCTATCCTGACCGGCGACTTCAACGTTGACCAGACTCATCAGTCTTATGACGCTTTTGTCAGCAAAGGTGTGCTTTGCGACTCTTATGAAAAGTGTGACTTCCGCTATGCAACCAACGGAACATTCAATGATTTCGATCCGGACAGTTTCACGGAAAGCCGCATCGACCATGTATTCGTCTCTCCTGTTTTCAAAGTAAAAAGATATGGTGTGCTGACAGACACGTATCGCAGTATCAGAGGAAACGGAGGCAAGAAGGACGCAACGGACTGTCCGGAAGAAATCGACATCAAAGCTTATCAAGCCCGCACGCCCTCGGACCATTTCCCTGTAAAAGTAGAACTGGTGTTTGAGGGAGAAGAACAAAAATAACTCGGAAAGCTTTACCTGTACTAGGTCTACCCGACAAAACACACTGTTGGGAGAGTTAATTCTGAGACTTATCAATGAAGGAAAGGTTGACTTATTGAACAGCATCCAATCGTTTCCACTCCCGCTCTTACCCATGAAATAACTGTTTCATACGGCAAAACCAATAGTTTCATGCATTGGAACCTTTGGTTTCGCCGTACAGAAACCATAGTTTCACCGGTGGGAAACTTTAGTTTCATCATGGAGAAACTTTAGTTTCAGACGCTTGAAACTTTTGTTCCCAAGGCTTGAAACTTCCAGTTTCATTACGGGAAACAAATAGTTTTAAACCTTTGAAACAAAATTGAATAGGGTGCGTCTCTGTCTTGTCAATGAGAGACACACCCTATTCCGTATAACTTATGTTGATAACTGTTTATTTCGCTTGTAACTTGGTGACAATCGTTGCCGTAACCGTCGGATCGTCAGAACTACCGGCATTACCAGTCAGGTTTTGAATATATACCACTCCTTTTTGTCCATCTTGCGTCTGGTATGCATATACTTTTCCATTCTCTATTTCAATACTTTCTGTTGTTGGTGACAAATTCTTTAGAGGAGTGTCATCAATTCTGCTGATTGCGTTGAACTGTTCTAAGGTCATATTCGTAACTCCGAATTTAGTATTGCGAGCACCGTTAAAGGTTAAGCTATGCTTGGCAGGAGAGATTAATACTGCTTTTCCATTCTTATTTTCCATACCTATATTAACTTCAGCAGCATATTTACCCGCTTCACGGCTCTTATAGATGCGGCCATATAACCATTCAGCATAGAATACTCCCCAATATTTGTCAACTGATTCCAATTTCTTATCACTATGTTCAGAAAAGATAACAGCAGGAGTGATTTCTACTACAAAGTTTTTCTGAAAGTCTTCTCCTTCAGCATCAGTTACACTAATTTTGATCGCTTTGTTTTCTGACAGGTTTGTTATAGTATATGAAAAATCATAATTACTTTTAGGTTCGTCAAATGTTTGTCTGGTACTCTCGATGACAGATATCGCCGCACCGGTTTCAGCATTGGCTGTGCTGATAACGAAGGAGGTAAGTCCTGCTGTAGAAGTGATGCTTCCTTTTACCGTATATTCTTTGATACCTTTCGGAGTAGTTACCAAGTTCGTTCCTCCTTCAAAATTGAATAGTACAGTAGGAACATAATCAATATTAGCTTCATTTTCACAAGAGGTAAGTGAAAACAGGAAGATAAATAACGTATAAAATAAATGTTTTGCTTTCATATTATTGTAAAATTATTGGTTTATAAATCTGATTACCACCCGGCGTTTTGTTCAATATTCTGACTGTTGTCAACTTCTTGCTGCGGGATTGGGAAATGGTAACATTTGGAAAGAAAAATACGTTCTTCCAGCAGGCTTCTGGTATATGTAGGATTTTCTAGGCTGCCTGTTACAGTAACCTTGTATACTGGTTTAGAGAACCATTCTTCCGCTTTGGCCCATCGGCGGGCATCGAAGAAACGATTGTCTTCGAATGCAAATTCTACACGATATTCTTTGTAGATGCGCTGTCTGAGTTCGTCCTTATTCCAATTTTTGTTTTCATCTAATTCTCCTACACCGGCACGTTTACGTATCAGGTTGACTGTTTTTACTGCATTTTTGCTGTCACCCAATTCATTAAGTGTCTCTGCATACCCAAGTAATATTTCCGCATAACGTATCATTTGGGGGTTACAGTCATAATTGGAGTTTCCCGAACTTTTGTGTCCGATTCTATCGTCGAGATATTTCAGGACGAGATAACCGGATGATTTGCTTTTATCATCTACGTCAGTCATATCCAACGCTTGTTGGGAACCATTAAGATCGAATGTGTTGCCATGATAAAAGATTGTCATTTTAAGGCGTGGATCCCGGTTTTCATAAGGATTCTTATCGTCATATCCTGAATTTTTATTAATGATAGGCTGGCCATTGGCATCGTATCCGGTGATTGGTTCAGTACCGTCTTTCATGTCGTAAGCATCTACCAGATTCTGAGTGGGAGTACATCCCACATAAGATTTTTCATTCCAGGGAGCTCCTTGGGGAAGATTACTATGCATGGTGGCATTGGCAGCGAGTAGATATGTATATATATTTTCTTTGGTTTTACGCTCGCAGAAATAATGTGCATAACTTAATTCCGGATTTTGCGTGTCATAATATAAATCATAGATATTCAATCCCATGACTGCTGATAATGCGTCTCTGGCATCTTCCCATTTCTTACGATCCATAGACGGGTTGTTTAGTTTGCTGGCAGCATAAAGTTTGGTACGGGCTATGTAGGCCAGTGCCGCTCCTTTGGTAGCACGCCCGTAATTGGGGGCGTCCCATTCTAATGGAAGTTGTGATGCAACATCTGCCAGTTCGGAAACGATATAGTCGACGGTTGCTTCTGCAGTTGAACGCGAACGGTCCAAGTCGGTAGGAGAGATGATTTCATCTCCCAGCAACACGACTCCTCCGTACCAACGGTATAATTCTGCATAATACAGTGCCCGTAAGAAACGCGCTTGTAATTTTGAGGAGGCTTTTTCTTCATCAGACAGTACCGATTTGTCTACTTTTTGTATAAATAGAGTTGCGTTACGGATACTATTGTAATAGAAGGTCCAGGGATGTCCTCCGTTCATTGCAATATCAGAGGCAGACATGGTTGACTTACCATGCGTATGTGCTGATGAATATTCAATAGGTGCATATGCGTTGTCTGTTGCACAGTCAAGGAAAGTTACTCCATCTCCGGAGAAACTGGAGAAGCTACCTTGTGTTAGACGCGTGCGGGCATATAGGTTATTTAAAATCTGCCTTGTCTTTGCTGCGTCTGCATAGATTAATTCTTCCGTGTTCGTTCCTGTCTGGATTCGTTCCATATCACCGGTACATCCGTATAGGAGCAGTAGGGAAAAGGCTGTTAGAATAATATTTTTCTTCATATATCGAATTGTTATCAGAGGTTAGAATGTAACGTTTACTCCAAGATTATAGATTCTTTGCTGAGGGTAGAAGTTTCCGCGATTGGCAGGTTGTGCTTCCGGGTCGATCACTTTTAACTTATCCCAAGTAAGCAGGTTGAATCCGTTGACATACATCCTTAATGCGGATATCGGGGTGTGGGTAAACCACTTTTTAGGGAAGTTGTAGGATAACTCTACATTCTTCAGTCGCAGATAAGAAGCGTCATACAAATACATTGAAGATGATTTGAAGTTGTTCTGATTGGAGCCTGAAGAATTGCTCATACGATGATAAGTCGCAGTTTGCTGTGTTTCAGGAGTCCATCTGGCCAAATGTCTGTCGGCAAGAGCAGAACCAAGATTGAAGAACTCCCATGCAACTTCACCTGTCAGTGGAATTGTTACACGTGTTGCTCCCTGGAACATAACGGTCAGGTCGAAGTTTTTGTAAGACAGACCAACTTGGAATGAGCCGGTTATTTCGGGTACATCCGAGAAACCGAAAGGTGCTATGTCGTAATCATTGATAACACCGTCTCCGTTGATATCACGGAAACGGACGTCTCCAGGTTGTAAGGTTCCGTATTGCGTCGGGCCGGCTGCGATTTCGGCATATGTATTGTAGAATCCGTCGGCTATCAGTGAGAACTGTTGTCCGATAGAACCTCCGGTACGGTTCATATAAGGATATTTACGTATCTGTTCATTTTGTTCGATAATCTCATTGTGGTTGTAGGCAATGTTTGCTTTGATGCGATAGCCGAAGTCTTTGATCTTATGATCCCACCCTACTTCTACTTCTACACCTTGATTTTTTACTTCCATTAGATTTTGTGGAGAAAAACTTGTCACTCCGGAAATGATGTTGGTGCGTGAGGGAGTTTTCAAGATGTTGGTACGGTTTTCGCGGAAGTATTCGGCATTCAAGGTTAATTTACCTTCAAACCAGCGTGTGTCCATACCGATATTGAATTTGGTAGAACGTTCCCAACTTACAATCTGTGCTGCTTTTCCTTCCAAGAGTCCTCCACTGGCTGCAGTTGGAGATTCACCGAAATTGTAATTGGTGCCTGCGGCATAGGTCGCTTCCGAATAATAGGCAAAATTACTTCCGAATTTGTCATTACCGACTTGTCCTAATGAAGCTCTTATTTTCCAGTAAGGTAATAGTTTGCTGTCTTTTAGGAAAGATTCGTTAGTAACAATCCAGCCTACGGATGCGGAAGGGAATAATGCATATCGTTCGCCTTCAACAAATCTGTTGGAACCATTGTATCCTAAATTGATTTCTACTAAGTATTTACCTTCAAAATCATAGTTGGCACGGGCTACCAGTCCTTGATATACCTGCGGTAGCCCTCCATATTCACCATCGCCCGGTGCTTGGTAAGAGTTATAGTTGTATAAAATAAGTCCCGAAACATTATGTTTTTCTGCAAATTGACGTGAATAATTCACGAATGCTTCCCAGTATACACGTTTTTTTGCTCCGGATGCAAAATTGATGAGAGAAGGGAATACTTTGGCAAGTAGGCGTTGGTATGTTCCATTCTCATTATATTTCCATACAGGTTCCACCACATTCAAGCCCATACCGTTGTCTTCGATATAACTATTGTAGGAGAATTTACCTCCGATACTCAATCCTTTAGTAATAGCATGTAAATCGTAGTTCAGTTTTACAGTTCCTTCCAAAGCACTGTCGTTGTCCTTTCTATATCCCTGATAGAGGAATGCGTGTAGTGGGTTGGCTCTCACAAGATTTGGAACGGCTGCAAAAGTTCCGTTTTCGTTGACTAGCGGGAATGCATTGGCAGGTGTACGGGTCATATTGTTAAATGCACGGCTGGCATCTCCTTCGGAGTTGGGACGGTTCTTGCTTCCGGTACGATAGCTGAAGTCAACGCCAATACTGAAGTCTTTAGTAACTTGTATATCTAGGTTGGTTCGTACGTTGAAACGATTATAGTAGTAGGCAGAGTTGTAGTCTGGTTGCTGGAGTAAATTATCCAGTTCCGGGTTAATGGCAATCAATTTGGCCAGATCTGGTTTCTTTTTTAATTTTTCGATATCAGTTTCGTAGGTTCCGTTCTGATGAAAATAGCCTAATGACACAAAATATTTAAGCCGTTCGTTTCCTCCCGATACATTGACATTGTACTTTTGTTGTGTACCTAGTTTGGTAAACATATCTATATAGTCGTTGTCCGGATGAGTAAACGGGCTGGACTGGTTGCGGTATAATTGCATATCATGCTCTGTATATTTCGGTGCTTGCCCTTCATTCACCAAACCTTCATTCATCAATGTTGCATATTCTTCGGCATTCACCATTTTTGTAATACGGTTGATTTGTGTAATACCGAACTCACCGGAGAAAGAAACTTTAGCTTTACCGGAATTACCACGTTTTGTAGTCACAAGGATAACTCCGTTCGCTCCACGTACACCATAAACGGCAGTAGCAGATGCATCTTTCAATACGGAAATACTTTCTATTTCGTCCGGGTCGATTTGTGAAAAGTCACGTTCGATGCCATCTACCATAATCAACGGAGAAGCATCGTTCACCGTAGCACGGCCACGAATATAGAGTGCGGCAGCGTCTTCACCGGGACGTCCGCTGGTTTGACGTGTTACCAGTCCGGGAATACGTCCTGTCAGACTGTTTGTGACACTGGAAGTAGGACCTTGTTTCAGTTCCCGATTGCCCACAGCAGAAATAGATCCGGTAACCGATACCTTTTTCTGTTGCCCATAAGCTACAACCACTACTTCGTCCAAGGTTTGTGTGTCATCATGGAGTCTTACGGTAAGTGTCTTTCCATCTTTGGGAACGGTAACTTCCACAGTTTTCATTCCTATCATTGAAATAGCAATAATAGCCTTGTTACTGGTTACCTTTAATGTGAATTTGCCGTCAAGATTTGTAATTGTTCCATTACTGGGTTGTCCTTTTTCTACCACATTGGCACCAATTAATGGTTCGCCGGCGGCATCTGTAACAACACCTCTTACGGTTTCTTGTGCTTGCGCTCCTATGAACCATAAGCTCATTAGTAGCATTAATATATACCATTTTTTCATATTATACGATTTTTAGATTGTTATCTCCAACCGGGATTCTGTACTAAATTTGTATTTAACTGCATTTCTGAGTAGGGGATAGGAGAATAATACATCTTTGTATTAAATTTCCTTTGTCCGTCGACAACAAACTCATGTGTGGACACAACTCCATTATCTTGCCGCTCTATTCTGAATCCCATTAGTGGCTGGTTCAAATCTTTTTCGGCTGTTTTCCATCTTCTCAAGTCAAAATAGCGTTGATCTTCGAATGCCAGTTCAACCCGTCTTTCATTTCTTATTTTCTTTGTCATTTCCGTTTGAGAAGTTGTAGTGTATGGGACTGTTATTCCTGCACGTGTTCTTACTTTATTCAAAGCTTCGAGAGCTGTCCACCCCAAATCGGCTGCATCATTCGGTCCGTATGCTTCGTTCATGGCTTCGGCGTATAGCAAATAGATGTCTGCCAAGCGAATGACAGGGAAGTAGTGGTAGGTACTCGTTATTGTTTGAGCTGACAGATTTATATTCGTATCAAGGAATTTGCGTAAATAATAACCTGTAACGGTAGAACGAAGATTGACTTTGCCGATAGCATCCTGACTGTTGGGGTCGCTGATGTCGATTGCTCCTCTTGCTCCCAAAATACTTCCGTCACGAACGATCGTAACATCAAAACGAGGATCCATATTCTCGAATCGGGTATCTGATTGCATATCGTTGGCACTACCATCCTTCTTCTCGAAAGCGCATACCAGATTATGGGAAGGACAAGTACCTCCCGAACCCAACAGTGAAGGAGGGTAATTGTAAAGTTCCAGCATATAGTTTTTTGGATTTCCGGTATATACTATATATTCAGTATTTTGGTTTGGCTGTATGATAAACAGTTTTTCAAAGTTTGGGTATAAATACAATTTACTCGGAGCAAGGTCAATTACGGTTTTCAAAGCTTTAGCAGCAAGTTTCCACCTTTCTTGTACGTTTCCGTCAGTATAGCCGAGTATCGGATTTTGTGCATTGTTGAATAATGGACTCGCTGCGTACGCCAGCGTTTTTGCCTTAATAGCCAACGGGCATGTACTGGCTGATAAAAAACCAAAACCACGATATTGATTCGTGATATAATTGTAGCGCGTAAATACTTCGCTGGCTTCATTGCATAAACTTACAATATAATCGACGCAATCGCTGAAATTATTGCGGGGTAATGTTATAATCTCTTTATCATCAAGAGTATATGTCTTTTTCACGAGCGGAACTCCTCCATACCTTTTGATTAACTCGAAGTAATAGAGTGCACGGACCGATTTACTCTCTGCTATGGCCAGTTCTTTATAACTTTCAACTTGTGCATCTGTCCAACCTGCATTGTTTTGTAGGAGAGGAATGTACTGCTCGAAATAAAGTGTACGCCGGATACCAATGTATAAATCGGCCCAACGGTTTTCTATCGGACTAATTTCGGTTGCGTATCCTTGTCCCAGTTTATACATTGCATTGGCGGGGTCTACATAAGCACCGTCATCTGTAGATGCGTCGAGGAATGCTGTGTAGTTGCTTTGGTATCCATTGGGCATGGAAACGTAAACGCTATTCAGCATTTGGATTGTTTTGTTATAATCAATAAATGTCTCTTCCGGTTGCCAGTATTCATAAGGTTGTTGGTCCAGATAGTCGCATGAAGAAACTGCAAGAGCAATACAACCTGTTATGAGTATATGTTTAATCGTTCTCATAGTTAGTTAAAATTTAATGTTTATTCCGGCGCTGAATGAGCGTTGGAGCGGATAAGCGACACCATTGCCATAGGCCTCCGGGTCAATAACGTCTAGTTTATCGAATGTGAGCAGGTTCTGGCCATTTAAGAAGATACGGAGTTCTTCAAGACCAATGGAACGGACCACTTTGGTTGGTAGATTATACGACAGTTCTACATTCTTTAGTCTTAGATAAGAGGCGTCCCGTTGCCAATAGGTAGACGAAAGACTGTTGTTGCTTGACCCTGCAGCTTTAGTTGTAAATCTTGGGTTGTTGACAGAAGGGTTTTCCGGTGTCCAACTATTTCTTTGGTGTTCATACATATTTCCGTTATTGTAGAATGCAAACGCTGTGTATGAAGATAGCATTTTAGATACTTTAGCTGCCCCTTGGAATAGTACGGACAGAGAAAATCCTTTATAGCTTCCTCCAAGACTGAAGCCATAGAACACTTGAGGAACGTCCGTGTATCCGTAACGTACCCGATCTTTTTCATCTATCTTACCGTCTCCGTTGATATCTTTATATCGTATGTCTCCGGGAACGACGCTGTTCAATGTGTGAACAGGAGCTGCCGCAATTTCTTCATACGATTGGAAAATACCATCGGCAATATAGACCAGTGAAGTACCATAAGGATGTCCTTTGGAATACATATAGTCATACGGTTGCAAGGCTTCGTCCATATCAATGACTTTGTTTTTGCTGTATGAAATGTTACCACTAAGGAAATATGTGAAATCTTTACCTATGTTATCTTTCCAGTTTAGGCTGGCTTCCCAACCTTTGGTTTCCATTTTTCCGATATTCTTGCCTGGCATATAGATAGTAGTATATCCCAACATGGATGAAAATGTGGAGGGAATGGTGTATACACCGGTGCGACGATCCTTCCAAATGTCGAATGTTGCGTTCAAACGATTAGAAAACATTCCTAAGTCTGCACCTAGATTCATTTGAGTAGATTCCTCGTAGGTAGCAGAAGGATTGGCTTGTTGGGTTTCCAATAGAGAAGTATATTGTACCATGTCATTACCAAAATAGATTCCTTCATTCAAATTCTGAAGACGGCTCATATACATATACGCAGATACTGCACGGTCATTATTGATCTTACCGATACTACCGCGTATCTTTAGATTAGAAATAGCGGGCTTTAACACATCAAAGAATTTCTCATTGGATACATACCATGCTAAAGAAACAGTAGGAGACAATCCCCAGCGGTTTTCATTATTGAATTTGTAAGAACCTTGATAACCGAAAGTGGCATCTATCTGGTATCTATTATCGTATTTATATGCAAACCAGCCACCAACTGTTTGATAGCGATAGGGAAGCACAATACTTTGATTGTATTCATATTGGTCGTAAAACATCATTCCCGAGACATTGTGCCTACCGAAAATACGATTGTAGCTAAGCTTAAAATTTAATGTGGTGTTACGTGCATCACCATATTTCATGGCAGCATTTGATATCATTTCTTCACTAGTTCCATATTTTTGGAGTACTCCGTTATTTTGAAGTGTGTAATAATTGAAAGAGCGGGTACGGTTTTGTTTTTGTAAGTTGTATACGTCCATAGAAATCTGTCCGTAGAGCGATAAACCCTTCAGAAGGAAATCCAGATCCTGTTTCAGTGATACAGAAAAGGCGCCATAACGTTTATCGATCGCTGTGTAGCCACCTCTGTTCAAGATAGCCCACGGATTAATATATTTATCATTGCCTGCTACAATACGGTCTCCCGGTTGTGATTTGATAGGATTCCCTGACTGGTCTACATAGCTATGAGTATCTTTATAGTACATTGGGAATGCCGTAGCCGGCGTTTTCAACAAATTTTGGAATATATATTGTTGTGCTTGGTCGTAATAAGGTGAGTTTTCACTTTGCATCCAACCGTCTAATTTAACAGATAAAAGGGTTGTGGAGGTAATGTCGAAGTCTACGTTCGAGCGAAAGTTGATTCGGGAAAATTCTGTGTTGGTACTGTAATTCTGCTCTTTTTCAGTATTAAACATTCCTGCTTGTCCGGTATATCCCAATGAGACGAAATAACGGGTACGCCCGGAACCTCCTTCTACTGTGGCATTATATCGCTGCATGAAAGTTCCTTTTTTAAGCAAGTTTCCTATCCAGTCGACATCTGGGTAGCGCTCCGGGTCTGAATGATTGGCGAATTTATTGATCTCCGTTTCCGTGTAGAAAGGATTCAAACCGTCATTAATGTTCGCTTCATTGTAGGATTGAGCATATTCTGCCGCGTTAACAGCTTTGGGAACTCTCATGTTCTGCTGATATATCCCTTGGATGTTAAGGCTGACTCTAGGTTTTCCGAGACGTCCGGATTTGGTTTCAATCAGGATAACTCCGTTCGCGCCTCGCATACCATAAAGAGCGATAGCAGAAGCATCTTTTAATATGGTCACTCTTTCAATTTCCTGAGTTTGTACCATACCGTAGTAATTGCGTTCTTGTCCATCGATTAGTACAAGTGCGCCATTTCCATTGCTACGTATTCCACGTATATAAATGGAAGCTTCGTCATTGCCCGGTTCTCCACTTCGCTGAATCGTAGTTAACCCCGATATTCTTCCTGACAATGCATTGGATAAATGCTGTACAGGCACATTCTCCAATACTTTACCGGAGATTACATCGGATGCACCGCTAAACTCTGTTTTTAACTTACTTCCATAGGGTATGGAAATGATTGTCGAGTCTTTTTCATTCTTTTCCTTCACTGTTTTGTCCTGTGCTGAAATGATGGTTGAATAACCTGCAAGTGAGCAAAATAGCAGAAAGAACTTGATTTTTAAAGTTTTCTTTCTCATAAATATTAAATTAAGGGGAATATTTTATAATATTCAGTTTAGAATAAGTCGTAGTAGAACTTAGCCTAATTTAATCTATATCTATGATAATCAGTTTGTTAAAGTTGTGATATTTATTAAAAAAGAGTAATGGTATAAAGTTGGTATCTAAAAAAGTAGATTTAATTTGCGGGAGAATGCAAAATAAATGAAATATTAGCTTGATATTTTAAAATCAATTAATATATTTGCGGAGAATTAAAAACAAAATGAACTTTTAAAGCAAAATCGCCTATGGAGAGCTAAGCACTTCTACTATAATTTAGAAAATTATTAAGTTCTACTACAACTTAGCTATTAATTTAATCTTTTAGAAACATAAATAAGAAAAGGGAAAAACTATTTTTTAATGGTGGTTATATGTTTGTCGTTTAGTAATCGTAGACAAAATGATCCTATTTGTGCTACCTAAACAGGGAATTATATAATTAACTATCTATCTAATTATCTAGGTAAGTTTTTAAAACCTCTGCTATTTTCTCATATCCTTTAGTATTAGGATGAAGTCCATCGCTGAATAAGGATGAATTGATAATGCCATTTTTATCAGTCAACAGATTGCTTAAGTTTATATAAATACAATCCTGTTCTAGCTTCTTACGAAGTTCTTTGTTAATTTGCTGAATACGTTTTTCTGTGTTTGCTCTTGGGAGGATTCCCATTACGCATAATTTAGCTTGTGGTTGGCGTATTTTAATAGCTTCGGTAACCTGAAGAATACCTTGCAGAATTTCTTTATCCTTAATTCCGCAACACTATAGTTTAACATTATTTATAAGTGCCTGAGC
>ERZ857951.3169-NODE-3169-length-12861-cov-5.265813_pt1 | contig 12861 bp, 15 predicted proteins | sample MGYA00519759_ERZ857951 | MGnify/ENA primary metagenome ERZ857951 (study PRJEB31778, sample SAMEA3449377) | human gut metagenome | biome: human gut; feature: human-associated habitat; material: faeces | place: United Kingdom | collected 2010/2012 ...
TGTAAAGCGGGGCTGTTTCCTCGTACACGAACGACAGATCCAGCGCCGCCTCCAGTTTTCGGAGGAAGTGTCCCTGGGGCATTAAGTCCTCGATCGTTACCATGTGCATCGCCAGCTGCATCCCATCACCTCAGGTCGTTTTCCTCATTATAACATACCGCGAGGGCCGTTGCGAGACTTTGTCAACAGCGCCAGCTTGGCACGAGAAATTCCGGTGCGGCGGCCAAGGTCTGCAAGGTTGATTTTCTCCAGAGAGAACTTCTCTCCCTGTTCAACCATCATCTGCTCTATGGCCTTCGCCACAGCTGGATTCATGGCTGCAAAATTAGGTTTTTTCATACATGTCCCAATTAAAGTTTAGCAGATAGACCTATCCAGAAAAAAGAGGGTAACTCCACAAATTGCAAAATTACCCCTTTTTCCAGAAAACGCTGTTTGAGCCACAAAAAATTCAGAGAAAAATTTTCCAGAACAAAATCCGAAGACCCATCAGGTTTGCACGCTTGACAAATATATAAAATTGTATATAATATGTATAAAGATGCTTGAAAATAAAAAGAGAAGAGCAAAACGGGCGGAAGGAACTGCCCACAAACAGGCAAATGGGAATCAAAAGAGTTTAGGGCATCTCAAGGGCGCAAAAACCATAGCGCGGTAAACCTCATGCCTGAAAAAGGTATGGAAAAGTAAATCAGGCGGAACGCCGAAGCTGTTTGGCAGAACGGTAGGAGTGAGAACCGTGTAGAACGGCGGCCAGTGCATGAAAAGCTTGTCGTAGAAGTTTGTGGCTCGTTGGGATGTGAACAGCGTGACGTCCTGAATGATTTCTTGTCGGTAGATAGCGGCCAGCCTCTTTCTGGTTGGTTTTCTTTGCAAGCTAATTTTACCAAAAAGGAGTTCCACTTTCTATATCACATGAGTGATTCCGGGTTTCAACCATGGCCGGAAACCATTGCATTTACTCAATTTTTTGAGTTTTGCTCATGGCTGTAAAAATAAAATGAAGTCAGGTGATCGCGTTGGCAGTTGTGAAAACCGATTCTTTGAGCAATATTGCGTACAAGTATATTTTGGAACAGATCCTTACGTTCCGTTTCAAGCCAAATGAAGCAATTATTGAAAACGATATCTGCAGCACGCTGCAAATCAGCCGCACCCCTCTGCGGGAGGCACTGCGCCGGCTGGAGGCGGAAGGCTTTGTCATCAAGGCCAGAAACAGGGGTACCTTTGTAAAACCCTATACACCGGAAGATATTACGGAAATCTATGATATTCGCAAAGTTTTTGAGATGCATGCCCTGAAAAATTGCATTGTGGCGGTGACGCCCGGAGAGATCGAAGATGTGCGCAGAAAGATCCTCCTGCTGAACGAATCATCTCCTCCGGATGATTTTTTCAAGTCGGACGACAACCTGCACAATATGATTATACGCTACTGCATGAATAGCCGAATGAGCAGAATCCTCAAGTCGCTGACGGTTCAGCTGGGCATTGTGCAGACCCTTTCTTCCCAGGGGCCGAATCGGTTTCAGCAGGTCAACGACGAGCATCTGCAGATCCTGAATGCCATTGAGCAGCGGAATCTGACGCAGGCGTCGGCCTTGCTGGAACTGCATCTTGAGAGTGTGAAGCAATGTTGCCTGCAAACCTATAAAAAAATGCAAATCAAGATTTAAGTGCGAATTTTTGCTCTTCAGGCACCTCTGTGGATAGGAAATGCCACTTTATCCTGTGATTAAGCGGATTTCTCCGCTTTAGGTTTTCGGTTCGGAAGTGGTACCCTGATATTTGAGCATACCATATCCATCATGTTCTGGATATTCCGGAAGCCATAGGCCTTGCGGATGATCAGCTTGATCTTGTTGTTTGTTGCTTCGATCCTTGCATTGCTCAGGCCAAGTCTGATCGTGTTCAGAATGTGTCCCTTGTGTCTGCGGATCTTCTTGTAAAGCTCTTTGAAAGCCGGGATCCTGCTATGGCTCGCCCAGAAGAGCCAGTGCTTCAGATCTTCCTCTGCCTGATCCACGTCAGTGGACTTCAGAAGCAGCCGCAGCGATTCCTTCAGTCGATAGGCTCGGAACAGCTGTGGGTCATTTGCCTGGATCATATTCAACCGGATCTTCTGGTTCTCGGTGAGATGTTCCGGCGCCTTGCCAAGTGAATAAGCAGCGCCTTTGATCTCGGATGCAGCCTTATGGGCGTCATGGACCATGGCGGCATTTCTATCATCTGCCCTGGGCTTGCCGCGCTTCTGTGGATGGTCATTGAGCCTTTTCGTGGGCAGCATGCCAGCGTTCCTTGCGAACAGCATCCAGCGCTTCCATTGCCCACTCAATGACATGGAAGGGATCGACACAGCGCTCACAGTCTGGTGTGAATTTATTGACACACTCCGTGATCCAGCGGGCGCCGTCACCGGTGACAACCTTTATACTGGTCAGCTGTTTATCGGTAAGAGCCTTGTAGAACTGCTCCAGGACAGATTTTCCATGATCGTTGCCAACCCATACAACAGTGTTGGTATCGTGGTTTACAACAACAGTGATGTACTTGTGGCCTTTGCGGTAGCTGGTCTCATCGATGCCGATGTTAACCAATCCATCCAGACGCTTTGCACGCTCTGGTTCGAGATCGTGAAGGCTCCTGGAAATGCAGCTGCCTACTGTCTGCCAGTCGATACGCATGTAGTTTGCCGCGGCGCTTCTGGACAGGTATTCGGCCAGCCAGGTAACAGTAAGATCAAAGTCTCTGGTAAAGCTGCTTCCCGGGTATGCCCACGGAACAGCCGCTGTTACAACACCATGCTCCGGGCAATGTATCCGATGGGTATCCGCTTCAATTTCAACGAGGATCCCGCCGAAGTCCAGACCGCGCCATACTTTCCTGTTCTTCACCGGGCGGTCATAGCCAGGGCAGCGTCTGCCGCAGAAAGGACAGTCATCCCTGTGCCATGCACTGGGACGGGCCTTGATCCTGAGGTGAACGACACCATCCTTATCCGAGTAGAAATCGTGGGATTCTACAACGGTGTTCTTGACATTGAGCAGTTTCTTGCATAATGTATTAGCTGAAGCCATCTTGAGCCTTTCCTGTATCGTTGATGTTTGGACGCTGATACTTTACAGGAGCCAAGGTGGCTTTTTCAATATGTAATTGTAGTCAGAGGCTGGGGATGTTTACCCACAATCATGCCCGAAGTCTCAGAATTTTACGAAATATCTGCATGTTTTCAGCTTTATAGAGACAGTTGAATCCGACGACGGTTCAAAAGAACTGCCGGCAGCAGGGAGAGACATCAAGCTACATATTGTATACAAAAACACGTGTTTTCAGGAAAAGCGATTCCTTACATGAAACGTGTGCGCTTCTGGCAATGGCGGGAGACTGCGGAAAGCAAAACAATATATGTAAAAAAGCTGCTCATCTGAACTGCATCCCGTCAAGAGGACAGTGAAAAAATATAAAGTTTTCCCGGCCAGCAGCTAGGCGCTGCTGGCCGCTTTTTTATGCAGCGAAATAAAGTAGGTGCTTTTCCATGGGCGTCAGGACACCGAGCTTGCGCTGTACTCGGCGAGTGTTGTAATAGCGGATGTAATTCTTAATCATATCGACCAAAGCTTTCTTGCTGTAGAACCGCTTACCGTAGTAGCGTTCCCGCTTGAGGATACCCCAGAAGCCCTCCATGGGGTCATTGTCAATGCAATGTGCAACACGGTATTGGCGTCCGGCTGAAATAGCCCCCAAGGGCCCGGCAAGAAAAGCTAATTGCGGGGCAAAAGAAAAAGCCATTACGGAATTCTTTCAAATCCTTTATACTGAACAGTGACCAAACAACCCAGTAGAAAGGAATGATATGAAAGGAATTCAGAGTAATGGCTTCCTGCCAATTATAGCACAGGCCATTGCAGAAATGGAAGAACTCCATGGTGAGTTTGCAAGTATAAACGAAATCAATCTTGCAGAACTGGGGCGCAGGACCGGGATCTCTCGGGCAAAGCTGCGCCGGCTAAAGGCAAATGGATTTTGTGAGACTCCGCATGGCCTCATAGGCCAGCCAAAGGAGCATTTGCTGGACGGATACAGTTCGGTTTTGGACAACTTACTGAGAAACGGAGTCAGCAATTCTACTGTTTGTCTGGGACGGCTGCAAGCAATTGGCTTTTCAGGAAGCCGAAGCACAGTGAAACGGTATATTGCCTCCCACAAGCATCTCATCCCCGCCAAGCGACAGCAGATCGCACCGCAGGGCAACCGCGGGCGCCGCTATACGACCGGTCCCGGTGAAACCTACCAGATGGACTGGGGTTTCACGGATGTCCTGGATTACAACGAACAGGTTTACCGAGTGGCTTGCTTCGCCATGATCTGCCATCACTGCGGAGAATGTTACATTGAGTTTTTCCCCAATGCCAAGCAGGAAAACCTATTCATCGGTATGATCCATGCCTTCCAATACATGGGGATCCCCAGGTTCGTTCTTACCGACAACATGAAAAGTGTCATTCTCCATCGTGACTTGGAAGGACGCCCTGTATGGCAGAAGGATTACGAGACCTTCATGAAAACCATTGGTTTTGAAACAAAACTCTGCAAGCCGCGGCATCCGTTTACCAAGGGAAAAGTAGAACGGCTGGTGCGGTTCGTGAAAGAGAATTTCCTCGCCGACAGAGTTTTTTACAACATTACCGATCTAAACTGGCACGCACTGGAATGGTGCAATTCACAGAACGGAACCTACCATCGTGCCGTGGACGGTGTGCCTCAGCGGCTCCACATGGAGGCATGCGGCGAACAACTTCGGCCGCTTCCGGAATTGGACGCGGTGCGCTTTTATCTCTGTCCGGAACGAAAAATCTCTTTTGACGGGTTCGTAAACTACGAGGGCCGACGGTTTGGCGTTCCTTATAGCTATCCGGGTGCAACAGCTCGGATCATGCGCAGCGGAGATACACTCTACATTTACTCTGCGGATCTGAGTTCTCTTTTGACGACCCATGATGTGACCTGGAGCCGCAGAGACAGCTTCTGCGAAGGGCAGTAACCTCACCGGGTTTGTGGTTCAGGTGCATGGTAGCGTTGACCTTTGCCAGATAGTCGGCATAGTACTTGCTGAACTGGGTGGACTGGTATGGAATCTCGCCCGCCGCCCGGCACTGGTCGCAGTATTCCGGCCACAGCAGGTTCAGCGTAACACCGCTGCGCTGGAGTTCCTTGTGGACATAGGCGTAGTCCGGCATCTTGTAGACAGGCTTTGCGGTGCTGGACGGAAACAGACGCTCTGAGAGCTGCTTATCCGACATTTCCTCCGGCAGCGGCCATTGCAGGCCGCAGTTCGCCGCCCGTTGCAGGGTTGCTGCCACAGTGTTCCGAGCGCAGCGGCAGCTTGACGCAATCTCGGTCTTGTTGAGTCCCAGGTTATGGAGCCTGAGGATCTCGCGGTAATTGGTCATACAGGTGACCTCCTTGCAGATATTTACACCGCAAAATACGGTGCATATCTACATTTTACCGTAGTGCTCAACGACGGCGGCAAGGGTGCTCAATTCCGCCGGAACGGATGCTCAATTTGAGCGGTCGAGGTGCGCAATCTCGCACGGAATACTCAGGAACTTTCAGAAGAAGCCATTGAGGCGGTACAAACTGTCTTTTCCTACATCAGTGAAAAGAAACAGCAGACCACCGTCCAAACACTGCTCAAACTGAGCCGGCTGCCGAAAACCTTTGAAAACTTTGATTTTTCTCTGCTAAAGAGCAGAGACTTGGACCGGATCCGGGTATTGCCCTCCTTGGGTGCGGTTTATTCGCACCGCAACCTGGCCTTTATTGGACCGCCTGGAACAGGAAAAACGCATTTGGCGCAGGCATTTGGCTATGCCTGCTGCCAGCATGGAATGCGGGCCTATTTCATTAAGGCTTCCGAGCTGCGTGACCGCTTTACGGTCGCCAGACGCGTGGGGAAAACGGATTCCTGCCTCAAGAGCTTAGTTCGCCCATCCTGCTTGATCATTGATGAGATCGGTCATTGCGAATTCGATAAAGAGAATACGCGGCTGTTCTTTGACCTGATCGACCGTCGCTACAACAAGGAAGGCAATTTTAACATGGTTTTCACCAGCAACAAAAATCCGGCTCTCTGGCGTGAGGACTTTAATGAGGACTCTACACTTCTGTGTGCGCTGGACCGCATCTTTGATGAAGCTACGGTATTCAAGCTGCGGGGCGAGAGCTTCCGCGGAAAGAAACTGGATACAGTTTCTGTACAGACTGGCGAGGCATTCCTGGATACATTTGTCATTTGCACGATCACCGGTTTGGTGCTGGGCGTCACCGGAGTGATCGCTCCCGGGATCTCCGGAAACGTACTGCCGCTGTATGCCTTTGAGAGTGTATGGCCTCCGATGGATAAGGTACAATAACTTGCGCAAATTGAAAAGATCATAAAAGAAGACATATGACTTCTATTTCCGGGTCTACAACAAGCTGATTCAGGATATTAAGGTGCCCTTCAAAATGGACGGTGGTACCCGTATAGATGATACCCCAGTGCATCAGGCACTGCGTGAAGCACTGGCCAACTGTTTGGTGAATGCCGATTATTACGGCAGACAGGGGTTGGTCATCGTCAAAAAGCGTAATAGCATTACGATGTCTAATCCGGGTAGCTTCCGCATCGAAATTGATGCCGCAAAGAGCGGCGGTGTTTCTGATCCGCGGAACGGAACGATGCTGAAGATGTTCAACCTAATTGATATTGGTGAGCGTGCTGGTAGCGGTATCCCGAATATCTTCCGTGTCTGGAGTGATCAGAATTGGACAACTCCGAAGATTACAGAGCAACTGGAGCCAGAGCGGACAATTTTATCGCTCGCCTTTGAAAAGGCAAGCGATAAAAAGCAAGCGATAAAAGCAAGCAATTCCACAATTTACAGCAGACAAAAACAATCCGTCATCGAATACTTGACCCGCGAGATTCAAGCGGATTGTAAAACGATTGCGGATCTGTTGGAGATCAGCAGTCCTCGTGCCAGAGCAGTGCTTACAAAAATGGTGAAAGAAGAAATCATTATTACCGAAGGCGGCAACCGCAATAGAACATACAAATTGAAATCCTAAGTGTCCACTATAACGGACACCACTTATGGTAATGGAGGATTTATATGAAAGAAGATAGAACTGCGTTTTGGTTCCGAATAAGAGTTATTTTATCCACTCTTCTTGTACTCTTAGGTGCTGGTCTTTTTTTCGCAGGATATTATGGTTATGCCAAAAAATGGGGTATTCCTATTGAAGTGTCATTCTTTGGCTCTGGCGGGATGATTATTGCAGGATTTGCAATCCGCGCCACGCTCTTTCATTGTCCGTTTTGTGGGGCACATATTTATTTAAGAAATCCAGTATTATTGTACTTTTACTCTTGCCCAAGTTGTGGGCACAGCGTTGGTAAAGGAAAAGCCTCATATTTAAACAGAAGACTCTCAACAAATAGTGTTCACGAATCCAAACACTCAAACGTCGCGCATTATCGAAGAAAAGTCATAACTATTATTGCATTACTTATATCTTGGTTTATTTGCGCCATATTGCTCTATATTTTTAACCTGTTTAACGGATATTGCGGAATATTATTAATCATAAGTTCTATTCCAATATTGCTCTCCGTTTGGACATTACGTTGTCCCAAATGTGGCGCGTGGATAGCAAAGCAAACTCCTATATGGGAATTTCTTCACTACAATTGTAAAATATGTGGATTTTCTGCTGATGAAAGTGATAAGCGAGAATAATTGAAATTTCTTTCTAAGGTTGGCTTCTTCGCTTGCTATGACCGCGTGTGGGAGCTTGTCAATCTGCGGAACGATAAGCAGCACTATCAGGAAGGCTTTTTCGTGTTTGACATTGCGACTTTCAATGAGCGCGTTGTCCGAGAAGCGATCCTGAACGCGGTGAGCCACAGGAACTACCAGTTTGGCGGCAGCATCTTTGTCCGCCAGTTCCGCGACAGATTGGTTGTCGAAAGCCCTGGAGGACTTCCCTTCGGCATTACGCTCGACAACATACTGGATCGTCAGCTCCCGCGCAACCGCCGAATTGCGGAGATTCTTTCCCTCTGCGGCATGGTAGAGCGTTCTGGTCAGGGCATGAACCTGATGTTCGAGCTGAGTGTGCAGGAGGCAAAACCGCTTCCCGACTTCACAGGCACGGATGATTTCTTCGTCAGCGTTACTCTGAATGGACTGATTCTCGACAAGGCGATGCTTTCTGTTATCAATCGAATTAGTGAAAGAGGCGCAGAGCTGCTGTCCACCGAGGATTTCCTTGTGATTGATGCTCTGTACCACGAAAGACCGCTGAACGAGAAGATGCAGTCTCGCTTGAACCGTCTGATTGAGATGGGCATTGTCGAGCATATCGGTCGCAAGAAGTACGTTCTTGCCAGAAGCCTCTATGCGGCAACGGGCAAAACCGGTGTGCATACAAGGCATGTCGGCTTGGATCGAGATACCAACAAGGAACTGCTGTTAAAGCACATTCGGCAGAACAACGAAGTTGGTACTCCGTTCAAAGAATTGCAGCAAGTTTTGCCGGGTCTTGATCGAAACCAAATCCGCGTTTTGATGAGAGAATTGCGTGAAAGCGGGAAGGTTTTCTGCGAAGGAACAACAAGCGCCGCAAGGTGGTTTGCGTCCAAATAATCCAAAATACTAACGAATCTTGGAACTGACTTGGGACCAACTTTGAACTAACTTGCGACCTAATCAGCAAAGTATGTGCTAACGATTAAAGCGGACGGCGGATCTCATAAATCCGGGAGCAAGCAGGCAGAGCGGGACGCGAAAAAGAACTCCATTCTGGATAAGTGCGCTATTCCTCTGCTGCGCCTCCGTACAGATGGCAGCGGGGAAAAAGAGAAAATCAGAAATGCGCTAAAGAGGGAATGACTATGCCGAGAATTGTCAAGAACGCAATCAGATGCAAAAAATGCGGAGAAGTCATCGAAAGCGAAACTGTCCATGATTTCAAGTTTTGCAGCTGCGGCTCCTGCACCGTGGACGGCGGCCACGATTATCTTCGCAGGTGCGGAAATCGTGAGGACTGGGAAGAACTGTCTGAAGCGGAAAAGGTGGAAGACAACGGCGCATTGACTTGATCCTGGGTGATTAGGAATTGGGGTGATAGGATGTCTCTTAAAATTCAGCTTTTTGAAAACCGACGCATTCGCACGGCATGGGATGAAGAAAGGGAAGAATGGTACTTCTCCATTGTCGATGTGGTTGGCGTACTGACGGACAGCGTTGATCCCACGGCGTATTGGCGCAAACTCAAACAACGGTTGAAGGCCGAGGGCAATGAAACCGTGACGAATTGTCACGGTTTGAAAATGACTGCTCCAGACGGGAAAAAACGCCTGACCGATGTGGCCGATACCGAGCAACTTCTCCGTATCATCCAGTCCATCCCGTCACCCAAGGCGGAACCGTTCAAACTCTGGCTGGCACAGGTCGGCCGGGAGCGTATCGAAGAAACCATCGACCCTGAGTTGACCATTGACCGTGCTCTGGAAACCTACCTCAAAAAGGGCTATACTCGCGAGTGGATTAACCAGCGGCTGCAAGCCATCCAAGTTCGCAAAGAATTGACCGATGAATGGGATGCCCGCGGCGTGCAGAAGGGCGTGGAATACGCCATCCTCACCGATGAGATTTCCCGTGCATGGTCGGGGATGTCCACCCGGCAGTACAAAAACCTAAAAGGCTTGAAAAAGGAAAACCTTCGTGACAACATGACCACGCTGGAGTTGGTACTGAATATGCTGGCGGAGGCCACCACCACGGAAATTTCCAAGCAGAAGGCACCGGCAACCCTTTCGGAGAACATCGACGTGGCCCGTGCCGGTGGCAAGGTGGCCGGTGACGCACGGAAGGCCATTGAGACGCAGACCGGCGTTCCTGTCATTACTTCCAAGAACGCCGCGCAGCTCAGCGAAGTGGTTACAAATCTGCTGGAAGATGCGGGGAATAAAGAAAAATAGCATTCAGATCCCGCACGAGGCGGTTTAAAATCTGCCTCGCTATAGACAAAGAAACACCGTGTGCTGACCGCAAGGTCAGCACACGGCGTTTTCATTTGGACTCTTTCAGCCACTGCTGGAATTCCGCCAGTGAGATAATATCTCGGTCGCATTTCTTTTTCTCTTCTCTGGCTTTCTCACTCCATGCGTAGAACGCCTCGTCCGTGATGCGCCCCGCCTTGATCCACGCAAAGCGCTTTTTGTACTCTCGGCGGTAGACCTTGAATACCTCATCGTCCCGCTTGCTGCGCGTCCATGTATTGATGGCCCCGACCTCCCGACAGGTGCGCCCGCGCTCGTCGGCCACGCGACCGCAGTACTCCGTCGCACCATGCCGCATCACCGCAAAGTACCTGCCGCAGTTTTTGCAGCGACGCATCTTAATTTCCTGCTTCACACAGGCGCGGAGCTGGAAGTCGAGGATGTTGTAGATGTTATTTGGCGTCAGAACCTCGGTAAACACTTCACCGATCAACTCAAACCCAATCGGCTGCGGATAGAATCGAAATGCCGTCTCGCCGCTGCGCTGATAATAGTCGACCATTCGCTTCGAGGTCGGCTCGTCGCTGTTGTCCGCATCCAGCACATTTTCAAACAGCTCCACGATCTGTCCCTGCATCCGTCGCAAGGTGTCCGGTAACGCATAGAGATATTTGCGTGGCAGCATATCCTCCGTGTACTGTTCGAAGATCACCGCCCGTGACAGCCGATACCTCCAATCCAGCGCAAGCTGCTGAAAATAGATGTGCCGCAGTTCGAGCTCATCCAACAGTGCGTTTACTTCCTCGGCATACTGTTTCTCCCGTGTTGTCGTAAGCTGCCAGAGTACCTCGTTGAGCTGCCGGATCGCCGGCTCGATCTCGTCGATGTTCATGTCAACGAGTGACAGCAAGCTCTCGGGAAACGACACGGTCTTCGATGTCTGCACCATGCCCTTTCCGTAGTCCGCGCCATAGTTATAATGCTCCGCACCATCCGCAATGTAGGTTTCGAATTGAAAAGAGATCATTTTCGCTCTCCCGTTTTAGACTTATTTACAATCTGTTAATTTATCGGTCTTGACAGATTTTTTCATTTCTGTTAGTCTAAGTACATAGACCGAATATTCTTTATTTCAAAAATAAGTCTAACCTGTATGGGCGATAAAGTCAAGAGAAAAATTCGGTCGTCTCTGCACCTCGACAACTGAATACCCATCACCGGAGATGATACACGCCGGAGAAGTAACGCCAGGACGCCGCGGCAAAGCGGTCGAGCGTACCAAGGCAGATGAAAACGCCGTGCAGGTCAAACAAGGCCGCAGGGCAGGAACGGGTACGGTGCGTGGCAGAAGATCGTTAAGAAAGGGGGAATCGGTATCTATCGTTCCTACAAAAAGGAAAACCGCTGAACTGTTGCAGCAGTCCAGCGGCGCGCCGCGTTTCGGAAAACGCAGACTCCATCTGCAAACAGTCTAACAGAGGGACCTCCGAAACGCAAGTAATTTTTCTCTGAATTCTATTGGAGGTAACGATTTTGAAAATATCAACCTATCACAGCTACGATGAATTGCCGCTGTTCCTCAATGCGGAACTGGTGGCAAAGGTGCTGGGCGTGTCCATCTCCAGTGCCTACGAGCTGATGCACGAAGAAGTATTTCCGTCTGTGCGCATCGGCAGTCGGTTCGTGGTGCCCAAGGATAAATTCCGGCAGTGGGTGGAGCGGCAGACTGGAGGTGCCAGATGAGAACTTGGACAAAGCGCGACCCGGTCAAGAATTATTTTCCTCTGCCCAATGAGATCTATCAGCTGGGTCTGTCTCACGGCGCAATCGCTGTCTACGGTTACCTGCTCCGCATCGAAGACCGCAGAACCTACCAGTGCCATCCCAGCTATGCCACCATCGGCAAGGCGGTGGGCATGAGCAACAACACCGTGCGGAAGTATGTGCAGGAGTTGGAGGAACGCGGGCTCATCCGCACAGAGCGCACCAGCATCATCACGAGGGACGGGCGCAAGCAAAACGGAAGTCTGCTCTACACGATCCTGCCGATCCAGTTTTCCATCGACCAGTTTTATCAGCGGCAGATGGATGCTGTGGACAGAGCAAAGGAACGGCAGCGAGTGGCAAGACGCATGGAGCGGACCGGTGTGTGAAACCGGCGAGTATCTTTCTCTGCGTGCTGTTATCATGGGCAACCAAAACCGTGAAGCCCATCGGTGTGATGAGAGAAACAGCAACGGGATCACGCAGCCCAGCGGGGCCGCGACGCCTCGGAACAGCGACGCGCATGAGCGCATCGCTGTTCCGCAGGCTCTCCGCGTTCTTCGAGATTCCCCTCGACCAAGGCGCAAAAGCGGCAAAGTTTGCCGTTCTGACACCCGGCCGCGCAGGGTTTCCGAACCGCGCAAAACGCTCCGAGGGTAGTGATACCACCCCCATCCAAAACGCCCCGTGTTTCGCCGTGTAAGCCGCTGTGTGCGATCCTGTTGGCGAAGGCAAGTGTGTACCCGCTTTCGTCCGCAAAAGCGAACGTGAGCCGTTTGTGCCGGAGGTGTTGCCTGATGTGCTGAAAGCCTTGGTATGACTGCATTTCCTGCGCCTTTCACGGCTTTTACGAGAACGAAAAAGAAAGCAGGATAAAGGGCTGGCGTCGGAACCGACGCTCTGCCCAATCACTTCTGCCCGCAGTGCGGGCAGTTGACGGGGGTTTCAACGCAGGCGGTTGTGGCGCCTTTTGAGCAAACTTTTGGAGCGACTGGCGTCTTTGTTCCCGCAAGCGCAGGTGTTTCAACGAAAACAAGCGTGCCTTA
>ERZ857951.3170-NODE-3170-length-12856-cov-5.369034_pt1 | contig 12856 bp, 10 predicted proteins | sample MGYA00519759_ERZ857951 | MGnify/ENA primary metagenome ERZ857951 (study PRJEB31778, sample SAMEA3449377) | human gut metagenome | biome: human gut; feature: human-associated habitat; material: faeces | place: United Kingdom | collected 2010/2012 ...
CATGAATATGCTCGATCAGGCCCAAAAACGGCACGGAATCGTTCACATCTCCGGCGGTCACAGTCTGGCCCACGATGATGCCAAAGTCGCTGTCCACCGCCTGATGGGCGAGGTAATGAGGCCCCTCCGGCTTTCCCGGGCGCTTCATGTGCCCGGCCTCCGGGTCCGTGCGGCTGACGCGCTTGTGGGAGCGGCGGTTGTCCCGCTTGAGCTGCTTTGTCCGCTTTTTGCGGCGCTTTCCGGTTCGCCGCTCAAGCTCCTCCAGCCCTTCCTCCTCGTAATCGTCCAGCCGTTCCCAGTAGACGCCGGGCGCTTCGGTGATCTCAACCAGCTCCTCCGAGGCGCGGGAGGCGTTGGCCTTGACGTGGGTCGAATCCGTGCCGACCACACGCCCGCTGACAAGGCCCTTTTCAATGCACTGGCGAACAACCTCTTCGAACAACCGCCGGAACACCTTCCGGAAGGACGGTTTCCGGCGGCGCAGCTGCGAGACGGTGCTGTGATCCGGCACCCGGTCAAAGAGGTCGAGGCCCAGATACCAGCGCAGGGCGATGTCGGTCTGGACGCGCCGCTCGATCTCCCGCTCCGACGGGATGCCGTACAGAAAACCCACCAGCAGGTACTTCACGATAACCACCGGGTCGATGGGCGGGCGGCCATATTTTTTGCTGTAAAGCGGGGCTGTTTCCTCGTACACGAACGACAGATCCAGCGCCGCCTCCAGCTTTCGCAGGAAGTGCTCCCGGGGCATCAAGTCCTCGATCGTTACCATGTGCATCGCCAGCTGCATCCCATCACCTCAGGCCGTTTTCCTCATTATAGCATACCGCGAGAGTTGGTGCGAGACTTTGTCAACAGCGCCGCCCTGCCCCGGTTTTCCTCCCGGTAGGCCAGCTGCCGCTTGATGATGTCCTCCACCGTAGAGCGGCGGCGGTCACTGAACCAGGGAGAGAGCTGCTTCGCGCAGTCCTTACAGAGGTTGCCGTCTTCCAGTTTCTGATTGCCCAACAGTCCGATCTACTCGCCGCAGATGTCGCAGTATTTCTTATCAAACAATCCCATAATAGCTTCCTCCTGTTGTTTTCAGCCGCCGTAACGGCTCACATTGCATTGTCCACCCGGAATCGGGCCCTTGTCCCCGGCCGTGGCTCCCGCGGCCGGGGACGGTATTCGCCAAAAAATCCGCTATTCGCTCTTATTCTTCAACTTTTTGAAGCTCCACCACTTTGTCCGCCGCTTCCGACCAGTCCACCGTCAGCTCCAGTCTGCCGCTGTCCTCGCCGGCCCCGGCACAGTGGTAAACGTCCAGGATCTTCCCCCATTCCGTGCCGTCCGCCTTCTGGAGAACACGGTTGTCTAACATCAGCCCTGTGTCCTGTATCTTTTTACGCGGGATGTAGGTGAAGTCCAGCGGGGTTTCCAGAACGGTCTCGCCGTCCAACCGGAGGGTCAGGCCGTCCTCTTCGCTGATGACCGCCTGCCAGCCGTCCTCCGGACTTTCCCATGTTCCCTCCAGCACTGGCCAGAGGAGGGAATTGTCCACATAAGTACCGTCCCCGTCCAGCAGGAACAGGTTTTGATCCGGATTCTCCATGCCGTTGCCCCCATCCATGATCTGGTCCGTGACAAAATGCTTATACAGGCCCGAAAGGACGATCCCTACCAGCGCGCCCGTCAGGAAAATCCAAATCATCCGCCGTTTCATTACACGATATCCCCGTCGTCAAAGGGGTCGCCGCACTCAGGGCAGAACTTGGGGGGATGCTGCGGGTCGGCGGGCTCCCAGCCGCACTTGTCACACTTGTACTGAGGAACTCCGGCAGGCTTGGGCTTGCCGCACTCGGCACAGAACTTGCCCTTATTCACCGCGCCGCAGGTGCAGGTCCAGCCGTCCGCTGCGGCGGCGGGCTTGGGCTTGCCGCATTCCGGGCAGAATTTTCCGGTGGCGGTGGCGCCGCAGGCGCACTGCCAGCTGTCCCCGGCAGGCTTCGGCTCCGGCTTCTTGCTGCCGCAGTTGGGACAGAAGTTGCCGGTGATGCCGCCCTGACCGCAGGTGCAGGTCCAGCCCTGCGCCGCGGGAGCGGGAGCGGGCTGCGCCGCCTGCTGCTGGGCCTGTTGCTGCTGGCCCATCTGGAACAGGTTCTGGGCGTTCATGCCGCCCATCTGGCCGGCCATGCCCATGCCCATAAAGGCCATGGCGGGACCGGCGCCGGTGTTGGCGGCCGCCGCCTTCATCGCCTCGCCCTGAGAGCCGACGAGATGCGCCGCCGCGCGGGTGGGGTCCATAAAGGCCGCATTGCGCTGCAGCTCCTTGATCATCTGCTCGTCTTCCTCATTGGCCTTCACGCTGGAAACGCCGAAGGAGACGATCTCCATGCCGCGCAGATCCCGCCACTTGCTGGAAAGCTGCTCGTTGAGGGCGTCAGCCAGCTCCAGAGTATGGCCGGGAAGGGCGGAATAGCGGATGCCCATTTCGCTGATCTTGGCGAAAGCGGGCTGCAAAGCCGTCAGCAGTTCCGTTTTCATCTGACCGGCAATATTTTCCGTCTTGTAGTCCTCACTGACGTTGCCGCAGACGTTGGTGTAGAACAGCAGGGGGTTCTTCAGCCGGATGCTGTACTCGCCGAAGCAGCGGATGCCGATGTCGATGTCGATGCCTGCCCGCTGGTCCACCACCCGGAAGGGGACGGGGCTGGGGGTGCCGTACTTATTGCCCGTCAGCTCCTTGGTGTTGAAGTAGTAGACCCGCTGATCCTTGGGGGCCTCGCCGCCGAAGGTGAAACGCTTGCCGATATTCTGGAACACGTTCTTCACGCTCTCGCCCAGATCGCCGGAGAAGATGCTGGGCTCCGTGGACATATCGTAGGTGTACTCGCCGGGCTCGGCGCAGACGTCCACCACCTTACCCTGCTCCACGATGAGCATGCACTGTCCGTCCGCAATGGCGATCAGGCTGCCGTTGGTGATAATGTTGTCATCGCCCTTGGTGTTGCTGGAACGGCCCGTGACCTTCTTTTTGCCCTTGACCGCCAGCACATCAGAGGGGATCGCCTCGCAATAAAAGTATTCCTTCCACTGGTCGGCCAACACGCCGCCAGCCGCGCCCATTGCCGCTTTGATCAGTCCCATAATTCTACTCTCCTTTTCCTGTTGTTGTATTTGATTTCAGCATTCGCTTTTGATCGCATCTTATAAAATTGCCTGTTTTTTTAGGGAAAACGAGGCCTCAGCTCCCTCCCGTCAGGAAGGTGTCTCCACTGACATAAAACGGAGCCTGATCCGTAATGGGCCAGGTGAACCAGCTCACATCCCAGGGCCGCTTCATAAACAGGCACACCCGCGCCGTATCCTCCGGAATGGCGAGGGAGAAGAACATCGGCTCATTGATCTTGATTTTCCCCTCATACACCATCTTCTCTGAGATCCAACTTTGTTGGGTGCCGTCATCGTTCAGCACCGGCGTTCCAACGCTGAATTGGATGTCCGTTTCGTACCACCGGCCCACCAGCAGCAGCTTATTCTGTCCGTTGGGTTCCAATGCGTTCATGGGGATCACCGACAGCGGCTCCGTCACCTCGGCGGGCGGGTCCCGCCAGAAGAAGATCAGCGATTTCTCCGGCTCCCCTATCATGGCATTCTCCAAGGTCGGCGGCAGGAAGCCGCTGGAGCGCATATAGGTGACGGTACGGCCCCCCTCGCCCCCGTTCTTTTCATAAGGTATCCGCACAAGCAGGCTATTCCGGTTCGTCAGGGCGGCGAAAAACGCCGCGCCAGTCTCCTCGTCGGTCAGCCGCACGCTCCAAGTCTCATTGGGCAGCCCCGGCATCAGCGGTTCCTCTATCTGCTCCGCCAGCAGGTGCTTTTCCGACCGGTATTGCGGGGTGTCCGTATCCAGCCCGGCGGCGTGGTACCAGTCCGCCCGCATCACATAGCCCTCCAACAGATCGGACCACAGGCGATCAAAGCACAGCATAGAGGCGATATGTTCCTCTCCGGGCCTGTATTCCCGGCCGTCCTCCTCATAGTGGGTCATGCGCCACGTTCCGTAGAGGTCCGCGATCCCCATCTCTCCGCCGGGGCCCGGCCGCTCTGCCGGGGCAAAGTAGAAGGTATCTCCGTAAGGGGTCTCGATCGCCAGAGAATCGGTGCTTTCGATCCGACCGTCCAAGGTCAGCGGCTCGCCGGTATTCATCGTTCCCGTCAACCGCAGGGTGCTGTCCGCGCCCAGCCACCAGTTTCCGTCGAGCAGGCTGGTATTGTAGTACGAGCCTAACACATCCCGAAACTGGGCCGTTCCGTCTTCGTTGAGATAGAGGTCCGCCCACCACGCCTCCGTGGGCATAGCACTGGTTTTCATGCAGTCGTTCATGGCATCATAGCTCTCGTGCCGCATAGCGGTCCAGTAGTCCGCGCTGAACGGTGCGGAGGTCTGCTGCCGGATATCCTCGGCAGCAGAGGGTGGCGCATCCGTATTTGTGTCCGGCCCCGGTGTTTTGCCGCAGGCAGTCAGGCCGAGCCCCAGAAGAAACGCCAAGAAAAACGCGGTCCATCTTTTTTTCACAGCTGTGCCTCCTTTACGCTCAACAGTCCTGCGTCACCGGAATACGGATGCCGCCAAGAGGATTGGATTATTCCCGGAGGGGCCGTTCGCCGGCAAAGGGCTTGAAGCTCTGCCAACGGGACGGTCTTTAAGCGGGTCCTGTCGGCTCCCTATCGTTTTTAATTCGCAGATCATATGGCCTAACTTCTGTATACCATGGAATCCCCGTTTTGTTAACCCTAATTTCCCCAAATTAGGGTCCCAAATATGAAATTTCCCGGAAAAAGCCGAAAAAGCACTGCTCGTTCACGAACACCCGTTCCATTTTATGGTTCTTCTTACAAAAAGCGTATGTCAGCCCAGCGGCGGTTATCCGCCCTCACTTTCACTCCCTCCGGCTGTTTTTCCCATACCCATAGGAAGAAAGAAGCCGGAACGATTGCTCGTTCCGGCTGGAAACTATATGGCAGGCGCAGCGCGGTTTGCCCCGCTCAGAGCGTCTCCTTCTGTAAAGCCTGCGCCAGTGGGAGTACCACTGCGCCCAGATCCTCCATAGCGTGGGCGAAATCGAAAAACTCCTCCGTCTGGCCCTCCCGGAACAGATGATCCGACACAGATTTGACCGCCACGAAGGGCACATTGTTCCGCAGGCACACCTGGGCGATTGCGCCGCCCTCCATCTCTGTCAGCAGAGGGTGGAACGTGTCCCGGATGAAGATTGCCCGGTCGCTGCGGACAGCAAACCAATCTCCGGTGGCCACCCGCCCCAGCGCCGCCTTGCGGCCCAGTGCTGCCAGCAGTTCCACGCACCGCTCCGGCTTCCAGGTGGGGAATGACACCCGGTTCACCGTAGATACCAATCCTACGGGATCACCGATGGCAGAGGTGTCCACATCGTGCTGCACAAAGTCCTCGGCGACCACCAGGCTGCCGGTGGGAAGCCCCGTCAGGCATCCGGCCACTCCGGCGTTGACGATCATATCCACACCGTACTTCAGGCACAGGATCTCTGCCGCCATGGCGGCATTCACCTTGCTGACACCGCCGGCGCAGGCAATGATCCCCGGTGCAGCCTCGTAGAACGGCACACCGGACACGGTCTCAAATGCCTCCAGCTCCTTGGCCCCCGGCAGGGCATGAAACTCTGCAGGCATGGCAAATTGCAATCCAATTTTCATTATATTACGCTCCTTTTTTACCGTCTCATCAGGCTTTCTCCAAATACAGGCCCTTGTTCCCGAAGGGTATTTTTGATAAAACCGCAAGTTCAAAAATAAGAAGCCAAAACTTTTGAAAGCAAAAAGAAAAGGAATTCAAGCAAAAGCCTAAATTCCTAAACTTTCTGGAGGTGACACCCGGATTTGAACCGGGGAATCAGGGTTTTGCAGACCCTTGCCTTACCACTTGGCTATGTCACCGAAGCCGTATGATTGAGTGCCTATATAGGATACCCTAAAACGCCCCGTTTGTCAAGACAATTTTTATTTTTTCCTGACATCCGAAAAAATATTTTACAAAGGTGTTCAACCGCCTTTCCCGACCTCCGCCCCCCTGTGTCAAACGGCACAAAAAAGTCCCGGCTTTTCACTTTCGATTGAGCGGTGATGCCGCTTTACAGCGGCCAGACCGGGCAGTAAAATAAAAATACGGTAAACTGCCGTTCATGTTGTAAAATCAACCGATGGGAAGGACAGGAGGAGTGTTTATGGTTTCTCAACGGATGCTGCAGCTGGGCACGGCCCGTTCCGTGATCCGGGAGCTGTTTGAATATGGCCGTCAGCGGGCCGCAGAGGTAGGTGCGGAAAACGTATTTGATTTTTCACTGGGAAACCCCAGCGTCCCTGCTCCCGCAGAAGTGAATGAGACCGCCATCCGGCTGCTGCGGGAACAGGCAGACACGATTCACTGCTACACCAGCGCCCCCGGCGATCCCGCCGCCAGACAGCGGATTGCTGACTCCTTGAACCGTCGGTTTGGGGAGCAGTATACGGCGGACGAGCTGTACCTCACCGTAGGCGCGGCGGCGTCTCTCTGCTGTGTATTGGGCGGACTGACCTGTCCCGGCGATGAATACATTCTTTTTGCCCCCTATTTTCCGGAGTACCGGGTGTTTATCGAGGGTGTCAAGGGAAAGATCAAGGTGATCCCCCCGGAGCCGGAGCACTTTCAAATCGACTTTTCCGCCTTTGAACAGGCAGTCACCTGCCGCACCAAGGGCGTGATCATCAACTCCCCCAACAACCCCTCCGGCGTAGTCTATTCTCGCCAGACGCTGGAAACTCTGGCAGCGATCCTCCGGGCTAAGGAAGCGCTCTACGGCCACCCCATCTATCTGATCTCCGACGAGCCTTACCGGGAGATTGCCTTTCACGGCGTGGAGGTCTCCTGGGTACCGCAGATCTACAAGGACACCATCGTCTGCTACTCCTTTTCCAAGTCCCTTTCCCTCCCTGGCGAGCGGTTGGGCTATGTGTTGGTCCCCAAGCAGGTGACGGACGCTGATTCCGTCTACGCCGCGACGGCAGGCGCAGGCCGCTCCCAAGGGTACGTCAACGCTCCCAGCCTGTTTCAGAGGGTGGCGGCGGAATGCTGTGACCTGACGGCGGACATCAGCGTCTATGAACGCAACTGCGCCCTGCTGACCGACGCACTTCGAGAGATGGGCTACCATGTGGTCCAGCCCGGTGGAGCCTTCTACCTGTTCCCCCGGTCGCTGGAACCGGATGACATGGCGTTCAGCGAGCGAGCCAAAAAATTCGACCTGCTGTTGGTCCCCGGCAGCGGCTTCGGTGCTCCCGGCCACTTCCGGATCGCCTATTGCGTCCAGACGGAAATGATCGAACGGGCGCTGCCTCGGTTCAAGGCACTGGCGGACTCCTATCAATGACATAGCAACGGTAAAATACCCCGGCTCTTTTGAAAAGAGCCGGGGGTTTTTATCAGGCAGCGATCCCCATCCCTTCCGAAGAAAGGACGGGGATCGTTTATTTTGCAGGAAGTCAGCTTAGTAAGCTACACCCCAGTAGATATCAGTGGTGCACTTCTCGCCGCAGACGGGGCAAACGCCCTCAGTGCCGGACTGCTTGAGCGGCATGCAGCGGCTGGAAACACCTGCCAGCTCCTTCATCTTCAGCTCGCACTCCAGCTTGCCGCACCACTTGGTCCGGGCAAAGCCGCCCTTGGTCTCCACCATCTCCTTGACCTCCTGCCAGGAGTTCAGGTCGAAAGTGTTGTCCTCCAGGTTCTTTTCCGCCTGAGCATACAGGTTGTCGTGAACGGCGGTCAGCAGGCTCTGCACCTGGCTTTCCAGCCCGTCCAGAGCGACAAAGCTCTTTTCGCCGGTATCACGGCGGGCCAGGCAGCACTGTCCCTTTTCCAGATCGCGGGGACCGATCTCCACACGGACAGGCACGCCCTTCATTTCATACTCGGCGAACTTCCAACCGGGAGAGTTGTCGGAATCGTCCAGCTTCACCCGCAGGCCGGCAGCCTCCAGACGGGTCTTGATCTCAGCGGCTGCTTCCAGCACGCCGGGCTTGTGGGCCGCCACGGGGATCACTACCACCTGAATGGGGGCGATGGCGGGAGGCAGCACCAGACCGTTGTTATCGCCATGGGTCATGATGACCGCCCCGATGAGCCGGGTGGTGGTGCCCCAAGAGGTCTGGAAAGGATATTGCAGCTTGTTGTCCCGGCCGGTGAAGGTCACATCGTAGGCCCGGGAGAACTTGTCTCCGAAATAATGGCTGGTGCCGGACTGGAGGGCCTTGCGGTCCTTCATCATGCACTCGATGGTGTAGGTGGCCTCGGCACCGGCGAACTTTTCCTTGTCGGTCTTGCGGCCCTTCACCACAGGCATAGCCAAAGCGTCCCGGCAGAAATCGGCGTAGCAGTTGAGCTGCTGCTCCGTTTCTGCCATAGCCTCCTCAGCGGTCTCGTGGATGGTGTGGCCCTCCTGCCACCAGAATTCCCGGCTGCGCAGGAAGGGACGGGTGGTCTTTTCCCAGCGGATGACGGAGCACCACTGGTTATAGAGCATGGGCAGCTGCCGGTAGGTCTGCAGCACACTGTGCCAGTGGTCGCAGAACATGGTCTCAGAGGTGGGTCGGAAGGCCAGGCGCTCTTCCAGCTTGTCGCTGCCGCCCATGGTGACCCAAGCCACCTCGGGGGCGAAACCGTTGACCAGTTCGCCTTCCTTTTTCAGCAGGCTCTCCGGGATCAGCGCGGGCATTGCCACGTTCTCGTGTCCGGTCTTTTTAAACTCCCCGTCCATGATCCGCTGAATGTTTTCCCAGATAGCGTAGCCGTATGGACGCAGGATCATAAATCCCTTCACGCTGGAATAGTCGATCAACTCCGCCTTCTTGCAGATGTCCGTATACCACTGGGCGAAATCGTCCTCCATACTGGTGATCTGTTCCACTTTTTTGTCCTGTGCCATGATTCTTCCCTCAACTTTATTCCAGAATTGGAGGCAAACAGCCTCCTTTGAACTCATAACGTCTTATTTTATCGTCTTTTTCCCCTGTTGTCAACCATTTCACCCCAGGGCCAGAGCAACTATAAAGCCCAGCACCGCACCGCAGCACACCTGCATAGGCGTGTGGCCCAGGAACTCCTTCAGCTTCACCTCCGGCGTCTCCTCGCTATCAAGCATTTCCAGCAGCTCATTGATGGCCTTGGCATGGCGTCCCGCCTCCCGACGGACGCCCATGGCGTCATGCATGACGATGACGGCCAGGATCACGCACACGGCAAAAACGGGGGAGTCATAGCCGTATTCCAGACCGGAGGTCACCGCCAGTGCGGTCACGGTGGCAGAGTGACCGCTGGGCATCCCGCCGTCCCCTGTAAGCCGCTTCCAGTCGATGGTGCGGTTCACCGCCAGATAGATAAAGAATTTCAGGAGCTGCGCCGTGGCCCAGGCCAGCAGCGCGTTCATCAACAGGTGGTTGCTGAAAATATCAGAAAGCATAGATACACTCCGATCATGTAGTAGGCGCAAAGCTCTGCGCTGCCCCTACTATACACCAGACGTTAAGAAGCTGTCAATTTTTGCCGGTCAAAACCTTTCATATTTGCAAAAATCCCCACAGCAGCGCAGAGAAAAAAGCAGGACGGCCGTAAACCGGCCGTCCTGCTCATATTGGGGTTCTTTCGGCGTTAGCCCTCCCACTTCCAGTTCCGGACCTCCGGCAGGTCGATACCGTTGTCCCGGATATACTGGCGGTGCTCCACCAGCTTGTCGTTCATCTTCTGCACCAGATAGGCGCCCCGGTTGCCCAGCTTGGGCAGACGGCGCACGGTGTCGATGACCAGATCGAAGCGGTCAATGTCATTGAGGACCCGCATATCGAAGGGCGTGGTGATGGTGCCCTCCTCCTTGTAGCCCCGGACATGGAGGTTCTTGTTGTGACGGCGGTAGGTCAGCTCATGGATCAGGGTGGGATAGCCGTGATAGGCGAAGATAATAGGCTTATCCTTGGTAAAGAGTGTGTCGTACTCGGAATCAGTCAGGCCGTGAGGATGCTCGGTATGGGGCTGGAGCTTCATCAGGTCCACCACGTTCACCACGCGGATCTTCAGCTCCGGCAGCTCCTTCCGCAGAATGCTGACGGCGGCCAGTGTTTCCAAAGTGGGGGTATCGCCGCAGCAGGCCATCACCACATCCGGCTCCTCGCCAGCATCATTGGAGGCCCACTCCCAGATGCCGATGCCTTGGGTGCAGTGCTTGACCGCCTGCTCCATGGTGAGCCACTGGGGGCGGGGATGCTTGCTGGCCACGATGACGTTCACATAGTTCCGGCTCTTGATGCAGTGGTCGAAGCAGGAGAGCAGGCAGTTGGCATCGGGGGGCAGATACATCCGCACCACGTCCGCCTTCTTGTTGGCCACATGGTCCAGGAAGCCGGGGTCCTGATGGGTAAAGCCATTGTGATCCTGCTGCCAGACGTTGGAGGCCAGAATATAGTTCAAAGAGGCAATATCGTGCCGCCAGGGCAGCTCGTTGCACATTTTCAGCCACTTGGCGTGCTGGGAGAACATGGAGTCCACGATGCGGATGAACGCCTCATAGCTGTCGAAGAAGCCGTGGCGGCCCGTCAGCAGGTAGCCCTCCAAAAAGCCTTCGCAGAAGTGCTCAGAGAGCATGGAGTCCATGACCCGGCCATCGGGGTCCAGGTCCTCGTCCACATTGGGGATCTGCTCATCCAGAAAGCGGCGGCCGGTGACCTCAAACACCGCCTGCAAGCGGTTGGAGGCCGTCTCATCCGGCGCGAAAATGCGGAAGTTCCGGGCGTCCAGATTCAGCTTCATTACGTCCCGGACGTAGGTGCCGAGGACGTACATATCCTGCGCTTCCACCGCGCCGGGAGCCTTCACGTCCACAGCGTAGTCCCGGAAATCGGGGGTGCGGAGATCCCGCAGCAGCAGTCCGCCGTTGGCATGGGGGTTGGCGCCCATGCGGCGGGTTCCGGCAGGGGGGAAGGAGGCCACCAGATCCACGGGGGTGCCGTCAGCGTTGAACAGCTCCTCCGGCTTGTAGGAGCGGAGCCATTCCTCCAGCTCCGGCAGGTGTTTTTCCGTGTCGGGGCCCATGGAGATGGGCACCTGATGGGCCCGCCAGCTCCCCTCCAGAACGTGACCGTCCACTTCCTTGGGGCCGGTCCAGCCCTTGGGGGTGCGCAGGACGATCAGGGGCCAGCGGGGGCGGCTGGCATCGCCGGTGGTGCGGGCGTATTCCTGAATACGCTTGATCTCACGGATGGCCCAGTCCACCGTGGCGGCCATCTTCTGATGCATCTCGGCAGGCTCGCTGCCCTCCACGAAGCGAGGCTCCCAGCCGCAGCCCCGGAAGAAGCTCTCCACTTCCTCATGGCTCATGCGGGAGAAGATGGTGGGGTTGGCGATCTTGAAGCCGTTCAGGTGCAGGATGGGCAGCACCGCGCCGTCGGTGATGGGGTTCATGAACTTGTTGCCGTGCCAGGAGGTAGCCAGCGGGCCGGTCTCGGCCTCGCCGTCGCCCACCACGCAGGCGGCGATCAGGCTGGGGTTGTCCGCCACGGCGCCGAAGGCGTGGGCCAGAGAATAGCCCAGCTCGCCGCCCTCATGGATGGAGCCGGGGGTCTCCGGCGCCACATGGCTGGGGATACCGCCGGGGAAGGAGAACCGCTTGAAGAGCTTTTTCATGCCGTCCTTATCCCGGGTGATATTGGGATAGACCTCGGTATAGCTGCCGTCCAGCCAGTCCTGCGCCACCATAGCGTTGCCGCCGTGACCGGGGCCGGAAAGGTAGATCATATCCAGATCATCCCGCTTGATGACCCGGTCCAAATGCGTATAGATGAAGTTCTGGCCCGGGCAGGTACCCCAGTGGCCCACGATGGTCTGCTTCAGATCCGCGGCGGTCAAAGGCCGCTCCAGCAGGGGGTTATCCAGCAAATAGAGCTGGCAGGCAGTGAGGTAATTGGATGCGCGCCAATACGCGTCGATCTGCTTCAGCTGTGCAGGCGTCAGAGGCGGTTTTTTAGAAACTCGGGCGCTGCCGCGCGGATTTGCGGTGAGCTTAACGGGCGCTGTTTTCCTTTTTGCAGGCATAGAAGAACCTCCTTTAATTATATTCTGATTTTAGTATACCCTTTATTCGATACATGTCAACGCTAATATCATAAAAACGATTACGCATCCAGCGAAATTTACAATTAGTACAAAAATTATTCATTTTTCTCAAGGACTTGACGAAGGTGCTATACTGCTCTTATGAACACGTATGAATTGATCCGCTCCCGCCGAAAAACCCTGGCACTGGAGCTGACGCGGGAGGGACGGCTGATCGTCCGGGCCCCTCTGCGGATCTCCCGGCGGGAGATCGACGCATTTGTAGAAAAACATAAGGACTGGATCGCCCGCCATCTGGCGAAGCAGGCCGCCCGCCCCACTCTGCCGCCGCCGGATGCTTCGGAGACTCAGGCACTGAAAACACAGGCACAGGCCATTCTGCCGGAGAGGGTGGCCCATTGGAGCGCCATCATGGGAGTCCACCCCACCGGTCTTCGGATCACCACGGCCAGAAAGCGCTACGGAAGCTGCTCCAGCAAAGGCAGTCTGTGCTTTTCCTGCTACCTGATGTGCTGTCCAGAGGAAGCAGTGGAGTTGGTGGTGGTCCATGAACTGTGCCATCTCCGGGAGATGAACCACGGCCCCGGCTTTTACGCGCTGCTGGAGCGATACCTGCCGGACTGGAAGGAGCGGAAAAAGCTGCTGAATTAGAAAAACACGGAAAATGCCATCCAATGCGCAGCAAAAAAGCGGAGGCCA
>ERZ857951.3175-NODE-3175-length-12843-cov-3.952221_pt1 | contig 12843 bp, 10 predicted proteins | sample MGYA00519759_ERZ857951 | MGnify/ENA primary metagenome ERZ857951 (study PRJEB31778, sample SAMEA3449377) | human gut metagenome | biome: human gut; feature: human-associated habitat; material: faeces | place: United Kingdom | collected 2010/2012 ...
AACAATTCATCCCACCGCTTTAGAAGCGGGGGACTTCTTGTCTACTGGTGTTAAATTCCGGCATGCACCGGAAGCTTTTCCCTATTATAGACTATTTTTCTCTGCGTGGCAAGCCGTGCCGGAAACAGGAAAAGCCCGCCGGTTTTTGTTTTCACATCTGCCGGCGGGCTTTGGGGATTTTTTACGTATTCTGTTTTTTCGTCCAGGATCTGTTCAGGCTTCCTGCGGTGCGGCAAGATTGGCCACAATCCGCGCCACCTGGGCTATCTCCGGGATTTTTGTGTACTCGGCGCAGCTGTGTACCTGATTCATCGAGGTTGCGATGACAAGCCCTTCGATGCCGTGCTGTGCAAAGACGTTGTTGTCGCTGCCGCCGAAAGTTTTTTCGAATGCAGCGGTCAGGCCTTCTTCTGCAACGGCGCTCTCGTAATGCCTTGCGGCATCGCTTGTCAGCGGCGTCTCATACGCATGGATATTCAGCTTTTCTTCCCAGACCAGCTTCGCACCAATCTTCTCTGCTTCCTGCTGGAAGGTTCTGTGATATGTTTCCAGAAGCTCCATCGCCGTCTCGTGGTTCAGGCTTCGAATTTCGCCTTCGATCACGCAGCTTTCCGAAACGATGTTGGTACCGGAGCCGCCGCCGATTTTTCCGATGTTGGCTGTGGTGCTCTCTGCCACGTGGCCCTGCGGAAGCTGTGCGACTGCACGTGCAGCCGCCTGGATGCTGTTGATGCCGTCCTCCGGGTGGAAACCGGCGTGGGCGGCTTTTCCCTGGATTTTCGCCGCGAAGGAAACGAGTGTCGGTGCCGCGTAGGCGGCTGCACCGATCGCGCCGCTTAAATCCAGAACGTATGCTTCTTTTGCCTGCACCTGGCTGTAATCGAAGGCATTCGCACCTTTGCAGTACAGCTCCTCACCGGTTGAAATCAGGATTTCGATCGGGCTGTGCGGCGCTCCTGCCTCAGTGATGTGGCGCACAGCTTCATAGATCGCGGTCACACCGGCCAGATCATCGGCGCCGAGAACAGTTGTGCCGTCGCTCGTTACGGTTCCGTCATCATGGAAAACAGCCTTTTTCCCTTTTGCGGGCTCCACCGTGTCCATGTGGGCGGCAAAGAGAACCGGCGCACCGTCAATACTGCCCGGGATACGTGCAAACAGATTGCCCGCATTTGAACCGGTCTGCTCCTGTGTATGATCTTCTGTAAAATTCACTCCGATTTCGGCGAATTTTGCTTTCAGAGTGTCCGCCATCTCGCACTCCTCCAAGGACGGCGAATCGATGGATACCAGCTCCGCAAAAAAATCAGCAATTCTTTTCTCATCTATCATAATATTTTCTCCTACTCTTTGGCTGTGTCCGCAATTTAAATAACATACTCAGGCTGCGCCATAATATGCATCTTGCTGAAGAACTCCCGTGTTCTCTGATTCTGCGGATGCTCGAATACTTCTTTCGGTGTTCCGTCTTCTACTACGTGTCCTTTATCAAGGAAGATCACACGGTTCGACACATGGCGGATAAAGTTCATCTCATGGGAAACCAGAAGCATTGTATATCCCTGTGCCGCAACTTTTTTAATAACATCCAGAACCTCTCCAACCAGCTCCGGGTCAAGGGCTGAGGTCGGCTCGTCCAGCAGCAGAATCTGCGGTTTCATGGCGAGGGCTCTTGCGAGCGCCACCCTCTGCTGCTGTCCGCCGGACATATGTTTCGGATAATGGTTTGCCCATTTCTCCATGCCGGCCAGTTTCAGTTCTTCTAATGCAATGGCTCTGGCCTCGTCTTTTTTCATCTTCTTGACAACAATCAGGCCTTCCATCACATTTTCCAGTGCGGTTTTCTTCTCAAACAGATTGAACCGCTGGAACACCATTCCTGTGTTCTGTCTTAAATACAGAAGCTCTTTCGGTTTCCGCTCGGAAAGGCCGATCACCTTGTCCCCGATCGTCACCGTTCCCTTCTCCGGTGTCTCAAGGCGGTTGACGCAGCGCAGAAGCGTTGATTTTCCGGTTCCGGAAGGACCGATGATTCCCACAACATCGCCCTGTTTGATCTCGAGGCTGATGTCGTCGAGCACCACGTTGTCGTTATATTTTTTTGATAAATGATCAATTTTTATCATTTTTCTTACCCTCCCCGTTTGCGGACGCCAGCTCTACCTGGTCCGGAATCCGGATTTTATTTTCAATTACGCGGATAATCTGCTCGATCACCAGCGTTACCAGCCAGTAAATGATAGCCAGTGAAACGTAAACTTCAAAGTAGCGATACGTTCTTCCTCCAATAATCTGGCCCTGTGCGGTAATCTCGACAACGGCGCAGGTAAAGGCAAGAGACGTTCCTTTGATGATACTGATAAAAGAGTTTCCAAGGGTCGGAAGCGCAACCTCAAAGGCCTCCGGCAGAATGATGCGGCGCAGTGTCTGCGGATACGTCATGCCAAGTGCATGTGCTGCTTCGATCTGGCCCGGGTCAACGGACTGCAGGGCCGAACGGATAATCTCAGCCATAAAGCCCGACTGGTTCAGTCCCAGAGCGATCATCGCATAGACGAAACCGGAAATATTGGCAACCGCCAGATTCGTTCCGAACTGCTGGTTGACTGCCTTGAACATCATGGGAATACCAAAGAACGCAACGTACAGCTGTACGATGACCGGCGTGCCGCGGAGCAGTGAAATCAGAAGATTCGTAATCTGCGTCAGCACTCTGATTTTTTTCATTTTGATGATCGCCATCACAAGTCCCAGTCCCAGTCCGATCAGCATAGAAACCACGGCCAGTTCCAGCGTGATCGGCAGCTTTGTCAGCAATTCTGGTATGGATGAAAATACCAGTGAAACGTCAAATAATTTTCCCATGATTTTTGTCCTCTCTTACACGTATTTTTCTACCAGTACACAGGTAAAGCCAAGATTTTTCTTCGGCTTTTTCGGCTCTTCGTCTTTCTTCGGTACATGGTGGTCGTATACCGACAGGTCAGCGTCCGGATTCAGTTTGTAGCCTAATTTCTCATAAAAGCCTGCGGCGCGGTCCTGGCTCGTGATGACGATGTGATCGACATCGTATTCTTTCAGCCATTTCTCAGCGGCTTCGATCAGTACGCGGCCGTATCCGCTTTTCTGTTTTTCTCTGACAACACAGACACGCTCGATTTTTCCTGTCTTTTCCGCCGGAAATGCGATGCGGCAGCCGGCTACCGGCTTGTGATCTTCTGTCAGCAGAATTGCCTGCAGATCATCTTTGCTCTCGTCCTGTCCGAATTCCAGTTCAATCGGAATGTTCTGTCCCAAGCAGAACGCATCGGTTCTGACGTAATCATATGCTTTGTATTTCCACTCTTCGCTTCCCTTTTCTACCCGGTAAATTTCTGCCATGTTTTTCGCTCCTTTTAGAATCGGGAAACGGATGTTCTCGATCCGCTTCCCGTCTGTTTTGTAATCTCTTCTGTTTTTATTTCGAAAACGATATTCTAGTTTGGTGTCTCATCAAAGTATTTCTCGTCCGGGCTGGTGTCCACGCCGAGATACTCGGTTGTGATCTTGGAAAGAGTTCCGTCTTCTTTCATCTCTTTTAAAGCTTTGTCAACATCCTCGCGGAGTGCTGCGCCCTCTTCGTTCTTTCCAAACAGGAAGTAGGTATTGTTCTGCGGGAACAGGAAATCTTCGGTCTCCTCGTCGATCTCGTTTGCTTCCAGCTGACCTTCCAGTCCGAACTGCGGAAGCAGGTTGTCGATGATCGGTCCGTCGTCGATTGCCACATCAGCGGTTCCATCTACGATGTGCTGGTAGCGGACCTGGAAGTTTGCATTGGAATATACGATATTGATCTGGTGATCCGGGTTGTCTGTATTCCATTTTTCCAGTGCATTTGCGGTAAGGCTTCCTGCACTCAGCTCAATTTTGTATCCGCGGTCTGCCAGATCGGTAAGAGAAGTCAGCGGCTCATCGCCGGTTCTCTGAATGTATTCGTTGAAGCTGGTTTTATATGGTAAAGAGAAGTAGTAGGATTCTGCTCTCTCATCGGTATATCCATAGTTGTTGACTGCGATGTCGTACTGACCGCTCAGCACACCCTGCAGTGCATCTGCCTGCTCAATTTTCAGTTCATACTGCGGAAGGCGGTTGAACACTTCTTTTACGATATCGATATCGACACCAGTCAGCTCGTTGTCATCATTTACGTAAAAGTACGGTGCCAGTGTGCCGCTTGTTACAGCTTTGATCACTTTTTTCTCACCGGAATCCGATGCGGAGCTGCCTTCTGCGGAAGATGATGCTGCGGAACCGCTGCTGCTTCCTGCACTTGCTGATGCATTGCTTCCGCATCCTGCAAAGCTTGCTGCCAAAAGGCCCGCCGCTGCCAATACTGCCCAGAATTTCTTTGTCTTTTTCATAATAAAATCCTCCTCATTTCCTCGTTTTTTTCTGTTCCGGCCGCGCCCCGGCTGCCTGAGAGTGTTCCACCAAGGTGCCCCGGATTCTTCTGTTTTTCTTATAAAAGTCCTTTCAGCGGATTAATCGATGCATCCACGGAAAGTACGCCGTTCTTCGGGTTTCTGTCTTCCCATTTCGGGCTGTTCCAGATGGTTTTTGAGATTTCTCCTGCGTAATCCTCGTAGGTCTCTCCCTCCGGATGGCGAAGGAATACTTCGTCCGGTGTTTTGCTGAGTGTTCTTCTCGATCCATCGTCTGCCATCAGCTTCTCGAAATCTACTTTTGCAAGGATTCGTTCGTTGTATCCGCGGAAGAGAACCTCGCCTAATTTCTTTCCAGGTCTCGAAAGTGCCAGCACCTGCGGATCGCTTCCGTGACGGAAGGCCGGGATCGCATACAGTTCTTTTAAGTAGCCCCAGATATTTTTGTAATCACGAATCGGTTTCTTCACCGGTCCTACGTTGTGGAAGTAACTGACATCCCAACGGATCAGAGTGACGTAAGCGCGGACATCGCTGTCGGTGATGTAGTCGCCGAACAGGAAACGGTTCGTCTCCAGCCGTTTGTCCAGCTTATCGAGGGATTCATAGAAATCTTCGTATGCCTCATCGTATGCTTCCGGTGACTGGCAGAATGCCATGCGGTAATGGCCGTTGTTGACATGCGGGAAGAGCCAGTCGTTAAACTCATCGATCTCTTTCCGGAATTTTTTCGGGTACAGGTCCGGCGCATCTTTTGGCTGGAATGGACGGAACTGCACTTCGAGGTAGTTCGTCAGGCGGTGATAATCGTTGTTCACAGCCTTTTTCTCTTTGACATCCACCAGGGTCGGTGTCGTTGCTCTTCCTTGGAAGTCCGGGTTTGCTCTTTTATAGAACTCACTTAAGAAGTAAGCGCCTGTCGCCGGATCCTTGAAATCCGGATACTGTCCGAATGCATGTCCGTAACGGTTTGTCTCACCGGATGGAGAAACTCTCGTCTCCGAGATCACATCCTGCAGTCCTAAAAGCTCCCGCACGATGATCGGACGGTTGGACCAGTTGCATCCGGTTGCCCAGTAGATCCCGAAGCGGTTTGCTTCTGCTTTCAGGTCGCCTTCTTTATCGCCGAATGGCTGGATAAATGCATTTGGCTGACGGATGAAAGCGCCGCGCTCATCGATCTCTACAAGGGTTTCATTTGGTCTTGGGTCTACTCCGACTTCTGCTGCAAACTGTTCTGCCAGTGCATCGGTGTATTTGATTTCTTCAGTTTCTTTATTTTCAACTGGGGTGAAGCTGCATCCGCATCCGCTCATGTTTTTGTCCTCCGTTTTCTATGTCTGTTTATTGTCTATTCTTATGTTGTTTATTCGCATTTCTTTTAAAAAAGGTTAAAAAAATAGCAGGCATTCGTTCCGGCCTGCCCGCACATGCAATTTCTGCTATGCTTTTTCTGCCTGCGAATGTTTCTTATTTTTCTTTATTCTGATTGGAGCTGCAGCAACAGCAACAACACATCTCCATCATTCTGTTCTCCTGCATTCGTCTGTTGTCTGTTTTTTTCATTTGCTGTTCTCCTTTCCTACTAAGTCGATATGTTTAATGTGTTTCTCGATTACATGGCATATTATAATGCATATTTTTTCTATGTGCAACCCCTAAAACGCCTTTTGGTAATTGTTATTTCGATGAATCGCTTATAGGTTTTTCCTATTGGTTAGTCATACCAGAAAGATATTACTTATCACACTTGTAGGCTGATTTTGCTTTTTCCTACCAACCGCCGCAACTTTTGCAATGTGCTCAACAATTCTTGCCATGGCTTTTTTCTTTGGAAACGATACAATAAAAAGCAAAGAACACCACTTGCAAAATACAATGTACTCTCGGAATCTTTCTGTGCTTGTTTTTGTGAGATGATTTTTTGTCAGTTGTGCCCAAATTTCTGAGGCGTACGCGGTGCGTACGTTGATGAAATTCGGGTGCAGCTGGCGGAAAATCAGCCGCAAAGGCAAGTGCAGAAAGATTCCGAGAGTACATTACAAAATAAAGGAGAGTTTTTCTTATGGAAATGACATTTCGCTGGTATGGTTCCAAATTTGATACCGTTACCTTAGAGCAGATCCGCCAGATTCCGGGCGTAACCGGAGTCATCACAACCCTGTACGACACTACCCCGGGCGAGGTGTGGACACGCGAAGCGATTCACGCGTTAAAAGAAGAGGTTGAGGCCTCTGGACTTCACATCTCCGGCATCGAGAGCGTCAACATCCACGACGCCATCAAAATCGGCAGCCCGGACCGTGAGCAGTACATCGATAATTATATTGAAACGTTAAAGCACCTCGGCAAGGAAGATATTCACCTTGTCTGCTATAACTTCATGCCGGTCTTCGACTGGACCAGAACAGAACTCGCACGCGTCCGTCCGGACGGCTCGACCGTACTTGCCTACAAACAGTCCGCCGTAGACGCACTTGTTCCGGAAAAAATGTTTGAATCTATCGCAGGTGATGCAAACGGCGCAATTCTTCCTGGCTGGGAGCCGGAGCGCATGGCAAAAGTGAAAGAGCTCTTTGACGCTTACCGCGATGTGGATGATGAGAAACTGTTTGCCAACCTCAAATACTTCCTCGAACGCATCATGCCGGTCTGCAACGAGTACGACATCAAAATGGCCATTCACCCGGACGACCCGGCATGGAGTATCTTCGGTCTTCCGAGAATCATCATTAATAAAGAAAACATTCTGCGCATGATGAAGATGGTCGATGACCCGCACAACGGCGTGACCTTCTGCTCGGGCTCCTACGGAACGAACCTGGAGAACGATCTGCCGGATATGATCCGTTCCTTAAAGGGCCGCATCCACTTCGCTCACGTCCGCAATCTGAAATTCCACAGCCAGCAGGATTTCGAGGAGGCCGCACACCTTTCCTCTGACGGCAGCTTCGATATGTATGAGATCATGAAAGCGCTGTACGACATCGGCTTTGACGGCCTGATCCGCCCGGACCACGGACGTATGATCTGGGGCGAGAAGGCAATGCCGGGCTATGGACTGTATGACCGCGCACTCGGCGCGACTTATTTAAACGGACTCTGGGAAGCTATTGACAAGAGTCACAAACGTGGAATTTAAAGGAGGTTTTTACTGATGTCTCTTAACTTAACAGCTGCCGGACTGGCAGATCAAAAAGCGTGGGAAGCCGCAGGCTATGCGCTTCCATCCTATGACCGCGAAGCAATGATCACCCGCACGAAAGAATCTCCGTGCTGGGTGCATTTCGGAGCCGGAAATATTTTCCGTGCCTTCCAGGCAAATACAGCACAGGAACTGCTGAACAACGGTACCTTTGACCGCGGTGTCATCGTCGCAGAGGGCTTCGATACAGAAATCATCCGTGATATGTACCAGCCGCACGATAATTTAAGCATTCTGGTGACCTTAAAAGCCGATGGTTCTGTCGAGAAAACCGTTGTTGGAAGCATCGCAGAATCGCTGGCTGCCGATACGGCGTATTCTCCGGATTTTGCCCGGTTAAAAGAAATCTTTACCAAGGATTCCCTGCAGATGGCGACGTTTACGATCACCGAAAAGGGATATTCCATGAAAAACGGTGCGGGCGAACTGCTGCCGTCTGTTGCTGCCGATTTTGCTGCCGGACCTTCTTCCGTTACCAGCTATATGGGAAAAGTTGCTTCTCTTTTATATGAAAGATTTCTTGCAGGCGAAAAACCGGTTGCGATGGTCAGCACCGACAACTGCTCCCACAATGGCGAAAAACTTTCCCTTGCCCTGACAGCCTACGCTTCTGCATGGGAAGAAAACAAGCTGGTACAGCCAGGCTTCCTCTCCTATCTGCAGAACCCGGAAAAAGTCAGCTTCCCGTGGACCATGATCGACAAGATCACCCCGCGGCCGGATGCTTCCATCGAAAAGATGCTCGAGGAGGACGGCCTCGCCGATGCACAGCCGATTATCACCTCCCGCCATACTTACGTTGCTCCGTTCGTCAATGCAGAGGAATGCCAGTACCTCGTAGTCGAAGATCATTTCCCGAACGGACGGCCGCCGATGGAAAAGAGCGGATGGATCTTTACCGACCGGGAAACTGTCAACAAAACAGAGCGCATGAAGGTCTGCACCTGCCTGAACCCGCTGCACACCGCACTCGCTGTGTTCGGCTGCCTGCTGGACTATGAACTGATCAGTGATGAGATGAAAAATCCGGTGCTGAAAAAGCTCGTGGAGCGCATCGGATATGTGGAAGGACTTCCGGTTGTCACCGATCCCGGCATTCTCTCTCCGAAGCAGTTTATCGATGAAGTGCTGAACATCCGCGTCCCGAACCCGTTTATGCCGGATACGCCGCAGCGAATTGCGACCGACACGTCACAGAAGCTGTCGATCCGGTTCGGTGAGACGATCAAATCGTATCTTGCTTCTCCGGAGCTGTCACTCTCGGATCTTCAGGCAATTCCGGCTGTATTTGCTGGGTGGCTGCGGTATCTGATGGGCGTGGATGACAACGGCGATGCATTTGATCTGAGCCCGGATCCGCTGCTTGCCACGGTCCGCCCGTATGTGCAGGATCTGAAACTCGGCGCACCGGCTGACCGTGAGGCGCTTTCCAAAACGCTGGCTCCGCTGCTCTCCGATGCTTCGATTTTCGGTGTGGATCTGATTTCCGCCGGACTTTCTGACCGTGTGCTGAATGCTTTTGTCTCGATGCTTCAGGGACCTGGCGCTGTGGCAGATACGCTTGCTGCTCTGACCGCTCAATTCTAAAGGGGAGGTATTTCCATATGAAACCTTTTATGGACGCTGACTTTCTGCTGCAGACCGATACGGCGAAAACACTGTACCACGAGGCGGCTGAAAAAATGCCCATTTTTGACTATCACAACCATCTGAATCCACAGGAGATTCTCGAAGACCGCCAGATGGAGAATCTGACACGCGTCTGGCTCGGCGGGGATCATTATAAATGGCGTGCCATGCGTGCGATGGGCTTTTCGGAAGATCTGATCACCGGAAACGCCGATGATTACGACAAATATCTGGCGTTTACCGAGACGATTGAGAACGCGATCGGCAATCCTTTATACCACTGGACACATCTGGAGCTGCAGCGGTATTTCGGCATCACGACACCGCTCTCCCGCGCAACAGCGAAGGAGATCTGGGATGAGGCGAATGCAAAACTGCAGACGAAGGACTTTACCGTGCGCAATCTGATTCTGAACCAGCATGTGTCGCATCTTTGCACCACCGACGATCCTGCAGATGATCTGCACTGCCATCTGGCATTACAGAAGGAAGACTTTGCCTGCCGCGTTCTGCCGTCCTTCCGCCCGGACCGCGCCGTTCATCTCGAGAAGCCGGATTTCCCGGAATATGTGGAAAAGCTTGCCGCTGCCGCCGGCAGGACGATTGCATCCGCGGAGGATATGGTGCATGCCCTCTCCTGCCGCCTCGACTTCTTCCTCTCCGCCGGCTGCGTTGTCAGCGACCACAGCCTTGAGGGCTGCTTCTATGTGCCATGCACGGCTGCTGAGGCGAATGACGTATTTGAGAAACGCATGAACGGCGGTGCTCTCACTGAAAAAGAGCTCGGCATGTACAAGGGCTTCCTTCTGACGAACCTCGGACGGCTGTATCATAAGCACAATATCGCCATGCAGCTTCATATCAAAGCACTCCGCAACAACTCGAAGCGGATGTTCCGTGCGCTCGGTGCCGATACCGGCTTTGACAGCATGAACGATTTCGCCTTTGCCCCGATGCTCGGCGCTTTCTTAAACGATATGGACGAGGACGACGCACTGCCGAAAACTGTGCTCTACTCTCTGAACCCGGGCGACAACCCGATGCTTGCAAGCATGGCTGGAAACTTTGCTGCGCCTGGCATCCGCTCGAAAGTGCAGTTCGGTACCGCATGGTGGTTCAACGATCACAAATACGGCATGGAATCCCAGCTTGCGACGCTTTCCAGCATCGGCATGCTCTCCACCTTCATCGGCATGCTGACCGACTCCCGCAGCTTCCTCTCTTTCCCACGCCACGAATATTTCCGCCGGATTCTCTGCAATCAAATCGGAAACTGGGTGGAAAACGGGGAGTACCCGGCGAACCTGGATTTTCTGAAAGAGATGGTGGAAAATATCAGCTACAACAATGCTGTTTCGTATTTCCTGTGATTTTCGCATGCCTTATTGACAATTATTCCCACATACCGTACAATAAAGGGGATTACTGATCAACGAAAGGATTACAGAAACATGGACGACTCAGGCAGTATGCCTCGACGATGCTTTATTTTCATCATTTGATAAACGGAGACATAATCTATCTTTGATTCCGCCAGATTCAAGATAGGTTATGTCTTTTTGTACATTTTTTGCATCGTGTCCCGGTTTCCTAAGAAAGGAAAAACAAATGAACAGCGACATTGTGTCACTCATCATCATTCTTATCTGCGTCATGCTCTCAGCCTACTTTTCGGCGACGGAGACTTCTTTCACCTCGCTGAACCGCATCCGCATGAAAAATATGGCAGAAAAAGGCGACAAGCGGGCGGAACTGGTGTTAAAGTTGCTGGAGAACTTTGACAAGCTGCTCTCCACGATTCTCGTCGGCAACAACATCGTCAACATCGGACTCAGCTCCCTTGCCACGGTGCTTTTTATCAAGCTTCTCGGCGGCGACTCCGGTGCGACGGTTTCCACGATCGTAACCACTATCGTGGTCCTGATCTTCGGCGAAGTTTCCCCGAAAAGCATTGCAAAAGAATCCCCGGAGACGATCGCCAAATTTTCCGCACCGTTTCTCCACATTCTGATGATCATGCTGACCCCGGTGACGTTTCTCTTTTCCCAGTGGAAGAAGCTGCTCTCCCGCATCTTCAAATCCTCGGAAAACCACGGCATCACCGATGAGGAACTGATGACCATCGTCGAGGAGGCGACCCAGGAGGGCGACATCGACGACCAGGAAGGCGATCTGATTCAGAATGCAATCGGCTTCATGGAGATGGAGGCCGCAGAGATTTTTACTCCGCGTGTCAACGTCATCGGCATTCCGCTCGATGCGACGAAATCCGAGATCGCTAAGACTTTCTCCGACACCGGATTTTCCCGGCTGCCGGTGTATGATGATGATATCGACCACATTGTGGGAATTGTGTATCAGAAGGATTTCCACAACCACATTTACCACACCAACAAACCGCTAAGCAGCATCATCCGCCCGGCGCTCTTTGTAACCGAGAATACGAAGGTCGGCCCGCTGCTGAAAAAAATGCAGGCGAAGAAATCGCATATTGCCATTATCATTGATGAATTCGGCGGCACCGACGGTATCATCACCATGGAAGATATCCTCGAAGAGCTCGTCGGCGAAATCTGGGATGAGCATGATGCGGTTGTACAGGAAATCCAGAAAGTTTCCGAAAACGAATACCTCGTGACCGGAACGGCAAGCATCGACAAGGTGTATGAAGAGCTCGATATTGACAAAGAATTTGACGTCTTTACGGTCAGCGGATGGATCATGGGGATCCTCGAGCGCGTGCCAAAGGAAGGCGATCATTTCGTCTCGGATGGCCTCGACGTAACCGTACTGAAAATGGCAGACCGGAGAGTCGACAAGGTACGGATCGTGCGGCTGCCGAAGGATGAAAATGAACAGTAAGTAATTGATACGATTTACACGCAAAAAACGGATCGAACATCTGATTTTAAAGTCAGATACTCGATCCATTTTTTTGTATCCTCTATTCTTCTTTCAGACCGTCCGCAAGTCCATACACATCATTTTCCCGTCCTTTGCAGCCTTCCCATACAATCGGTTCTGCAAAGGTAAGTTTCAGAATGGTATCAATGCTGTCGCGCTCCGGAATCGGGACGGAGATCGAAAAGGTTCCGTTTTCTTCCGTCAGTTCTGCTTTTCCGCCGGAAATCACTTCCCATTTTTCCATTGTATTCCCCGGAATTTCAAACGTGATCTGATCTTTTTCCCATTCCAGAATATGCACATAAACAATATTGTCGCGGTACGTCGTTCCGCCCCAGCGGTCCGCAATCACAGGGCCGCCGCGCAGGCCGTACAGCGTTTCGCCGTATTTCGAAAGCCATTCTCCGGCCTGGCGCAGGCGTTCTACCTGCTCCTCATCCATTTTTCCCGTTCCGTCCGGGCCGATATTCAGCAGATAATTGCCGTCCCGCACGGCGATTGAAACCAGATTCTGAATCAGCTGGCGCAGCGGCAGCACTGGTCTGCCCGGAATATAGCCCCAGGAATCCGCAATACAGTCGTTGCTGTCCCACGGCTTGTCCGTCCGCATCCCGTCGATTCTGCGTTCCCGCACATGGAAATCGCCTTCCCAGCCGCCGCGGTTATTGATCATAATATCCGGCT
>ERZ857951.3178-NODE-3178-length-12831-cov-2.913197_pt1 | contig 12831 bp, 12 predicted proteins | sample MGYA00519759_ERZ857951 | MGnify/ENA primary metagenome ERZ857951 (study PRJEB31778, sample SAMEA3449377) | human gut metagenome | biome: human gut; feature: human-associated habitat; material: faeces | place: United Kingdom | collected 2010/2012 ...
GTGGGACCGCCGTACTTGGCGTACAGCTCCTTGTCGAGCGATCCGGCGTTGACTCCGATGCGCAGGCTGACGCCCGCGTCGGTGGCGGCCTTGCAGATGTCGGGGCCGACCTGGTCGAATTTGCGGATGTTGCCGGGATTCACGCGCACGGCCGCGCAGCCGGCGTCGATGGCCTGGAACACGTACTTCGACTGGAAGTGGATGTCGGCGATGATTGGAATCGGCGATTTGGCGACGATCTGCGGCAAGGCGTCGGCGTCATCCTGGCTGGGCACCGCTACGCGCACGATGTCGCAGCCTGCGGCGGTGAGCTCGGCGATCTGCTGCAGCGTGGCCGGCACGTTCGCGGTGAGCGTGTTGGTCATCGACTGCACGGAGATGGGGGCGCCGCCGCCGACCGGCACCGGCCCGACCATGATGCGACGCGATTTGCGGCGCGGATGCAACGGGCTCTCGCTGATATCCGGCTCTCCGGTCTTGCGGAACGATCCTGTCACGGCCGACGCCGTTCCTGTGGTCGCGGACGTCTGTGCACTGGTTTGCGGCAACGCGCTCATGCTGATGATTGGTCTTTCCTGTTCGATTATGCGCGACACCACATCCATGCCGGGGCATGACTGATTGATCGCATGGCTGTGCCATGCCATCAATCCGGGCGCGGTCGCGCGAATGATTCACTTCTGACTGTTTATCAAATCATCGGCTCGCCGGCGCGCCTCACGCTCGACTTGACCCATTTCCTCCACGGATGCGAACAGCGGGTTGCCGCGAAGCTCCCCGTCCATCGCGTCGACGACCTCCTTGACCGTGTCGACGATGCCCAGATAGGGCAGTCGATGGTCGAGGAAGGCATGCACGGCCTGCTCGTTCGCTGCGTTGAGCACCGCGGTATGCTTCTCCGACGCGCGTAGGCACTCGCGCGCCAACGCGACGGCAGGGAACGCCTCGTCGTCCAGTGGCTCGAACGTCCACTCGCTGGCATGCGTCCAGTCGCACGCCGCCGCGACATCACCCAGACGATCAGGCGCCGACAGGCCCAAGGCGATCGGCAGCCGCATGTCAGGCGGGGACGCCTGGCAGACGGTCGCTCCGTCCACGAACTCCACCATCGAGTGCACGATGGATTGCGGGTGCACGGTCACGACGATGCGATCCGGCGCCACGTCGAACAGACGGCTCGCCTCGATGACCTCCAGTCCCTTGTTCATCAGGGTGGACGAGTTGATGGTCACCACGGGTCCCATATGCCACGTGGGGTGGTTGAGTGCCTGTTCAGGGGTGATGTCGCTCATGTCGGCGCGCTTCCAGCCGCGGAAGGGACCGCCCGAGGCCGTGACGACCAGTCTGCTGACCTCGGCGTGGGTGCCGGACCGCAGCGACTGCCAGATGGCGGAATGCTCCGAGTCGACGGGATTGATCTGGTCATCGCGCACTTGCGCGCCGAAAAGCAGGTGACCGCCTGCGACGACCGATTCCTTGTTGGCGAGCGCCAGCTGAGAACCAGCCCTCAGCGCCGCAATGGATGGTTCGAGTCCGACCGAGCCCGTGATGCCGTTCAACACCAGGTCGGCACCGGAACCGGCGATGGCGTTGACCGCCTGCGACCCGGCCTGAATCTGCGTGTACCGAGCTCCGACCTCCTCAAGTGCCTCATGCAGCGCCGGAACGGCGGCCTCGTCATATACGGCCACCTGCGGCACATGATGACGTACGACCTGCTGTGCCAGAAGCCGCACATGCGCGCCTCCGGCGACCAGACCGGTGACGGTGAACCGCTCCGGATGCCGACTGATGACATCCAGACCTTGCGTGCCGATCGAACCGGTCGATCCGAGAATGACAACCGTATTCCTATACTGGCTCATTGCAATGCTTCTTTATGTCTTCTGTGGTGTATCCGTCTTCCCGCGCCGACGAAATGGTCAGTCGTTGTCCTTGCCGAAACCGCTCAGTCCGCTATAGAACTCGCCCGTGTTGAGCGTGGGGAACGACAGGTCGGGGATGTCGAAATCGAGCTTGCTTTCCGGGCTGAGGTACATGCTGGAGAATAGGTCATCCGACGATGACTTGTGAGAGCCATCGGATTGCGTCTGCGCGGCATCGTCTACGGCATGAACGGGAACGTTCGCCGACGGCGACGAGGACGGCGCGAACGACGGCAGGGCCTCGACACTGGCATCGGTATGGGCGTCGGAGGCCACGGGCTGATCGAAGACCGGCATGGGGGCCGGCGCGGAGGGAGCAACGGCGGGTGCGGCTGCAACTGGCTCCGCGGGAACCTTCACGGACTTGGCGACGCGTTCGGGAGCCTGGGGCTCGGCGACTGCGGCCGGCTGATCGGATACCGCGGCGTACGAGGGGGCGAACGATGCCGGTGCCGCCGGGATGGCCGGAGACGGAATCTCCTGCGCCGGGGCAGGAGCCGCGGCATGATCCGCGCTCACGTTGCTCGAACTCACGCTTCTGCCGGTGCGCCGGGACAGCGCCGCCAACGACGACTGCGACTCCGGGGCGGAGGCTCCGTCCGAGAACGCGGACGGAAGCGCTGAGGCGGGCGCGGATACGACCGTACCGGACATGCCGGCGGGAGCGAAGGAGGGAGGAACGGACTGCGCATCGGCCGCGACGCTCGGCTCGTCGGCCGTCTGCGATGAGAACAGCGCCTCCTCTGCCTCATGGAGGGCATGGAACGATTCGTTCGCGGGTGCGAAGGACTGAGGCTCCGCTTCCTGCCGCGCCGGCGACGGCGCATGTGCATAGGCGTTGTCCGCGCCGAACAACGGCGTCACACCCGCGTCGGAGGCGCTCCTTGCACCGGACGAACGCCGGCTGCCGCCGGATTCGTGACCGCCACCGACATAATCGGAGACGCGCGCGAACGATTCGAGACGGCTGAGCAGCTGCACGCACGAGTTGAGGTAATAATCGACCTGACGCTCGTCATAGCCGTTCTTGCCCTTGCGCTGCGTGAACACCACGTTGGAGACGGCACCGGAATTCAGATCGGCGAGCTTGCGCACGTCCTGTTCGCTCACGCCGTCCACGCCAAGGCCTGCGGCGGCCTTGTCCACGATCTGGTCGATCAGTCGGTCGACCTGCTTGCGGTCGTACGACGGCCGGCGATCATGTCCGCGCGCGAACCGCTCCCCCGTTCCGCGGTCGGCGTGCTCACATACCTGACGGTACAGCTCTTCGGTCTGGGCCTTCCACGCCACACGACCGTGCTCGGTAATCTCCCGCGTCGTCTGCTTGTCGACCACGGCCTGCTCCAGCCGAGACAGCGCCGCATCAACCTGGGTGATGTCATACCCGCCCTTGCTCAGATCGAAGGACACGTTCTGGATGTCCTGCTGCGTGAGATGGGCATCCTCGCTCTCGTAGAGCGCATGTGCACGATCCAGGAAAGCGTCCACCTGATCGGGATCGTATCCCCATTTGCGCTTCCCAACGCGAGCGATCCCCGATGCGCCTTTATCTGCCCCGTCTTGATGCGCCATTGGTGTATCGACCTCCTACGGATAGTACTTCTCTTGCACACTTTACGTGAGTGTTGAGACGCAGCTTCACATTTGGCCCAGCAAAACGGCATCCTCACACGTCTTTCGCACGATTACGGCATATATCATGCGCCGGCAAGCACAGCATCGCCACGGTTCGACCGACGGCGGAATTCCACCCAACGACACTCGGCCGGCGTCCCGATACAGACTATACGATACAGTGTGAGTCTGCGGGCAATTAGCTCAGTTGGTTAGAGCGCCACCTTTACACGGTGGATGTCAGGGGTTCGAGTCCCTTATTGCCCACACATTACGAAACGGCGGAACACCGCCAATATCAGGCACCGGTGTGAAACTGATTCCGGCATACGCGCCGCCTGAGGACGGCAAGCCGCGCAACGCAGTGGACGAGAAATGGATGAAGCTGACCAACAGCGCTCGCCACTATCTGTCACGCAGGGCAAACACCCGGGAAGACACCGTCGATGAATCTGAATCTCGTCATCGAGCGTGAATGCTCCAGAGACCATCAGACAGCCCTCAGACAGTTCCTGTGCTGCAAGCCAGGAGACCCCGAATGGGCGATGGATCCACAGAGATATATACGCGGTCTCTGCGTGCGCAAGACCCCGACCGGAGTTATGCGCACGCTTCTTGTCGTATCCGGGGACATTCCCCTGCATGATGAAGTGGTCGGCTTCTGCGAATACGGTGTCGGCGTGGAAACCACCAAGGAGCACGAAGGCATCTACCAGATTTCGTACATCGCCACCGCGCTGAAGGTACGGGGGCAACATCTCGGAGACACGCTGCTCACCTCGGTGATTATGAGACTTCGTGATGATGCGTGGCGTTCCAATCGCACGCCGCTCGTGCTGACTCAAGTGGATCCGCGCAACAAGCCAAGCATGGATTTGTTCTCTCGCTTCGGATTCGTGGATGAGGGGCCAGACCCCAACGACCTGGAATACCATCTGCTGTCCCTGGAATTCACCGGCACCAATTACGTAATTGGTGATCAGCAGGGCTTTCCTGCTGCTTTTCATCACAATATACCTATCGCGTTCGTCCGTGACCTTTTCGGCTTGGCTGTCAATACTTGATTGAGTAAAGGCGAAGAAGAAATCAATCACACTCCAGGCAAGCGGAACAATTCCGGCTATAGGAAATCTTGTTGCCATACCGCGGAAGGCAGCGATACCCAAGCAGGCAATTCCCAGAATCAGAACCACGATCGCCGTAACGAAACTTCTCACATTGTTAATTCGCTTCCTGATCCTTGTCCTCCAATTCCCTGTTTTCTTTGAGACAACACAATTCTTCGACAGTCACGCCGAACACTTCCGCAATTCGGTAGGCCAACATTAGCGATGGACTATATTGTTCCTTTTCGATGGAAATAATCGTTCTGTTTGAAACATGGACCAAGTCGGCCAATTGCTGTTGCGTCAGCTTTGATTGTTTTCGCAGTTCTCTCACTCTTGTCTTCAATCAATTCCTTCCATAACATGAAGCTTACTTCTCATGAAGTTAACTTCATATTACCGCCAAGACGCGAACACGTCAACAGAAAAAGTGAAGTAAACTTCACCAACCCAGAGGTATGCGGGAGATGAATTCGCGCGGCTCCCCGCTGACGGGGTCGGTGAAGCGCAATGACCGCGCGACCAGTTCCAGCGGCGTGGAGAAGTCGTCATAGGCGCGTTCGACGATACGCGGATAGAAATCATCGCCATGGATCGGCAACCCTATCGAGTTCATGTGCACGCGCAGCTGATGGGTCTTGCCGGTGAGCGGGTGCAGCTCGTAGGCGCGCAGACCGTTCCTCCCGTGGCATAAGCGCCCGCCCATCGAGGGATATCCTTCCGCCGCGAGATCGATCACCGTCTCGGCATTGACGGCCTGCGGCTCCTCGAACGCCTGCAGCACGCCACGCAGCTTGGTGATGTGCGAACGTCGGCGCAGCGGGAACACGGCAGGAGGGTCCAGCCGCTCGACGGTGCCGTATCGCGGCCGTGTCGTCGGCCGGCACGGAGCCAGGCATTCGTAGGTCTTGCTGACCTTCCGGCCCTGGAACATCATCTGGTATGCGCCCCGCAGCGCTGGATCCCTCACGAACACGACGATGCCGGCGGTGAGGCGTGATGTCCGGCTCGTCGAACATCTCGCGAAGCCGAATCAGCGCGGTCTGCCGATACCACATGCCGCGCGGGGTCGTCGCGAGGAAATGCGGCTTGTCGATGACGATGATGCCGGCATCCTCATACACCACGTCGATATCGAACGGGATATGGGGCTCCTCACTCACCCACCGGTGCGGCCTGTCCACAGCGCTTTCCGTCCGTCGGCTCTCACCGGGAGCGCATGTTCTTGTAGCGCATGGCACGCAGCGCCTCGCGCTTGTCCTGCTCCTCACGCAGCGCCTGGCGCTTGTCGAACTCGCGCTTGCCTCGTGCGAGGGCGATCTCGGCCTTCGCCCGACCATCCTTGAAATACAGGCTGAGCGGCACGATGGTGTACCCCTTGGCCTCGATCTGACGGGACAGTTTGACGATCTGCTGCGCATGCAGCAACAGCTTGCGCTTGCGCTTGGGCGCATGGTTGTTCCACGTGCCGTTGAGATATTCGGGGATATTGGCACCTTCCAGCCACATTTCACCCCGACGGTCAATGGAGACGAACGCCTCGGCGAGCGACGCCCGCCCCTCGCGCAGCGACTTGACCTCGGTCCCGGTCAGCACCAGTCCCGCCTCGTACTTGTCCTCGATCAGGTAATCATGCCGGGCCTTGCGGTTCTGTGCGATGAGCACAGTGCCCTGTTCCTTTGCCATGGTCTTCCTCTTCAATCACTCACATCAACACAGACATCATGAGACCAGACCCGCTTGCACGGGCCGTGACCGGACGAATCGGAAAACACCACCCGGAACTCAGTAATGCACGTATTGGAAATTACCAGCATTGTAAATCGTGCGCCATTGCGCCACGCCCTGAAGGCTGGCGCCGCACTCGGAGATCAGCACGGATCCGTCGCTGTTCACACGCTCGACGACCGCCACATGGCCGTAACGTCTGTTGGCGCCGAGCTGGCCTGCGCGGAACACCATCGCGGCGCCGACGTGCGGCGTGCGGTTGACCAGATAGCCGAGGCTGCGGCCGGTGTTCGCCCAATCCTGCCCATTGCCCATGTATGAGCCGGTGGGCAGATGGTAGTAGTACACGCGGCGACGGTACGCATACCACGTGCACTGGCTCCACGGGTAGGCGCTGCCGCCCACCGTGTTGCCGGTCCTGTGCCCGTAGCACACCGGCATGCCCTCATAGCAGTTGCCGGGCACCGTGTAGTTCATGCCGTTGGCCTGTCCCGATCCGCCGGGCTGGGATCCGCCCGAACCGGAACCATTGCCGGAACCGGAGCCGGGCTTGCCGGAACCGGAACCGGGCTTGCTGGAGCCGGAACCGGAACCGGAACCGCTGCCCGACCCGCTGCCGGCGCCGGGCTTGATCTGCTGCTGTCCGCCGGTGCCGGCATTCGCCGAACCGGTGTTGTTCTGCACGCTCCACGAATCGATCTCGGCCTTCATCGACACCAGTTCGGCGGCCTCCTGCGCTTCCTTGGTGCTCAGGCTCTTCTTCTGCGCTTCCAGCTGGGCGCGTTCCTCGCCGCTCTTCTTGCGCAAGGCCTCCAGCTCACTCTGCTTGGACGCCGCATCCTCAGCGGCCTGCTGCGCGCTAGCCGCCTGGCTGTCCGCCTGGCCCTTGAGCTGGGTGATCTCGTCCTCGATGGCCGTGAGACGTTCCTTGCGGTTCATCGACGTGCTGAGGCTGGTGGCCGCGGCGTCGGCGGCATTCGCCTCACTGCGTGTGACAGCGGCATCCGACTGCATCTTGTTGACGAAATCCTCGGTCGTGGTGGCATTGGTCACCACGTCCATCAGGGTGGAGGCGTCCGAGCCGTGGAAGCTTTCGCGCGCGAGCTGAGCAACCGCATCCTTGGCGTCATCGTAATCCTCACCGGTCTGCTTGATCTTCTCCTCAAGCGAGGTCCGGTCGTTCTTCGCCGCCTCAAGCCGCGCCGTAGTCGCCTCTGCGAGGCTCTTCGCCTGTTCGGCCTTCTGCTGGGCCTCCTGTACGGCCTTCTGCGCGGCGGGAATCTGGTTCTCGGTCAGGTCATTCAACGAGATGATGAGATCGGCAAGTTTGGAATCGACGCCGGCCAGCTGCTTCTTGAGGCTGTTGTGGCTCGATACCTTCTGCTGGTATTCATACTCCGTAACCGCAGCGGCCTGCTCGGGCGGGGCGACCACGGCCACTGATCCCGCCCCCAGGGCCATTGCGGCGGCAAGCGCCAAAGCGGTGAACGTACCCCCACGTTTCGCCATCTTCACCATTGTTGTCGCCCTTCCATTAATGCCGTATTTGAATGTATTGTAACGAATTAAACTGGATAAATGCGCCGCGTGTCATCCGGCAGCGAAATGATTCATCTCACACTTCGCGCATCCCGGACGTCACGCGGCGGCAAGTCACACCTTGAGATAGCGTCGCAGCGATACCGCGGACGCAACCGCCGACAGCAGCATGGCCCCCACCACCAGCACGGGGGCGGTCAGCCACACCGTCGTCTGCGTGATGAACGGCATCCACTGCACGCTGGTCGCCAACCAATCGGTGACGAACACCTTGACGATGCCGCTCAGCGCGCCGACCGCCAGCAACGATCCCAGCAGGGACGCCACCACGCCCTCCAGGATGAACGGCAATCGAATCGTCCAGTTCGAAGCACCCACCAGACGCATGATCTCTGTCTCGTTCTTCCGGGAGGCGGCGCTCATGCGAATCGTCGTCGCGGTCAGCATGATGGCGACGACCACCATGACACCGGCCAGCACGACGGTGACCACGGTGGCCCGGTTCAACACCGAGAACACCGGGTCGAAGATCTGCCGCTGGTCGACAACCGCCTCCACGCCCGTGCGCCCGGTCAGCACCTCCGACACCACCTGGTATTTGGTCGGGTCCTTGAGCTTGAGACGCAGCGAATCCTGCATATCGGAGGCGGTGAGGGTACGTCCCTCGTACACGCCGTTCGGGTACTGCTTGAGGAACGTGTTCTTGAAGAACTCCTCGCGGCTCATATACGTGATCTTTGACACGTCACTGCCGAGCTCGTTGTTGATCACGTCCTCAAGATCCACGATCTCCTGCTGGGTCGGCGCCTTGCCGGTCGAGCAGGACGCCGACTGGCTGGTCCGGGCACAGCCACACCACGACCTCGACCTTGTCGTACCAGTCGCCCTTCGCCTTGGTGATCTGCGCCTGTATCAGCACGGACGCGCCGATGAACACGAAGGAGATGAACGTGACGAGCATGACCGAGATGATCATGGACACGTTGCGCCGCAGGCTGGTCCAGGTTTCAGACAGGATAAAACGCATTCTCATCGATTGTCCTCCTCGTTGCGAGCACCGTCGGCATCATCAGCGCTACCGGCCTTTCCGGCATGCCTGTCGCGATGCCCCGGTTGGGCCGGCGGCGCCGGCGGCAGCTTGTGCGCGCGCCTCGGCTTCGTCTCGCCCCCCTCATCGGACGAGGAGCCCGGCTCTGCCGCCGAACCGGCCTGTTCGCTTTGGGATGTGGATTCATCCTGAGGATGCTCCGTCTCCGGCTGACCATGCGGTGCGGCATCATCCGCCGAATGCGGCGGTTCCGGCGGCTCGTGCCGTTCCGGCTGGGCGGCGTCCTCCGGCTGCGCGGACCGGGCATCACCCCGAGCCGTCGCCCGGTCGCTCGACTGAGCCGCGGCATCGGAGTATTCATCCCCGCCCTGCTCGGCGCGGGCCTTCTGCTCCTCCTGCGCGGCAATCTGCTCAAGCGACAGGCCCTTGCCCCAGGTCAGCGTGTCCTCCACCGACTGGAACGCCTCACCGTAGCGGCCGGTACGCCCCGAATGCACGGAGCTCGCCAACCGGGCGATGCCTTCGTTCCGGATATTGCCGCTGACCGCCTTGGCGACCACTTCGATACCCTCGACTGCACCCTCCTCGCCACGGGCCTCGATAGTGGTGACCTGTGCGTCGAACGAGCCGGAATCAGGGCGGAAACGAGAATCATCCGACTGCCCGCTGATCGCCTCATGCGCCTTGGACGCGACATCGCTGTCGGGGAAGAACTCGGCGGAATCATACGAGCCCTGGGCCTCGTCGCGCACGATCTTGCCGGTATGCAGCTCGATGACGCGCTTGCGCATCGAGTTGACGATCTCCTCGTTGTGCGTGGCCATCACGATCGTCGTGCCGGTGCGGTTGATGGCGTCCAGCACCTCCATGATGCCCAGCGACGTTGTCGGATCGAGGTTTCCGGTGGGCTCATCGGCCAGCAGGATCTGCGGATGGTTCACATACGCGCGGGCGATGGCCACACGCTGCTGCTCACCGCCGGACAGCTCATGCGGGTAATTGTTCTCCTTACCGGTCAATCCCACGGTCTGCAGCACCTGCGGCACCAGCGACTTGATGGCGGACCGGCGCGTGCCGATCACCTCAAGCGCGAACGCCACATTCTGCCACACGGTCTTGTTCGCCAGCAGCTTGTAATCCTGGAACACGAATCCGATGGAACGACGATACTGCGGCACCTGACGGTTCGTCAGACGGCGAAGATCATTGCCGGCCACTCGAATCTCGCCGTCCGTGGCCTCCTCCTCGCGCAGCAGCAGGCTCAGCAGCGTCGTCTTGCCGGAACCGGAAGCACCGACCAGAAACACGAAATCGCCACGTTCGATGTCGAGGTTGACATCATCCAACGCCGGCCTCGTACCCTTGGGATACACCTTGCTCACATGATCCAATGCGATGAGTGCCATATCGTCTCCTCACTCGCCCCCGGAGCCGGGAGCCAAGTCACGGTTTACTCTTCCTCTTCGGCCGCCTGGCGACGCTGCTCGTGACGCCAGCGGATACCGGCTTCGATGAACGCATCGATATCGCCGTCGAACACGGCCTGGGTCTGGCTGGTCTCGCAACCGGTGCGCAGATCCTTGACCATCTGGTACGGGTGAAGCACGTACGAACGCATCTGGTCACCCCAGCTGGCCTTGATGTCGCCCGCGAGCTCCTTCTTCTTCTTCGCTTCCTCCTCGTGGCGCAGCACCAGCAGTCGGGACTGCAGCACGGCCATCGCGGCGGCGCGGTTCTGGATCTGCGAGCGCTCGTCCTGCATCGTCACCACGATGCCGGTGGGAAGGTGGGTGATGCGCACCGCGGAATACGTGGTGTTCACGCCCTGGCCGCCGGGGCCGGACGAGCAGTACGTATCCACGCGGATATCGGTGTCCGGAATGTCGATGTGATCGGTCGCCTCGACGAGCGGCACCACCTCGACGGCGGCGAAACTCGTCTGTCGACGGCCCTGGTTGTCGAACGGGCTGATGCGCACCAGACGGTGCGTGCCGCCCTCCACGCTCAGGCGGCCATACGCATACGGCGCATCCACCTGGAACGTGGCCGACTTGATGCCCGCTTCCTCGGCGTACGACGTATCCATCACCTTGGCCTTGAACCCGTTGCGCTCGCAGTAGCGCAGGTACATGCGCAACAGCATCTGGGCGAAATCGGCGGCGTCCACGCCACCCGCGCCGGAGCGGATCGTCACGACCGCGGAACGCTCGTCATATTCGCCGTCCAGCAGCGTCTGGATCTCCATGTCATCCAGCTCCTGGGCGATGGAGCCGATCTCGGACTGAGCCTCGCTCAGAGAATCGGCGTCAGCCTCCTCCTGAGCAAGCTCCACCAGCGTCTCGACATCCTCGATGCGACGGTTCGCCTCGTTCAGGCGCTTCAGCTGCGCCTGAGCCGCGGACAGGCGGCTGGTCACCTTCTGCGCGTTCTCAGGATCATCCCACAGACCAGGCTTAGCGGCCTCGGTCTCCAACGTCGCGATCTGCGACTTCAGCCGTTCGATGTCCAACGCCTTCGCAATGGACTCATACTTCGACCGTGCCTCGCCGATTGCCTGTGAAAAATCAAATTCTGCCATCGAATACCACCATAATCATTGAACTTGTGAACGAATCGATTGTGTGACGACGCTGCCGACCATATGCGAAATCTCAAGCACCTCGCGTCACGGCAGGACGCCAATGATCGCGTCAAAGACCCGCATACACCGCGGGAATGACCAGGCTGCCGAGCATGGCCACGGCAATGACGATGCACACCGCACGCATGATGATGCGGCGGCGGCGCTCACGCTGCTCCCGTTCGGTCCTGTAGTCACTCATAGCTTTTCATCGTAGCCGCCCCGCTAGATTTTCTCCCGTGACGCAACCGCGCCACAATGATTCGGAACGGCAGCCTCATACGTGCCCATCTGCCCATAATATAGAAGCATCTACCGTTCATCCACCAAGGAGACAAGCATGACGAACGAACGCACCGCATGGGGCTGGGGACTGGCCAGCATCGACGCAGCCGGGAACACACTCGACGTCTGGTATCCGCAACTGACGCTCGGCGCCGCGCCCGAAGGCGCGAACCGCCCCAACCACGAGTTCGGGGCGCTGGCGCAGCCGCAGGCCGACGCCCGTGGCGTGCGCCGCGAGCCGGTGTTCACCGTAAGCTCCCTTGACGACCCGATCGCGGATGCGGCCGACGCCTACCTGCGCCTGCACCTGCTCTCCATGCGCCTCGCCCAGCCGAACACCCTCAACCTCGACGGCATCTTCGCCAAGCTCACGAACGTGGTCTGGACCAATTACGGCCCGTTCGCGGTCGAAGACTTCAACGCCCGCAAGCTCGACGTCGAATCGGCCGCCACCAGCGCCGCGCGCTCCTTCGCCGCCTCCGCCGGGCTTCCGGCCGCCGCTCCCGCCGCCACCGTCAACGTGCTGTCAATCGACAAGTTCCCGCGCATGATCGACTACGTGGTTCCCTCCGGCGTGCGCATCGGCGACGCCGACCGCGTGCGTCTCGGTGCCCACCTGTCCGAAGGCACCACCGTCATGCACGCCGGCTTCGTCAACTTCAACGCGGGAACTTTGGGCGTCTCAATGGTCGAAGGCCGTGTCTCGCAAGGCGTCGTCGTCGGCAACGGCTCCGACATCGGCGGCGGCGCCTCCATCATGGGCACCCTGTCCGGCGGCGGCAAGCTCCGCAACTCCATCGGCGAGCACTCCCTGCTCGGCGCCAACGCCGGCATCGGCATCTCGCTCGGCGACAACTGCGTCGTCGAAGCAGGCCTGTACGTCACCGCCGGTACCAAGATCACCGTCTGGGACAAGGCCAAAGCCGCCGCCGGCGAACCGCTGGACGTCGTCAAGGGCGCCGATCT
>ERZ857951.3181-NODE-3181-length-12819-cov-2.722814_pt1 | contig 12819 bp, 9 predicted proteins | sample MGYA00519759_ERZ857951 | MGnify/ENA primary metagenome ERZ857951 (study PRJEB31778, sample SAMEA3449377) | human gut metagenome | biome: human gut; feature: human-associated habitat; material: faeces | place: United Kingdom | collected 2010/2012 ...
GTACTCGTCTTTCCCCACACAGCCATACGGTGCCGCCCGCAACACCCGGGCCCGCCCCGTGTCCATATCCAGTTCGAGGATTGCGTCAAAAAGTTTTTCGAGAAGTTGCAAAAACTGCCGGAGAAACGTGTGGTAGATGCTTTCCGGCTCCGGTTCTTGGGGCAAGTCGGCATAACGGAAGGTGCACAGCACGCACTGATTGGAAGAAGGAACCGCTGAAACCACTACTGTCCGATATTCCCTCCCTGAGATACGCGAAAACCGCAGTTCACGAGGCGCTCCGTTTTGCCGCAGCGCGAGGAGATGTCGGGGATGGAAAAAATCGGAAAATCTCTGCCGATCTTCCGGAGCGACATGTTGCCCGGCAAGCTCCCCGATGGTGACGGCGTCGAACGCTTCCGTATTCCGCAAGAACGTTCCCGAAGTATCGGTAGAGAGGAGCCGGCAGACGCCATGCTCCGGGTCGATGAGAGCCACCTCCAGATACAGGCGACAAAGGGCGGACAGATGCTTTTCAGGTTCTTTCATAAAATCGTGTTCTGATGTTATGGCTATACAGTAATGGTGTTCTTTATTATCATGGGTTTCCTCTATGCACCATAGAAATAAAAAACAAGTAAATTAAATAGATGTAATATACTAACTTACTAAAGGCGATATTCCCCGAATCTTCACCGGGGTTATGAAAACGCGGCGGCGCGCGGGAACGCGTCGTGGACGCTTTCAGCATCCAAAGAGAGTCAACTCTCAACAGGTTATAACGAACGGATGTTGCATGCAACAAACGTCCGCCCCGACGGTAACGAACTCCCTTTCGGACGATGCACGATAGGCCGCTCTTGTACTCTCCGGGACATTCGTCACCCGGCTGCTCTTGCTCTCAAGAAAGAAGTACGGTATGTTATGAAATTCATGCCGGTGCATGTGATGTCCGTAACGAGTGGGATCGCCTCACAAGCGCCCCTGCAAAAGGAAAACGAGGTGCCATGAATAGTGTCCTGCGTGTCATAACGGCGTATGATTATGAATGTATCATCGCTGTGGATATTACCACGGGATACTTCAAAACACATACAGGCGGCAGCCATTGCATCCTGCTCCCGGAGCAAGGCGATCTTGAGGAGCAGGTGCGCAGCGCGGCGGACTGTTTCGTGTTGCCGGAGGACAGGCAGGAATATTTGGAGAAGATGTCGCTGCCCGCCATCATCCGCACGCTGGAAGGCCAGCAACGCCCCAGCTTCACCTATCGGAGGCGGAAGCCCTCCGGTGAAATCGTCTGGATCAAGGTTTCCTTCCTCTACGCTTCCGAGGACAAGGAGCAGGTCATCATAACCTGCTGCGACACCACCGAGGACGTGCTCGAACGCCTGAATGAATACAAGGAGCTGGAGCTTCGGGATCAGGGTATCCGTTTCATGGCCCAGAATCTGTGCGAGGATTTCCTCATCGCGGATCTGGAAAACGGCAGAAGCAGCATGGTGCCCCCGGACAACGGCAACATGGAAATCAAGGGCACCTTCGAGGAACAGATACGCTGGTTCGCGGAGAACATTCTGGCCCCGGAAGAACGCGAAGACTATCTGCGCTACTTCGACTTGAACAACCTTGTGCCGCATATCCGCAAAAACAATGGTTTCTGCACCATGAACTGCACCGTGGTCTACAAGGACGGGCGGCACCATTTCGTCGTGGCCACCACTCTGATCAAAGATCCTTTTGATCCCCAAAAAGAATACCTGTTCGCCTATGCTCAAGACATCACACGCCTGAAGCAGATGGAAAGCAGAAACAAGGAACTGTTCGTCCAGAGCCGCCGCGATCCTCTGACCGGCCTGAGCAACCGTCAGGCGACGGAACAGGACATCAACGAATACCTGCACACCTCCGGGCGCGACCGTAAGAGCCTGCTGCTCATTCTGGACATCGACTTCTTCAAGCATTTCAACGATAGCTACGGGCATATGGTAGGCGATGAAGTCCTGCTTTTCATGGCCCAGTCTCTACGGAGCATTTTTCGCAAGGAAGACATCATCGGTCGTTGGGGCGGCGACGAATTCATTATTTTTCTGAAAGAGTTCAGTTCATTGCGCGCCGTCACCGAACGCCTTGTGCATCTGCGTCGGAAAATGAAGGATTTTATTGTGGAAGACACGGCCATCCCCGTCAGCCTGAGCATCGGCGGAGCCGTGTCCGGAGAGAGCCCGTGCAGTCTGGAGGCGCTGTTTCAGAAGGCTGACATGGCGCTGTACACCGTAAAACGCGAAGGCCGGAACGGCGTTGCCATTCTGGACGAAAACGACGCCCGACAGGTATAACCCCTGTTCTCTCAAACGCCAGAAAGTTTACGTCCAAAGGTGCTTCCATCCGCCTGGACATCCTCCTCTCCAATCTTCGCCTATTTCCGAACATCTTCCCCCCAAAAAGCAGCCTTGCACGGTAATATGCCATGCGGGGCTTTTTCCTATCAATATCCCGGGTTCTCAACTATCTACCCAATGCACCATATTGGCAGCATAATCCTTTTCGCGTATATTCAAAAAACACTCTCATCTTACTCATATTTTTACAGAAACGGAATACAAACGTGAAATACAAGCCTCCCTTTACCATTACTCCTGTCATACTTCGACTCGTGAGTGAAATCAGCGAGCTTGTGGGTCATGTTCAAGCCCTTTCGGGTTCGACCTCCCCTCTCCTGCGCAGGGAAAACCGGATTCGAACCATCCATGCCTCGTTAGCCATTGAGAACAACACACTCACTCTGGAGCAGGTCACAGCGGTCCTGAGCAGAACACATATATTGGGTCAACTTCGTGAAATTCAAGGAGTTCGTAATGCTTTCAGTGCATATGAACAGCTGGAAACATGCCCCCACTTCCTCGCAAAACGACATTCTTGCGGCCCATGCCATACTGATGGCTGGCCTTTTGTGAAGCATCTGCAAAAGGAAGCTGAGCGTCTGACCGTTGAGCTAGGGTCAGAACTCATTAATTGAGATAAAAGATAAAACAACAAGGCAGATGGCTGAGAAAAAGGTATGGGCACAGCGGTCATACCGAGTCGCGATACGCCGCCAGTCCTTCAGTTTGCTAAATGTATTTTCAATAAAATATCGCCACTTATATAGCGTTTTGTCAAAGGGAAACGCTGTATTCCTAGTTCCTCGGGGTGGTGTATGCAGACTGCCATCCCCTTGGTTTTCAGAGATTCCCGCAACCAACTCGCGTCATAGCCCCCATCTGCCAAAAACGTACAGGTATCGGGAAGGAGGTGCTGGAGAATGGCTGCCCCTTTGTAGTCGCTGACCTGTCCTTCTGTCAGCAAAAGCAGGACGGGCCGCCCATGCCCGTCACAAACGGCATGAAGTTTGGAATTTAGGCCTCCTTTTGTTCGGCCGATGAGACGTGGAGAATCCCCTTTTTGAGCAGACTTGCCGCCGTGCGGTGAGTCTTGAGGTGGGTGGAGTCGAGCATCAGGGAGCCATCAAAAGGCGTCTAATTTGCCAATTCATTGAAAATTTTGTTGAAAACTCCGAGTTTACTCCACCTAACAAAATGGTTGTACAGGGTTGGGCCGTACTCATCAGGAGCATCCTTCCACTGAAGTCCGTGCTTGATGACGTAGATAATACCGCTGACGACGCGTCTGTCATCCACACGGGGAGCACCGTGAGAACGGGGAAAGAACGGTTTGATACGTTCCAACTGGCTTTCGGAAAGATAAAACAGGGTACGCATGGGAACCTCCGTGCCCCCTGCAATACCCTGTTTTCGTTCCTTGGAAAATAACGAGTCCTGATCCGAGATGTCATTTCATAATTCTAAAAATTTTCTAACAAATCGTCTCTGCTGTTTTTCATGAGCAAATACGAGATGCTAACCTATGCGCAGTGGACAATTTTGGAACCGATCATCTTCGCAGCACTAATGGCCCTCTCAGGGCGAGGGAGACCTCCTTCATGATAATAGATTTGTCATGAACGGCGTCTTGTAGGTGCTACGCACTGGATGGAACTGGCTGGGCAAACTTGCCTGAACGCTTTCCCTCTTCATCCACTTGTTACCGCTGGTTTAGTCGCTGGGTGAAAACGGGAACACTCCGCACAATTCTTGAGGCGTTAGCGAGACATGGAGCAGTAAGGCATGAAACCTTTCGAAATGCTTCATTGATGGAACATTCAGCATAGCAAAAAAAGGGTTCAAAAGTCGGAAAGGCCAAGCGGGGCAATGGTACGAAGCTCATGGTTATTTTAGACGCTTCTGGTCTTCCACTCGCCGTGCACACGGATTCTGCTAGCCCTCATGAAGTCACCCTTGTCCAAGCTACCCTCGATGAAACGTTCACCGTGGGACGACTCCAACGAATTATTGGGGATCGTGCCTATGACAGAGATCCGCGTAATCGAAAGCGGCCAGCAACGCAGGATGGTCGCCCGTTACGGCGATATCGTTGCCGCTGGAAGGTGGAGCGATTGTTTTCTTGGCTCAACAAGTACAAGCACACAATTGTCCGATGGGATCACTGTCACGAACGCTTTACTGCCTTTGTTCAATTAGTTTTCTCAATGATTTTTATGAGAAAACTTTGCCCCGATTTATGAAATGACCTCTACTCATCATCGGCTGATGCCTCCAGCAGTCCGTATTCATGAAGTTTTCTGTAGAGTTTGTTACGGGAAATACCTAGTTTTTTTGCAACAGAAGATTTATTGTACCGACATTTTTTTAACGCCTGCTTGATGAGATTCCTTTCCGCATCAGAAGTCACTTCATAGAGGTCCACGTTGATGTCATTGGCCCAAACTGGAGTTGTCTTTGCTGGTACAGTATCCGTGTGAGATTGCGGAAGGGAAGGTGGTTGAATAGCATTGATAAAACGGGTGGGGAGGAGTTCCTTTGTAAGGATATTATTTTCAGAAATGGAATAAAGAGCATATGTCAAGACATTCTTGAGTTCCCTGATATTGCCTGGCCAAGAATGCAAATTAAACAAGCGATAGACTTCTTGATCTACCCGAATCTCCTTTGCTTTGGTTCCTCCAACGCTCTGTTCAATAAAATACCGCATAAGCAGGGGGAGGTCTTCTAACCGCTCCCGAAGCGGCGGGATATATATTTCAAAGACATTGAGACGATGATAAAGGTCTTCACGGAATTTACCCTCACGCACCATCTGTGGGAGAGTTCTATTCGTAGCCCCAATCAGCCTGAAGTCAGAATACAGGCGGCCCCGGTGCGCTATTTTTTGTATCTCTCCACTCTCCAATACCCGAAGCAATTTCACCTGAATAGATAGGGGGAGTTCACCTATTTCATCCAGAAAGATAGTACCTCCATTGGCCATTTCAAACTTGCCTATCAGACCGTCAGCTCTCGCTCCGGTAAACGCACCGGCATCATACCCAAACAGCTCCGACTCGATCAGTTCGGGAGGGAGGGCCGCGCAGTTCACAGTAACAAAAGGGTGGTCCGCCCTGAGGCTGGCCATGTGGAGGGCTTGGGCCACAAGCTCCTTGCCGCTGCCGGATTCGCCCCATAGCAAAATGGGCTCATGGCTGGCCGCAAAGCGTTGACCAAGATGTTTCATCTCCATGAGGGCTTTACTTTCGCCTATGATGTCTGCGAAGGTGAACAGCCTGCCGACCTGTTTTGATCTGCTTTGCTCAAAGTGTTGGGCGACCTTTTCTAGATTGTGGAGAGTATCCATGAGCATTTGTAATTTGTCCCTGCCTAGGCTCACGGGTATACTTTCAATAACGACTCCGCGCAATTTTCCACTATCATCTTTCACTGGATAACGAAAAGAAATCCCCTTTTCATTGTTGATTGTAAGGCTTGAGGAAATAACAGGTTGTTGAGTACGGATGACACTCATAACGCCATGTTCGCCTGTAACAAATATTTCTGTGACATTCTTGCCGATCACATCATTAGAGAAGCCAAACATATCTATAAATGCTTTATTGCAATACAAAAAATTTCCAACTTCAGACAAAAGGGCCACTCCAGTATGAAGCAAGTCAAATATCCCAGTGTTGACGCCTGTTGCTATCTTTTCAAATGAATCACCGAATAAAAAGAGTTTACTCATCTTCCTTGCTCCTTGCCTGGAGTAGCCATATGCTGATCAACTCCTGTATGTTATCAAGAACGGATATATTTTAAAGAGAAAGTACCCACTTGATCCTTATGGAGTTTTTATTCTAATGGCCATATCTCCATATCCACAGAGCGGATGCCATCATATTTCTTTGTAACGCACTCTAGGTCTTTATTGATCTGCAGACTATACTTGTAGCGTCAATGCCCAAATACATAGAGATTGTGTCTGAGGTGACAAAGCGCACGTCAGATGCCTGCATGGCTTCGTGCATTCACGCGCCCCGTACTCAGTCGGCGCACTGTTCCGTTGTTGGCGTCGACGCTGCCCTGTCTGTGCAAATCTGCATTTTTACAGTTTTATTGTAGCATATTATGGACATTTTCCGGGCATTCGGCAGAGAAGTGGCATTTCAATGTTACGTCTCCGCACGGCTTTCATTATACGAAATTTATCCCCGGTTGACCAGAGCCCCAATTGGCAACAATCCATCACGCTTTCCTCACGGCGGATTACGTTTGACACAATGGGAATTGCTCCAAAATCATTCACCCATCAACACAAAGTGTACTGTTTGAGCAACAGATTGAACAATATCAACAATCAAAAAAGACCGTTGTCATAACTAGGCGTTGCCGATGATAATCGTGTACATCTGCGGCGAAGCATCAAATGATGGTGCATAAATCAAGTATTCAAATATGTTATATTTGCCATTTTTCTGTTTGGCTGTGTCACAGGAAGCGATTGATACTTTATTTCTTGAAATTTCAAAGAGATAACCAAAAAATATCTCAGCCATGGAGTCTGCCAATGGAAAAATTGGAGAAAAAGGCTGTATTTTCACCATATTGTGGAGATGAAACGATCACATCCTATGACAGAGCCTTCTGTTTTATTCCAGGTCCAATAAAAATTCTTGTTCGGCGTGATTTATGCATATGTTAATTAACTTATCCCCCCAACAACAGGAGGAAAAATGAACTCCGGAATGGTTTATAATATCCAGCGCATGTCCACCAAGGATGGCCCTGGTCTTCGTACCACAGTCTTTCTCAAGGGATGTCCGCTGCATTGTCTTTGGTGCAGTAATCCAGAGTCTCAAAGCAGCCACCCGCAGCTAATGTGTTTTGAAAATCTCTGTACCTCTTGTGGGGCCTGTGAAAAAATCTGCCCTCATAGGGCTGTAATCAAAACAGAAAAGGGATTTAATCGAGAGCGTTCAAAGTGTAAAGACTGCGGTCTCTGTGTAGATGTCTGCCCGTCCAAAGCCAGGGTGATGTCCGGTCAACTGATGACTGTAAAAGAAGTTATGGATATTGTTGACCGTGACAATATTTTTTATGCCAACTCTGAAGGCGGTGTCACCTTCGGCGGTGGTGAGCCTACCGCTGCTGGAGATTTTCTTATTGAACTCATGCAGGATTGCGCCAATAAAGGTTACCATGTCTGTGTAGATACATGCGGAATATGCAATATGAGACAATTCCGCAAGGTTATTGATCTCGCCGATCTTTTTCTCTTTGACTGCAAACATATGGACCCGCAGGAGCACCGGCGTCTCACGGGCATGGATAATGTCATTATTTTAGAAAACCTGCATCAGGTTTTGAACTCAGGTAAGGATGTGCACATACGTATTCCCCTCATGCCCGGATTGAATGATTCAGAGGCCAATATCAAGGCTATAGCCGAATTTTTGCGTCCCTACGGGAAAAATGAAGTGGATATCCTTCCCTGCCACGCCTTCGGGGCAAGCAAATATGATGCATTGCGTATTCCTCGCCCCTCCGTGGAAGCGTATTCTCCTGAAACGCTTCAGACCGTTCTGAAGCGCTTCAAGGAGAATGGTCTTGCTGTGACCATCGCATAAAAGAATTCTGCGATGAAATCTGCTCAAAATGAAACGGCGCTTTCGCGAAGATCACCCACTCTGTCAGCTACGGCGCTCTCCGGGAGGTGATGCCAGCGATGCGAAATTCCTAGGTGTTATTGGCCGTCTTGGAAAATAGAACACACTATTTCAACCTTTTTTCGACGGAGAGTATCATGTCCGAACAGTTTTCCATCTATCGCTGCAATGAATGCGACTGTATGGTTGAGATCATTAAACCCGGAAACGACGCCCCCTCTTGCTGCGGCAAAACAATGGAGGCCCTGCAATACAATACTGACGAAGCAGGCTTGAAAAAGCACAGCCTCTCTGTCATCGGCGATAGCGAAAAACACAGCGTGGTCCGCGTAGGCGGCATGGGAGGGCATCCCATGAAGAAAGCTCACTCCATCGAATGGGTCGAAATCATCAGCCTTTGCGGCGCGCATCATCGTCGCTTCCTGAATACGGGCGATGAATCCGAATCTTGGTTCCTTCCTCCGGTTGAGCATGTCATGAAGGCCCGCGCCTACTGTGGGAAGCATGGATTGTGGAAATGGGAAAAGCAGGATTGATCTGAAAGCCGTTTGATCAGGATAATCCATACGTTCTATTGCAGCGAATGAACCTGACGCGAACAATCTGACTGGCTGTTGCGGCAGGTTCACTGAAATGATAAAATGAACATACTCAACCAGACAACGCCAAAAAGGTGCGCGCCCGAACATGCCAAACGGGGTGCGCACCTTTTGTAGAGAGGGTGTCTGCTTCCTGAAAGAGCCGCAAGGAGGAGGTTACTCGCGTCAGGAAACGGGCTCACTTGGTCAACAGGGAATGCTACTTATCCAGAGCCGTAATTTGGGGTAGCTTGTTTTCGTCAAGATCGATGCTATAGCGACTTCCGTAGATGTCGATAACGTCGTTACTGATGATAAAAGGCATTCCTTCAACATTGGCTTCCTGCTCTTCGTCTTCCTCTTCGCGTTCATCAATGCCCATGCGCAGCTCCATATGGCTTTTGCATGCGCATCCAACCTTTGCTTCGCGGATACGATAAACGGCATCTTCGTTGTCTTCTTCAGTCAAAAGGGCCTTGAATTTGGCGATAGCTTCCTGGGAAAGAGTAATTTCAAGCATGACATACTCCTAATATAAGTGCGAGAGGTGTTAGAAATAGACCTATCTGAAAAGGGACCGAAAAGAATAATCAGAATAAAAGCAACCTCCAACATCCAACAACGTTGCAGGCTGGGGCCGCAGCGTCGCTGTTGGATTTTTATCTTGGGCGGTCTAGGGGATGAACTACAAAAAAGGGAGGGATACCGTCGACAGATGCTTCTATCAGAGCCAACTTTGGCCTCTTCGTTGCCTTCTTTAATGAGAAATTCTTTCAACTTTATGCGTAATTCGAGCAACAGAGTGATGGTTACATGGCACTCTCCGCGAGAAAAAAGGTGATGAAAAAGATTCGCTAAGGCGATCAACGGGGCCGGAAGAGGCTGCACGCTGCGGACTGAACTGCTTCCTGCGAGGCTACGCACACGCCTCCTGCGGCATCCAGACTGATGCTGTACCGTTCCCCGTAGGCGCTGATTACATCGGGATGCAGAATAAAAGGAAGTCCCTCGAATTCACCGTATATCTCGTCTTCAAGTTCATCACGTTCGTCTATGCTCAACCTGAGCTCGTTGTGAGCGGTTCAGCCGCCACCGACTTTGACTTCCCGAATACGCAAGAAGGGATCGTCGTAATCATCATCTTCCGCAAGAAGGACGTTCAGTTTTTCTCTTGCTTCAGGCGAGAGAGTGATTTTCAGCATGCGCTTCTCCATAAAGATTAGAAACCGGGGGAGGCCGGGAGAGCTCCCCGGTCAAGGGGGCATACGCATTCTTTGGGCGTTTGCGTACGCCCCCCCCCAAGTAGCCTGCGGATGCGAATATCCGCAGGCTGTCAGAAGTTAGAATTCATTGTACTGGGTACGCTTGATGATCTCGTTCTGCACGCCCATGTCGAGACGGGTGAAGTAGGCGGAGAAGCCGGCTACGCGGACCACGAGGTCCTTGTAGTTCTGCGGGTTCTGCTGCGCGTCGCGCAGCGTATCGGAACTGACAATGTTGAACTGAATGTGACCGCCGCCCAGATCGAAGTAGGACTTGACCAGGTTGAGCAGCATGCGGGCACCGTTCGGGCCTTCCACAGCGGCGGGCAGGAACTTCATGTTCAGGTGGTTACAGTTGTTGCGAATGGTGTCGATAGCCTGGGCGGCGGACTTGATGAGAGCCGTGCTGCCGTTTGTATCGGTACCGGGCATGGCGGACACGGAGGCGTCCGTCAGGGCGACGCCCTTGCGGCGACCGTTAGGCAGGGCGCCGGTGAGGGGAGCGAAGTAGTTGTGGAACGACAGGGAGAACGGGTCCATGTGGGCCTGATAGCCGAAGAAGTCCGGGCCGTGCGAACGATAGGTCTGTTCCACGTCGCGGAAGAAGCGGCGGACAAGCTGATCGACATCGTCAATGTCGTTGCCGTGCTTGGGCGCTTCGTAGCACATCTTTTCGATGGCTTCGTAGCCGTTGAAGTTGGCAGCAAGGGCTTCCTTCAGCTGGGCCATGGTGAGCTTCTTGGTGTCGTACACAAGATGCTTGATGGCGTACAGAGAGTTGGCGCAGTCCACGCCGGTGCAGGTGATGCACAGGGACTGGCTGTACTTCGGGCCGCCCGCTTCTTCGCTGAGGCCGGATTCGATGCAGCCGTCAAGTAGGCAGGAACGGAAGATGTTCGGGACGATCTGTTCACGGGTGCAGTTGCCAAGGTCGCTGATGCGCCGTTGTACAAGGTAGCCGTAGTCCATGTGCTTGAGGAACATCTGATAGAATTCTTCAAAGGTGGCGCAATGTTCAGCAGCCTTGCCGGTGGCGGGGAAGACCTGTTTCTTGGTGTGGGGGTCCCAGCCGTCGTTCAGGGCCAGTTCGGCGAGCTTGGCGAGGTTGGGCTGGCCTTCAAAGGTGATGTAGGAACCAGAACCGGCGATACCGGTGCCCACGCAGCCAAAGATGACTGTGCGGGTGCGGGCTTCGTCAATGGTGATGCCGCGGGTGCCAAAGCGCAGGAGCGAGCGGGAGACGGCGGCGTTCATGTTCATGAACTGGGGCTGACCGGAACCCTGACGAACCACTTCCAGAGCCTTTTCCAAATATTCCTGAGACATTTTGGGAGTGTAGAACAGAGCCAGCGTGGGCTGGATGTTCTTCATGGCGATCTGGGTGTCCATCATGAGCATTTCGAGCTCGGTGCTAGCGTCTTCGCCGTCTTCGGTGTAGCCGCCGAGGGAGATTGTCTGTCCGGTATGGCCGGAGAAGGACTTGGCGTAGGCGTCGCCCTGGTACACGGCGATTTCAAGATGCTTGGTCCACAGGAACTTCAGCATAGTGAAGGCCTGTTCCTTGGTCAGGTTGCCTTCGTCGATATCCTTCTTGTAGAAGGGGTAAAGGTACTGGCCCATACGACCCATAGAGTGGCCGCAGCCGCACTGTTCGATCTGGATGCAGCAGTGGGTGAACCAATAGGACTGCAAGGCTTCGCGGAAGTTGCGGGCGGGATGTTCGGGCACCCAGCGGCAGACTTCGGCGGTTTCGAGCAGTTCGGCCTTCATCTTGGGGTCTTCGGTCTCGGCAGCAGTCTTTTCCAGCAGGTCGGCATAGCGGTGAGCGTAGGCGATGATGGCGTTAAGGGCGATCTTGCAGGCCCGGTAAAATTCTATCTTGGTCCAACTGGTGTTGTGCTTGGGCAGTTTGGCCATAGCGGCGTCCACGTCTTCGAGGATACCGCGGATACCGCGGTTCAGCACCAGCGGATAGTTGGCCACACCGGAACCGGTGGAGTTGTCGTTCACAGGATAAATCCAGCCGCAACGAACCAGCAGTTCGGGGTTGTCGCCGTAGATGTCCTTGTACAGCTTGTTGGAGCGGTCGTAGGTGGTCTTGCCCTTCCACTGCTTGTACACGCGCTTCAGAATGTCCTTGGTCTCATCAGAAATCTTGACTTCGCCGAGAGAAGACATCTTCACAGCGTCGAGTTCGTCCTTAATCCAGTTAACCTGCCATTCGGGATAGGGATACACAGCGGCGCGGGAGCCGGAGATGGTGCCGACGATAAGGTTTTCATCAAGGAAGATAGACTTATTCAGCAAAACCTTTTCCAGCAGCTTGGCGCGGAGGACAAAGGAGCTTTCGCCCTTGTTCTCTTCGTAGGCTTCCAGCAGAAACTTTAGGCGTTCTTCGTCCATTTTCTGCGCTGTATCAAGCAGAAAGTCCTTGTGCGTCTTGATGCGCTGTTCGGCGGTATTCCAGTTGATTGCGTAACTCATGGTGTTTTCCCTCACTTATGGAGTTTTTGTTTTAAAAGTGAATATGAAGTCCTTTTGATTAATGTTAGCAATGTTTATGCCAAAATAGACTATATATTCATAATTATGTGAAATAAAAAAATAAAAAATATTTATACTCCAAAACAGGGGGAATTATCGGCAGGAGATGCCTGCTATCGTGACAAGTTGTAGCAATTTCGGTACACAGCGGGCGACGCGAACGGAACACATTGACTTCTTCTTTTCCGTTCAACGGCCGGTGCGCTCAGGCCCAGCCAGCTTTTGTATGCCAAAGCAGGCCAGCCCTGCCGCCAGGCACAGGGCAATATCCGCATACCAGATGCCACTGTAGCTGCCCGTAAACGAGAGGCACAAACCGCCGGACCAGGCGCTGCAAAAGGCCCCGATCTGGTGTATCAGATACACAAAACCGAAAAGCGTCGCCAGGTGGACAGGGCCGAACAGCTTGTTGACCAAGCCGGAG
>ERZ857951.3182-NODE-3182-length-12814-cov-3.348538_pt1 | contig 12814 bp, 8 predicted proteins | sample MGYA00519759_ERZ857951 | MGnify/ENA primary metagenome ERZ857951 (study PRJEB31778, sample SAMEA3449377) | human gut metagenome | biome: human gut; feature: human-associated habitat; material: faeces | place: United Kingdom | collected 2010/2012 ...
CGTGATGGCACTCATAGGAATCCAGCTCGGTCTTTGTGGGCATCCATCCAGGATTCCAGATTGTATCGCCTTCCTTAATATAGTAGTAATGACCGTTGCTGTCGAACGGGACGTTGTTATAGCGGTATCTGGTCAGACGCAGGAGCTTTGCGTCTTTATAAAAACTGTATCCGCCGCAGGTGTTGGAGATCAGGGAAAAGAAATCCTTTGATCCCAGATAGTTGATCCACGGAAGCGGTGTCCGCGGAGACGTGATGACGTATTCTTTCTTCGCATCATCAAAATAGCCGAATTTCATGGGCTTACCTCCATTCATATCATGTAAGCATACGCATTTCCGAAACGTCCGTTACGAAAATAGGTAAGTGAATTGTTCAGATTGAAATAATTGCGAAAACGATTAAGTAAACAATTTCTACCTAAAAGTATAAACTGTAAAAATAAAAAAATCAATCAAAATACGCTTAAATACAGGGGAAATGGCAGATTGAACAAAAAAGCGGGCAAAATATGGAAGAAAGATACAAAGCCGTTAAAACTGGAGATAGAGACATAAAAAGCGAAAACGTGTAAGAACAATAGGGAAAATACAACTTATAATAGAAGCAAAAGAAACAGAACGAGCAAATATGCACAAAAAATCAGCGAAAAAAGTGTTAAACTCGCCGAAATGACAAATATGTATTGCATTTTTGCAAAGGATAGCATATAGTAAAAGTACGAAAACGATTAAGTGATGTTTCGAAAGTGTGGAGGACGCAATGGTATCATTAAAAACGATAGCTGAGAAATGCGGTGTCTCCACTGCAACGGTAAGCAAGGCACTCAACGACCAGAAGGATGTCAGCGAAGAGACGAAGCATCGGATCAAGAAGACAGCAGAAGCACTCGGGTATTTTCCCAATGCGGCAGCGAGAGCACTCAAGACCAACCGTTCCTATAATATAGGAGTCCTCTTTGAGGAAGAGGCGGGCAGCGGTCTTACCCATGAATATTTCTCGGGTGTGCTCAACGGTCTTAAAGTTCAGGCAGAGAAGCAGGGGTACGATATCACATTTATCAATACCTGTTTTGAGAACCGCAAGATGTCCTATTATGAACACTGCAGATACCGGAACTTTGAAGGAGTCGCAATCGTCTGTGCCGATTACAATGATCCGGACGTCCTGGAACTGATGAACAGTGATCTGCCGGTAGTAACGATCGACTATGTACATCATAACTGTACGGCGGTAAGCTCCAACAACATTCAGGGCATAGAAGACCTTGTGAAGTATATTTACCAGCAGGGGCACCGGAAAATTGCATATATCCACGGTCAGGAGAATTCCTATGTTACCAAGGACCGGCTGGCAAGCTTTTACCGGACGATGGATGAACTGGGACTGGAGGTGCCGGATGAATATATCCGGACTGCCGATTATCTTGAGACGAAGGAAGCAGCAAGGCAGACCAGAGAGCTTTTAAATCTCGCCGATGTGCCGACCTGCATCATCTACCCGGATGACACCGCCCTGATCGGCGGAAGGAATGTCATCATTGAGATGGGACTTCGGATTCCGAGAGATATCTCCGTGGCAGGTTACGATGGAACGCGCATCTCACAGCTGCTACATCCCAAACTTACCACAATCCGTCAGAACACAGAGCTGATTGGAAGCGAAGCAGCCAAGCGATTGATTGGCACAATTGAAAAACCGCGAACAACTCTCGTTGAGAGAGTCGTTATAGAAGGAAGCTTAGTACCAGGGCAATCCGTAGGAAAATTTTTGCAGAAATAACAGCGGGGCGCAGGAAAAGGTTTCCCAAACCAATGGCGAAAGCCAGACATCTTAAGGAGGAGGGTTTTCTATGAAGAAGAAAATCATTAGCGCACTCTTATGTGCATCCATGGTAGCATCCATGGCAGCAGGATGTGGATCATCCGACACAGCAGACACGACGACAACAGACAACACAGCATCAACTCCTGCAACAGAGGCAGCACCTGCAGCAGATGCAGACACAGAGGCAGCTACAGATGCAACAGCATCCGATGAAGGCAAAGTCCTCAACATCTACTGCTGGAATGAGGAGTTTAAGTCCAGACTGGAAGATCATTATCCGGGCTACACCATCGTAGACGGAACCACAGGAACCATCGGTGATGTAACCGTAAAATGGAACATCACACCGAACGATGACAACGCATACCAGAATAACCTGGATGCTACCTTATTAAAGCAGGCAGATGCAGCAGCTGATGACAAGATCGATCTGTTCCTTGTAGAGGCTGATTACGCATTGAAATATGTAGATACCGATTACACGATGGCTGTGAAGGATCTCGGCATCACAGATGCAGATCTGGCAGATCAGTATCAGTACACCAAGGATATCGTTACCGATTCCAACGGCGTATTAAAGGGTGTATCGTGGCAGGGCTGCCCGGGCGTATTATTCTACAACCGCGAAGCAGCAAAGGAAGTTCTCGGATCTGATGATCCTGCAGATGTACAGGAATATGTAAAAGACTGGGATACTTTCAATGACACAGCAGCAAAATTAAAAGATGCCGGTTACAAGATCACATCTTCCGCAAACGATTCTTACCGTGTATACTCTAACAACGTATCTTCCAAGTGGGTTACAGACGGCAAGATCACGATCGATGACAACATCATGAAATGGGTTGACGATTCCAAGGAGCTTGTAGATGCAGGCGAGACCAGCACAGCAGAGCTTTGGAGCGATGACTGGAAGAAAGGCTTCTATCCGGAAGGAAAGGTATTCTGCTACTTTGGACCGGCCTGGTTAGTAAACTTCTCCATGGCAGCTGAGGACGAAGGCAGTATCGCAAACCTCGGCGGATGGGGCGCAACACAGGGACCGCAGGGATTCTTCTGGGGTGGTACATGGATCTGTGCAGCAAACGGAACAGATAACCCAAGCCTTGTAAAAGATATCATGCTTCAGATGACAACCAACGCTGATATCATGAAGGATATCGTTGTTGCAGATGATGACTTTGTAAACAACAAGACCACAATGGAAGCTATGGCAGAAGACACCAGCTACTCCAGCAAGGTATTAGGCGGACAGAATCCGTTAGCTATGTACTGCGCAGGTGTTGACGGTCTTGACTTAAGCAACCTTTCCGCATATGACCAGGGCTGCAACGAGGAGTTCCAGAACGCAATGAAGAACTACTTCGAGGGCAACGCAACGAAGGATGAGGCACTGGATCTGTTCTACAAGGCAGTAGAGGAGAAATATCCGGAACTGACACACTAATCGTGGAACTGTAATCTCAGCAACTGAGAGAATGAGCATCAATAGCTGACGCATCGATGGATGCCAGAAAAAGATGCGAAGGATAGAATGACAGGAGCCACGCCTGCCGGCCATCAGGAAGGCGGGTGTGGCTCATTCTATGCCAAAATACAGGTAATCTGTGTAGAAATGCAGAGCTGACAGCAGGTCTGCAAAAAAAGGAAGGGCTGCTGTGAGCTCTGTATACAAAGGATAGGGGTTCCGATGGATCTCCGGGAGCGGAAGACCAGCCGGAACGCGTATCCGGCAATTATAAAAGAAGGGGGCAAATGCTATGAAAAAGAAGTCAAAAGCCGTTCGGTATAATAAATGGGGCTATATCTTTTTAATTCCATTTATTATCGTGTATGTGATTTTTCAGTTGATTCCGATGGTAACAACCATTTACAACAGTTTCTTTGAGAATTATCTGTCGGGCCTGACACAGATCGGACCGAATTTTGTCGGACTTGCAAACTATAAAAAGCTGTTTTCAGACGGAGACATCTGGGTTTATGCCAAGAATACCATGGTGATGTGGATTATGTGTTTCATTCCGCAGATCTTTCTGTCACTGCTTTTGGGCGCATGGTTCTCGGATGTGAGTCTGAAGTTAAAGGGACAGCGGTTCTTTAAGACGGTCATGTATCTGCCGAACCTGATTATGGCATCTGCATTTGCCATGTTGTTTTTTACCCTGTTTTCCGACAGCGGTCCTATCAACTCGCTGCTCATGCAGATTGGCTTTATTGACACGCCTTACAAATTCCTTTCCAATGCTGGAAGCACGAGAGGTCTGGTTGCCTTCATGAACTGCCTGATGTGGTTCGGTAACACGACAATCCTTCTCATGGCAGGAATGATGGGAATCGATACCTCCCTCTTTGAGGCTGCCGAGGTGGACGGAGCGACTTCCATGCAGGTATTCTTCAAGATTACGTTGCCGCTGCTGCGCCCGATTTTGGTATATGTGCTGATTACTTCTCTCATCGGCGGTTTACAGCTGTTCGATGTGCCGCAGATTTTGACAAATGGAACCGGAGATCCGATGCGTTCCTCCATGACGCTGATTATGTTCTTGAATAAGCATCTGTACAGTAAGAACTATGGTATGGCGGGTGCGTTGTCAGTTGTATTGTTCTTCATCACCGGTGTATTAAGTCTTGTAGTATTTAAGGTTACCGGCAATGACAAGAGAAAGGGGTGAGCTGTATGGAAACAAGAGAAGTACATAAAGGAATGAATATTCATACAAGAAGAGCCATTGCATATGTGGTATTGACGATTATTTCGTTTTTCTGTCTGTTCTGGTTCTACATCCTGTTTGTGAATGCAACGAGATCAAACGGACAGCTGCAGTCCGGATTCACACTGGCACCGAGCTCGCATCTTCTGGAGAACTGGAAGAATCTGCTCGCGGGAACACTTCCGGTATGGAACGGTATGTTAAACAGTATTATCGTAGCAGGCTTAAGCGCACTGGTTTCCGTTTATTTCTCGACCATGACGGCTTACGCAATCCACGCATATGATTTTGGGCTGAAAAAGTTCATCTATCCGTTCATCCTGATGATCATGATGATCCCGACACAGGTAACGGCACTCGGATTTGTACAGCTGGTCGGAAAGATGCACCTGGAGGATTCTTTTATTCCTCTGATTGTGCCGACGATCGCTGCACCGGTTACATTTTTCTACATGAAACAGTACATGGAAAGCGCCCTGCCGCTGTCCCTCATAGAGGCGGCGCGTATCGACGGCTCCGGCGAGTTCCATACCTTTAATCAGATCGTACTTCCACTGATGAAACCGGCGATTGCGGTTCAGGCCATCTTCACATTCGTAAGCAGCTGGAACAATTACTTTACACCGGCATTGATCTTACACGATGACAAGAAGAAAACCCTCCCAATCCTGATCGCGCAGCTTCGTGCGGCAGACTGGCTGAAGTTCGATATGGGGCAGGTGTACGTCATGATCGCGTTCTCCATATTCCCGGTTATCGTCGTATACCTGATCCTCTCCAAACACATCGTGCAGGGCGTTGCCCTCGGAAGTGTGAAGGGTTAAAAAATGTGGCAGTCACACGGAACGATGGCATTGTGATAAGCTGCAACTGTTAAAAGACGGGAAGGCTCAAGTTCCGGATGAACCCGGGCGTGAACATTCGTTGGAGCAAAATACGTGAAATTCTTTTCTGCCGTGTTTTTCATCTCATTCTGTGTCTTTGCCACGTTTTGACAATCCACAGGAGGTGTCCGACAAACTGCAGACAATGAGCGAACTTCCTAGCGTGCCACAAGGCACACACGAAAGTTCTAAAATTGTCTGCGGCTTGCGAACATCTCCTCGTGGAGTGTTCAAAACTTGGAAAGACACGGATCATCGCAGATGGCAAACACGGCAGAATTAGAAATTCCGTATTTTGCGCTCCGAATGTCCACGCTCCGGGTTTGATCTGGAACGTTGTCCTTTCCGATTTTTTCAGTGTAATATATGACATAGCCGTCCGTTCGCGTGACAGCCTTATTTTGTGGAGACATCGTCAACATCCCGGTATCTGTTGTGCAGATATTCTGCCCTGTGATTGACTTTTTTCAGAAAATTATGGAGTAAGACTAAAGTACGATAGATGCGGGATCTGGGGGTGCTAAGATGAAGGCGGAAGTGGCGCATTTTACGACGGAACAAATGGTTGATATGGTAGGGCTTTTAAGCCCTTGTATGGATGATTACTTGTATGTGTGTGATTTTAAGGAAGATTATTACCAGATTTCACCGAATGCGGTGAAGCGTTTTTGTCTGCCGGCAGATCATTTTCACAATGTAGTGGAAATGCACAGACAGGTTGTATATCCGGATGATCTTGATTTGCTGCTGGTAGAGCTGGAGCTTCTCTCCACGGGCAGGAAAGTATTCCACAATCTGCACTATCGCTGGATGGGGAAGAATCATGAAACGATCTGGATCAACTGCAGGGGCAGAGTATTGAGCGATCCGGAGGATGGATCACCCAGATACCTTGTGGGCTGCATCAATGAGATCGGGGCAAAACAGAAGGCGGACAATGTCAGCGGCCTGTTGGGAGAATATAGTCTGAAGATTTTTTATGAGAGCCGCAGTCCAAAGCTGCCACAGGGATTTTTGCTCAGAATCGGCATCGATGATTTCAAGAACATCAACGAGAGCCACGGCAACGAATACGGAGATTATATTTTAAGAAGAACGGCACAGTGTATTGAGGAAAATATAGGCCCGGAACAGAGCCTGTTCCATATTGTGGCGGATGAGTTCGCAGTTGTGGATTTTTCCGGCGGCAGTGTGCAGCAGGCCGAAGATCTTTTCCATGAGATCAAGAAATCCATCTACGCATTTATTGAGCAGAACCAGTACAAAGCGGTGTATACGGTGTCCGGAGGTATCGTGAAGAACGGCGATGTGGACAATTCCTTTGAAAATGCCATGAAGCTTTCGGAGTTTGCACTCAGCGAGGCGAAGGAGCGCGGAAAAAACAGCTGCTATGTATTTGAGGAGGAGGAATACGAAGATTATCTGAAAAGCCGCACACTGCTGCGGCAGCTGCATCATGCGGTAAATAATGGATTTGAGGGATTTGAGGCATATTTCCAGCCGTTGGTAAATGCTGCAAACGGTGAACTGACCGGGGCGGAGACGCTGCTCCGCTTCCATTCACCGGAGGGTGGGATGGTATCGCCCGGCGAATTTATCCCGATTCTCGAAGAATCCGGTCTGATTATTCCGGTCGGCAGGTGGGTGCTGCGCCAGGCGCTGGATGCATGCAGGGAATGGCAGAAGATTCTTCCGGAGTTCAAGGTGAATGTTAACCTGTCCTATGTGCAGGTGTTAAAGAGCCGTGTTCTCACGGATGTGCGCAGGATTGTTGATGAGTTCGGAGTCAAGCCGTCGAGTGTCTGCATCGAGCTGACAGAGAGCGGTTATCTGGAGGAGAATGAGCGCTTTGACAAAGTCTGGAACGGACTCAAAGAATACGGTGTATTGCTGGCACTGGATGATTTTGGCACAGGATATTCCAACCTGCGTTGTTTAAGCGATTTAAAGCCTGCATATATTAAGATTGACCGGTCGTTCACATTAAAAGCGCTGAACCGTGAATATGAGTACCGGCTTTTAAATCATATCGTGGAGATGTCCCACAGCCTGGGGCTTCACGTATGCGTTGAGGGAATCGAGACAGAGGGCGAACTTACAAAGGCAAAACAGACAGAGCCGGATTATATACAGGGGTTTCTGTTCGGAAAACCTTGCAGCAGGGCGGAATTCACACAGAAGTTCTTCACAAAACAGGCCGGATAAAGGACTTTTCATGCGGGTGTAAATATGCTATACTTGCATCAGGAGTGAGATTATGCCGGAAGAGGTGCGGCGGGATGTGCGGCATCTGCTGACAGAAAGACGAGGAGAAGGAGAATGACAGAGACGGGTTTTTTGATCTTTATGGGGATCTTATTGCTGCTGGTTGTAATTGTGGTCGTGGTTGTGGTGGCTTCTTCGGTAGCCGGAACAGCGGCGGCAATTGCGGATGACGACGATGAGGAAGAATAAGTATCGTAAGACAGCAGAATAGACAAACGCAGATATGCTGCGGAGAATCGAAAGATTCTCGCGCAGCATAAAAAATGTCAAAAGCCGACCGACTGGTCGGACGGAATACAAAGTCAAAGAGAGGATACAGATGTGATTTCAAAATTTAGTGTAAAAAGACCGTACACTGTCATTGTGGGTGTAATCCTGGTGATCGTTCTGGGAGTGGTGTCATTTACCAGAATGACGACTGATCTGCTGCCGGATATGAACCTGCCCTATGCGCTGGTAATTACAACGGATGTGGGCGCGAGCCCGGAGGAGGTTGAGACGGATGTGACGGCACCGGTTGAAGCCTCCATGGCGACGACATCCAGCATCAAAAACGTGAGCTCCGTATCGTACGACAACTATTCCATGGTTATTCTGGAATACGAGCAGAGCGCCAACATGGATTCCATTCTGATTGAGATCCAGCAGAAGCTGGACCAGCTGGAGGGAAGTTTTTCAGACAGCGTCGGAAAGCCGATGATTATGCAGATCGACCCGGATATGATGCCGGTCATGGTGGCGTCGGCGGATGTGGAAGGCATGGATGAGTCAGAGGTGTCTTCCTATGTGGAAAATGAATTTTCACCGGCACTCGAGAGCGTGGAGGGTGTGGCTTCGGTAAGCGCTACCGGCGTGCTTGAGGAATCCGTGCAGGTGACCATGGATCAGGACAAAATCGATGCTCTGAATGATAAGATTCAGGAAAAGATCGAGGAACAGTTTGCAGATGCGCAGAAGGAACTGGATGATGCATCCGCAGAGCTGGAAAATGGCGAGAAAAAGCTGGAGAGTGGCAAGAGCGAACTGGCAAACCAGGTCAGTGCCGCAGCCAATCAGATTGAAAATGGAAAGATTCAGGCGTATGTCGGCGCATCAGAATTAAAGACGAATATGACCATGATGACTGAGGCAAAAAAGATCATGGAGAAGGCAATTCCGGCACTGCAGCAGCTTTATAATGATGGAATTGCAGCCAGACAGCAGCTGGAAGCGCTGAAGAATATGCTGACACCGGAACAGCAGGAGGCGATTGCGGCAGGCAGCGCACAGATCGAGCAGCAGGCAAATGCACAGCTTGCAACAATCAATGAATCGATCGCCGCATGGGGACAGCAGCTGGAGAGCCTTGGCATCAAAGTACAGACACTCGATGATCTGCCCTATGCAATCGCAGATATGACGCAGAAGCTTGCCGAGATCAATACGGGAATTGCGACCATGCAGGAGGCGCAAAAACAGGTGGACGCAGGTAAAATTGCGCTGGATGAAGCCTCCGCGCAGCTGACGAAGAACCAGATTGAGGGAATCCTGCAGTTGAGCGAGGCGACAGCGCAGCTTGCCGATGCAAAGAATCAGCTGGCGCAGGGACAGAGCCAGCTGGATGCGGCAAAGGATAGCGCAAAGGAATCTGCGGATCTGGATCAGATTCTCACGGTCGACATGCTCGGTAACCTGCTCGCGGCACAGAATTTTTCCATGCCGGCAGGCTATGTCGGGGAAGGCGAGAACCGCTACATGGTGCGTGTGGGCGATAAGCTGGATTCCGTGGACGAATTAAAGCAGGTGGTTTTGATTGATCTTGGTCTGGACGGAATCGGGCCAGTCTGCCTTAGCGATGTGGCGGCAGTGGAACTGGTGAACAACGCCGGTGAGTCTTATTCCAAGGTAAACGGAAACCCCGCAATCATGCTTTCCATTGAAAAGCAGACCGGGTACTCGACCGGGGATGTGACAAAGCGGATCCAGCAGAAATTAAAGGCGATGGAGGCAGATAATCCCGCACTTCACACGGCGATCTTGATGAATCAGGGAATTTATATCGATATCATTGTGCAGTCGGTATTGGAAAATATGATCGTGGGCGCGCTGCTGTCCGTCATCGTGCTGATTCTGTTTTTAAAAGACATCCGGCCGACGCTCGTGATTGCATGCTCCATCCCGCTCAGTGTTATTTTTGCGGTGGTGTTGATGTATTTTTCAAATATTTCCTTAAACATTATCTCGTTGTCGGGACTGGCGCTTGGCATCGGTATGCTTGTGGATAACTCTATCGTGGTCATTGAGAACATCTATCGCCTGCGGAGCGAGGGATATTCCATCAAAAAGGCGGCGGTTGAGGGAGCCGGCGGCGTGACCGGAGCCATTATTGCATCGACCTTAACGACGGTGTGTGTGTTCGTTCCGATTGTGTTCACAGAGGGAATCACGAGGCAGCTGTTTGTGGACATCGCACTCACAATTACGTTTACATTGACAGCCAGCCTCATCGTGGCGCTGACGTTCGTGCCGATGATGGCGGCGGGACTACTTAAAAATCCCAAAGAGGTGCGGCACGCCTTCTTTGAAAAAGTGCAGCAGGGATATGCGAAGCTTTTGGAACTGGCACTCAGGTTCAAACCGGTCGTGTTCATCGGTGTGACTGTCCTGCTTGTGACGAGTGCGCTTGCCGCGTATTCCAGAGGATTTTCCTTTATGGATATGAATATGGAAACCGATCAGTTGACCGTGACAGTGGCGGCGAAGGAGGACGAAAAACTGACGTTTGAGGAACTCTGCGAGCGCGCGGATGAGGTGACGGAGAAGATTGCGGGCATTGACGGCGTGGAGACGATCGGAGCGATCGCCGGAGGAGACAGCGCCCTGATGTCCATGGGCGGCAGCAGTGACAGTGTGACGATGTATCTGCTTCTGGAGGAGAATTCCTCCGTCACGGCGGGAGAGATCACGGCGCAGATTGCGGAACTGACCAAAGATATGGACTGTCAGGTTGACACGGACAATTCGGCGTCGGATATGAGTTCCTTCCTCGGAAGCGGTATTACAGTGCAGATCAAGGGAAGTGACCTTGGCACCCTCCAGGAACTGGCAGGGAAAGTGGCCGGTGTGGTGGAAGCACAGGAAGGAACGGTGGATGTGGATGACGGGCTGGATAATACGACGCAGTCCTACACGATTCATGTCGACAAGGAAAAGGCAGCGGAATACGGCATGACAACAGCGCAGGTATTCCAGCTGGTCTATGCAAAATTGGCATCCCAGACCGCGGTGACGGCGATCTCTGCCGGCGTGCAGGATTACGAGGTGTATGTAAGGAGCGAGGAGCAGGCGAATGTGACGCTCGACGATATTAAGAACCTCACGTTTTCCTACGAGGATAAGATGGCGCAGTTAAGCAGTACGGGTAGCAACGGGGAGAAAGAGACGGACGAAAAACTGTCGGAGGATACCAAGGATACAGGGGATGCCAAGGATATCGAAGACACAGAAGATACCGGGGATACCGGGGATACGGTAAAGGAGATTCCACTTACCGAGATTGCGACGTTTGAGGCTGGCAGCAGCTTAAACGCAGTGTCCAGGGATTCCCAGACGCGCTATATCAGCGTCACAGCAGGTGTGGATGACACACACAACGTCACGCTTGTCGCAAACGCACTGATGAAAGAACTGAATAAAATAGATCTGCCGGAAGGATACTCAATTGAGATGACGGGTGAGGATGAGATGATAGCAGATGCCATGCAGCAGTTGTACCTGATGCTGATTCTGGCGGTCGTATTTATCTATCTGATCATGGTGGCACAGTTCCAGTCATTCCTGTCTCCGTTCATCATCATGTTCACGATTCCGCTGGCGTTTACCGGAGGTCTGTTTGCCCTGTTTTTCACCGGAAATGAGATCAGTGTTGTCGCAATGATCGGATTCGTCATGCTTGCAGGAATTATCGTCAACAACGGTATCGTTATGGTGGATTACATCAACCAGCTCCGCAGGGGCGGCATGACGAAAAAAGAGGCGATCTTAAATTCAGCAAAGACGCGTCTGCGCCCGATCTTAATGACAGCGCTCACGACGATCCTGTCGATGTCCACGATGGCGCTCGGACTCGGTGACGGTTCGGAAATGATGCAGCCGATGGCAATTGTGACCGAGGGAGGCCTGATTTACGGTACGCTTCTGACCCTGTTTGTGGTTCCGTGTATCTATGACGCGTTCAACAGGGAGAAAAATATGGTGGAGGAAGAATTATAATGAATGGGAGATATGAAAACGGGGCACTGCCGGAGAAAGTGCGGCTGCTGTACGAGGCGGTGCTTGCCATGGTAACCGACGGCTGGGATATCAACCGCATGAAGGTGTCGGACATCACGGCGCAGGCGGGGATCGGCAAAGGAACAGCGTACGAGTATTTTTCCTCCAAGGAGGAGATCATTGCGAATGCGGTCCTCTACGATGTGGAGATGCGGCTTGCGCACGTACTGGAAATCACCAAAGGTGAGGGAGATTTTGCAGGAAAATTTGTACAGATTCTTACTTATATGGAAGAGGTGTTCGCGAAGCGACAGGCGTTCTGTCTTCTGGTACGGATCGGAACTGGTTCGTATGAGGTCTCTGAGTCCATGCGCAGGGAATGTGAAAAGAGACAGCAGGCTCTGGGCTGCCATCTGGCGGATAGGATTGTGGAGTCCCTGATGTGCCAGGGCGTGTCGGAAGGCACGATCGGGGAGACGAATCCGTACTTGCAGAAGCTGGCGTTCGTGGCGCAGATGACAGCGTTTGCAGGATACCTGGTCGATCTGGGAAAAGGAGAGAAGATGGCGGTAAGCAGGGAAGAGGCGAAGCGCTTTGTCTATGAGGCGCTGGTGAAGAGTCTGAACTAAAAATTTCTTGACAAAACGGGACGCTGCACGTATCATTAACAGTATGTAAAAGGTAGAGAGAAAGAGGAGTACATGCAGACTCGCCGCAGAGAGAGAGACCCATCGGCTGCAAGGTTTCTTGGAAGGAGATGCGTGGAAGGTAGCTTTTGAACCGACAGGCTGAACTTTGACAGTAAGCCTGCCCGTCCGATCCCCGTTAAAAGATCTCTGAGATATGCGAGAAAGAAGCATAAGAAAAGGTGGTACCG
>ERZ857951.3203-NODE-3203-length-12733-cov-6.253195_pt1 | contig 12733 bp, 6 predicted proteins | sample MGYA00519759_ERZ857951 | MGnify/ENA primary metagenome ERZ857951 (study PRJEB31778, sample SAMEA3449377) | human gut metagenome | biome: human gut; feature: human-associated habitat; material: faeces | place: United Kingdom | collected 2010/2012 ...
CCCCTCCCTCACGGAGAAGCTGTAAAGACCGCCATACCGCTCCACAATGGCGCAGATGCTGCTCACGCCGATGCCGTGGCCCGGTCGGTCCGTTACCGGAATTCCGTCCTTGAACCGCACGGCCTCCCGGCAGTCGTTCACCACCTGCAAGAAGAATTTTCCGTTTCTCTCGTAGGTCTGTACCTCGATGCTGTCGTCTGCCCCCTTGCAGGCGTGAAGGGCATTTTCCAGCGCATTGGACAGCAGCACGCACAGATCGCTCTCCGAGATGGGCAGGATGTGCGGCAGCACTGCCTGCAGGGAGAATTTCACGCCCTGGGCCTCCGCCCGGGCCGCGAAGGCGGAGAAGATGAGGTTCGCCGCCTCGTTCTCGCAGTAGGTCACCACGCGGGCCGCCTCGATTTCCGCGTTGATCTCGTGGATGTACCGCTGGGCCTGCTCGTACTGTCCGTTTTCCAGACAGCCGGACAGGTATTGCAGATGGTGCCGCAGATCGTGCCGGTAGGCTCTGGTTTTCTGCTGGGATTCCCGGAGAGCTTCGATCTCCCGCACCGCCTGGCCGACTTGCAGATTCAGGCTGTTTTGCAGCTGCTCCAGATGGGCCCGGGCCTCCTGCTCCTTCGACAGCCGCGCCAGAAACATCAAATACGCCACGCAGCACACAAAGGGCATGAACTCCACCACAGCCGGGTCTCCGTCGGCAAGGAGATTCGTATAGACCCGGGTCAGATAGTCAAAGGCGTAATACAAGGCCGGTGTACAGCCGAACTGGCACTGGACGGTCACCGAATAGCGGGAAATAGACCGCACTGCCGGTGCCGTCCGCAGCAGCAGGAGCAGCAGCGGCAGCGTCACGATCAGCTCCACCGCATACTGCATCTGATCGCCCCCGGAAAAGGCCCACACGCACACCAGCGCCAGCCACCGCCGGAGCTGGCAGCAGAGGTAGGCTGTCAGCACAGAGATCACCGGCCAGAGCCGTTCATGGCTCAGCAAGCAGAGGGTGATCGCCAGAGGAAGATGAGTATGGAGGGGGTAGAGATATGGCCCCAGCGCCGGGTCGATCCCCAGATAGACGATTCCCTGGATCAGGAAAATGGCCAGGGTGGAAGCAATCATGCAGCAGACGTTCCGCCGGGTCCACCGGATGTTGCAGAAGGCGGCTGAGAGCACGATGCCAAACAGGCCCACCGCCACGGTATTACACGCATAAAGGATCGTATCCGCCGTCATGTCAGAAACACCTGCTTTCTGCGGAAGGCGTATTCCAAATACAGATCCTTCAATTCCGCGTATTTTCCCCGTGGGACGGGCAGTTCCGCCAGAGAATCCATAGTGATGGTCTTGGGCACGATGGACTTGATGTGATCCAGATTCACCAGATAGGATCGGTGGATCCGCAGGAAATTGTCATGTTCCGTCAACTGCTCGCAGAGATGATCCATACCGCCGCCGCTCTCCAGCACCGTGCCGTCCGTCAAGTGCAGCCACAGGGCCCGGCCCAGCACCTCGCAGTATTCCAGCTTGTCCAGCTCCACCCGGGTGATGCCACTTTTGCAGCGGAGGATCAGGCTCATACTGCCGCTTTTGGCACATTCCGCGATCACGGAGTCCAGCAGGCGGAAAAAACTCTCCTGCCAGATGGGCTTGAGCTGGTAGAAATAGGCCCCCACGGTGTAGGACTCCACGGCGAATTCCGCCGAGGAGGTAAGGAAAATAATTTTCATGCTCTGGTCATACCGGCGGATCTCCCGGGCGGTATCGATCCCGTTCTCCCCCGGCATCATCACATCCAGCAGCAGAATATCAAAGCGGGTCCCCCGCTCAATCTCTGTCAGCAGCTCCAGAGGACTCTGAAAGGCCGCGGATGCAATTTCCACGTTCCGTTCCACCCGGTAGCGGTCCAACAGCATCCGCAGCTCACTCAATATGGACAGATCATCGTCGCAAAAGCCAATTTGTATCATGAACGCTCACCTTTTCGGTCTGTGTTGGTTTCTCTTGATATACTGTAACACCTCCCCTTTCATCCGTCAACGCAAAAACCTCGGAGATCCGCTTGTGCGGTCCCCTCTCCGCAGGAGACACACAGACAGCTTATTCAATCGTTGTCAATATCGCCGCACAGGTCCTGATGGATACGGTTCTTCGCCGGTTTTTAGGGTTTTTGACGTTCGCCAAGCGGCATTAGATTATGCCAGTGTTATCCGCATCTTTTTCCAGAAAAATGCAGAATTTTGCGGCGTTCAAAAAAAGATGAGGATGAAACGTTCCGTTACGATTGTCTCTTAGCTGCCGCCTGCTTTGACGCCTGCCCTCCCCGGTTCAAAATCTGAACCGGGGAGGGATTTTATAAGAGGTTTTGATCTCACTTTTCCGCGTACAGCCGCGTCAGGAACGCGGCGATCTGCGCTCTCGTGCAGGCGCCGGTGGGGTCAAAACGACCGTTGCCGATGCCGGTGGTGATACCGTTTTCCACGGCCCAGGACACCGCGTCCGCATAGTAAGCGTCAGCGGAAACGTCGGTGAACGTGGCCGCAGTCGCAGGAGCGGGCTGGCCCACGGCACGCCACAGCATCGTTACCATCTGGGCGCGGTTGATGGTGCCGTCGGGGTTCGCGCCGTCGGAGATACCCTTCTCCTTGGCCCAATTCTGGGCGTTCTCGAACCAGGTCGCGCCGCCGGTCAGGTCCGCGTTGTTCTGGCGGGCGAGGATCGTCCACAGCTGGGCGCGGGTGGTGGAGTTGTTGGGGGCGTAGATGGAATCGTTCATGCCGTTCACCAGCCCACGGGCGCTGACGAAGTCGATGGCGTCCTTGGCCCAGTGGTTCCGGGTGTCGATGAAATCCTTAGAATTATCAACGATTTTGACCGTCGCGCCGCCGTTGACCGTCAGCTGGATGCCGTCCTCGGTGGGCAGGGAGTTCTTGACGATCTCCTCGGTGCCGTCAGGATGGACGAGGACTGCCACCGTGCCGGGTTTCACGTTGGAAACGGGGATCTCGACCTTGGTGTCGCCGGAATTCTTGGGCAGCTCCACCTTGACGGTGGGGGCGGTGCTGGAATCACGGGAAGCCTCGACTTCCACAGGAGCCTTCACCGCCTCGCCGTTCTTCTTGGCGTTCTCGATGGCCTTGCTGCTGAGAGTGGTCTCCGCCGTGGTCTGGCCGTGCTTGTCGGTCTTGACGGTGCCGGTAGAGCCGTCAGCGGCCTTGGTCTCGGTGACGGAGCTGCCGTTGGGGTTGGTGGTGGTCTTGGAGACGCTGCCATCCTTGCCGGTGGTGGTCTCCACCTTGGTGCCGTCCTTCTTGGTTTCCGTCTTGGTGACGGAGCCATCGTTATTCTTGGTGGTTTCGGTCTTGACCGTGCCGCTGCTGGAGGTATCCCGGTCAGAGGAGGAACCGCCGTCATCCGGCTTGCTGGCCTCCTGCACGGTCAGCTGCACCGTACCGTGCACCGTCTCGTAGTGCTGGGCATCGTCCGGGGTGAACGTCCACGCAGCCGTATAAGCACCCACGGCGGGCACGGTCTCCGGTTCATCCCAGGTGAACGTGCCGGGCACGTCCGTCCCGCTGTCCTGCATCGTACCGGACAGCGTAACCGAACCCAATTTCTCGCCGGACGTCAGCGTGGTCTTGCTGAGGGTCGGCGCACCGGTGGGGACAATTTTATTCGTCGCGCTGACCTCGATCGTCAGGGTGAACGGCTCGTAGTTGGTGGAATCCACCTGCACCACGACATGACCGATTCTGCCGGTCTGCTCTGTGTCATTGGCCAGAATCGGCAGCGCCAGCACGCCGTTCTCAATGGAAGCGCTGTCCGCAGCGCAGTACGTGCCCAGGTCGACGCTGGAAACCGTGTACGTCACGTCGCCGTACCGCTTCTCCCCGTCCAGCTGGGGCAGCAGGGCGTTCAAGTCCACGGTGTAGTCCGCCGCGTGGCGGTTGGTGACCGTCAGACGGCCGGGGACGGTCTCCGGCGCAGAAGCCCGGTCAATGCGGAAAGACAAACCGCCGTACGTCTTATAGTTCATCTCGCGCTCCACCGTATTCTCGCCGTTTTCAAACACATAGTTGGGGTTCAGCATCTGCACGGTGCAGAGCACGGTCTTGTCGTCCCCGGCGTCGGCGGAATCGTACCGCGCAGACACCGTGAAGTCCTCCCCGCGGGTCAGCTTCACAGAATTGTATTTCAGCCACCCCTCCGCGATGCTGAACCAGTTGGTGAACGGCTCCATCGGCACATCCGTCGTGCCGTCATACGCCTTTTCGATGGCTCTGACAGACGGGCCGGTCAGCTTTGCCGGGACAATGCGCCAATCCTGCGTCAGCGTGCCCGCGTAGTTGCGGATGCCCTGAATGGTCAGCGTGTACGTGCCCGCATCGGTGCCCGAACCGCCGGACACGATTTCATAGTCCAGGTACTCCTCCAGCGCCTTGCCGTCGCAGGTGACGGTGAACCGCGGGGTGATTTCGGTACCTGCCGGGCTGTCCGTCTTTGGGCTGAAGCAGAAGCCGTCCGGAAGATACCCCTCCTCCGGGTCGCCGTAGTCGATGGTGATTTCTCCCTGCGTCAGGTCGTACTGCTCCACGGTGAACGTGCTGACCTCGCCGTTCGTCGTATAGCCGTTATAGTAGACACAGCACTGGACGGTGTGGGTTCCGCCCCGGACATTGGTCAGGGTATAGACGTCCTTGGGGCTTCCGGGTGGCGGTGCTTCCATGCGCCTGCCGTCGATGATCCAGTAATAGGCGCCCTCCGTTCCCACGTTCGCACCCGGCAGGGTCTCCAGATGTGCCGTCAGAACAACGGTGTCGCCGGGCTGATAGCTGTCCTTGTCCGCCGTGACCGTCACCTTCTGGATGGGAAGCTGCGCCACGGTGACATTGGACGCCGTTTTTCCGTTCAGCTCCGTCGTACTCAGCCAGCTTCTGTCGCTCTTCTGAAAGTCCCAGCCCTTCGGCAGCAGGTCGGCCAACGTCAGGTCAAGACTGCTGTCGATGGACAGCTGGCCGATTTTGCCGCCGCCCGTGGAATCGATGAGCTTCGGCGTACCGGCATTCACCGTCCAGCCCTTGATGGTGCTGTGGCCGTTCAGGTCAATGGTGTACGCACAGTCAGATTTGAGAGACGAACCGAAATTCGGGTCGGAATCTTTCAGCAGTACGATGGTTTCGCCGTTCTTTACGTGGTAGACAGCTCCATCCCCCTCTGTGTTTAGGTTCCAATATCCCTGACTGCCGATTCTGGCGCCCAGCGCTGCATTGCAGTATTCGCAGGCTCCGTCACACGCTTCCGTCAGCTGTTCATGCCGGCAGAAAGCCACGGTCACGTTTTCCAGCGGCGTTTCAGATGGAATCCTCTGGTCATACCGCACAAACGAGCCGTCCTGCTTTTGGAACGCCAAGGCATTATTATTATACAGCAGCGTCCCCGCCTTTTCTCTCGAACCTGTGATGGTTCCATACGTACCGCCGCGAAGATTGACATCTGCCTTCTCCAAAACGGTCAGCGTCTGGACAGTTCCTGTAAAGTCCTCACCGACCATCAGCGTGCCGCCGTTCTCTACCCGAATCGCACCGGCGTTTCCGGCTTTCTCAGTTTCGTCTTTCTCTCTGAGTTCCAGCCACTTGCCGCTGGGCACCACGATTGCGCCCTCGCCACTGACGGTGTGGCCGTTCGGGTAGAAGAAGATGCTGTCTTGGATGAGCGTCACATCCGCCGACAGGGTATCGTCCGCCACCAGGGTCACATCATCAACGCTCTCGCTTGCCAGGGCATCGGACAGATGCTTGTAATAGTCGCCGTTCGCCTTCGCCGTGAACTGGGTGCCGCAGGTCTTGCACACGCCGTCCCCGCCGATTTCGTGGTGGGAGCAGGTAAGATGACAGACGGTGCATTCGCCGTCCTTCCATTTGTGGTCAGTGTGTTCCCGTCCGCAGGCACATTTGCCGTTCTCCCAGGTGTGTTCTTTGTGGTCGGCCAGTTCGTAAAAGCCGGTAGGCGCAATAATTGTCTTTGCGCTGGCATCCGTAATCTGGCCGTCCCTTTCCAGGGCTTTCCCCTCCGGGATTGCCGACAGCCAGGAGCCAGCCTTGCTGTCCAAGGAGCGGAACGCCCCGCCCTGAAGCGAGACCGTACCGGACTCCTCCCAGTGAAGCTTGGACGGGAAGGAGCCGCCAAGAATCGTGACGTTCCCGCCGTAGCAGAAAACCGCTATGTCGTCGCTGCTGGTGTTGCTGATAACGCCGTTGCCCGCGCTGTCCCGAATGGTCATGCTGCCGCCTTTGACAACCATGGTATTGAAATCTGCGCTCGTCAGCGTATGGCCGTTCAAGTCCAGGGTAAACGTGCCGCTGTTGACGTAGACCTGTGTCACAAGGTTCACGTTGTTCAGCAGGGTCAGCGTCCCGCCCTGCTCCTGGGCGGCGGTCAGGGCTTCTTCAAAGGTGCCGTAAATGGTCTCGGTTCCATCCACCGTCAGCGAAGCCGAAGCGTTCGCAGTCTCCTTGGAGACGACCTTGACGTTGGTCAGGGCAGCTACCTGCGATGTAGAGACCTCCGCGCCGGTTTCCCGGTCGACAAAGGTATAACCGTCCGCTAACAGGTCTGTGGGCGCAATGGTGCTGCCGTTGCGACGCTTCACCGTGTCAAAAGTACCGCCGGACAGGGTCACCCGTTTAGAATCGCCGTTGACGCGCAGTTCATGGAACGCACCGCCGGAAATCACGGTCTTGCCGCCGCTGGCTCCAATGTTAACGTATCCGGTTTCAAACGACCCGCCTGTAATCGTCAGCGTTTTGCAGGCATCATTATCACCAAAAACCAATGCCTGCGCGTTCTCGTTCTGTGTGGCAAGGGTGCCGCTCTCGATGGTGACATTTCCGCCGTTGGCCCACAGTGGCGACCAGCCGGCAGTAGCTTGGATTTTTCCGCCTGTGCCGGAATCCTTGACGGTCAAGGACGTACTGGTTTCGCTCAGATACAGCTGTCCCGTCAGCGTGCAGCTGTTCAAATCCAGCGTGTAATTGCCGGAAATATCGAATCGTTTACTCGTATCCGGTGTTATGCAATTCGCCCGCAGCTTCACGGTGCTGCCTTTGCTGTTCTGCGCCGCCGTGATTGCCTCCGTCAGGGTGGCGTACTGTGTAGTGGTGTCACCGATGGTGACCTCCGCCACTGCGTTTTCCACGGTGCTGCCCCCGCCGTTCTGAGCGGCAATGCCATTTTCCGCCGCCTGTTCCAATATGGCGGGCGATTCCGCAGCCGGAGCTTTCTCCTGCTGCTTCTCCTGCACGATGGTGCCGCCCTCCGGCGCGTCCGTTTCCGCCGCCCATGCGGGGGCGGGCAGCAGCGTCAGGCACAGGGCCAGCGCCATGAACATACTCAATACTCGTTTTTTCATATCTTTCCTCCTTAAAATCAGTTTGCATTTATGTCGAATCCGGCGTCCGCCGGACGTTGTTTTTATAGCTCTTCCGGTACCAGATGCAGCTTTTTCGCGGCGGTCTTGGCCTCCGCCCGGCGCTTCACGTCCAGCTTATCCAGAATGTGGCTGACATGGGTCTTCACGGTCGGCAGCTTGATGTCCATGATCTGCGCGATCTCGGCGTTGGACTTGTCCGCGCAGAGCAGATGGAGAATTTGCAGCTCCGTGGGCGTCAGCTCCTCGCCGGGGGCAAGGCGGGGTTCGAGGAAATGCGGGTAGAACGCCGCCTGCGTCCGCACCGCCGCCATCAGCCGCTTACGCCATGCTTTGTTGCCATCCCAGTCCAGTGCCTCCAGCAGCGGCAGCACCGCCGTGCCGTATACGCTGACGGTGCGGATGAAGCGGTACTCCGCCGCCGCGTCCAGCGCCGCCGTCAATCTCTCGCGCCACCCCTCGTCCCGCTTGCGGTGCAGGGCGATGGCAGTCAGGACATTCAGGTGAATGCCGTCGATGATGCGGGCGCAGTTTTGGACGTACGGCTCCAGCGGGACAAGCGTCAGCTGCGCCGCGTCCGGTCTGCCGTTCTCCAGCTCCACCATGGCCTGGGTGAGATACTGGTAGCGCCGCATGACGTTCAGGTGCGTCGGCTCCCGCGGGGCTTTTTCCCTGTACCACGCGTCCGCCGCGTCAAGGTCGCCGGTGTGCATGTCAATACGGCAGAGCATGGCGTCCATATTGGGCAGAAAGCGTGTCAAACCGCGCTCGGCAAAGCATTCACGGAGCACCTCGATGGTGCGCCGCGCGTCGGCGGGCTGTCCGCTTGCCAGCTGGCTGCGGGCCAGCAGTCCACTGACGGCGAACTCCATGTCCGGCGTGCCGCGGTTACGGACCTCGTTCAGCTGTGGGAGAAGGGACAGCATCCGACCGGCCACGTCCTCCCCCTTTTCAAACTTGCTCTCGGCGATGGCGCAGTCCGCAAGACCCACGCCGTCCCGCCCCAGTACCGTCTCCACAGGGAGACGGAGGGTCTTGTAGAGCAGGTCGTCCTTTTTACTCCATTCGGAAAAGTCCTTGCCGCCGTTCATGATGCTGGGCAGGGCGCTTGTGACGGAGAAGGACGGCAGCGTCACTTCCTTGTTCATCAGCAATCGGAACACGGCGGGAATGGTTTCCGTCAGACCGTTCACGCCCCGCTGGGGCAGGGAGATGTCCAGCCATGCAAGGCGACTGCGGGCCTGCTTTCCGGCGGCGTCCTGCCTGCCGCAGCGTTCGGCAAACTTTTGCAGCTCGCCGTACCAGCGCTCCGAGCTTTCGTAATCCATGGCCAGCGCACAGAGCATACTCATGCCCTGCATCAGCGAGGGGGAGGCGAGAATTTCCGCCTCCGGCAGACTGCGGTAGTATTTTTCCATCTCGGCATAGTGCCCCATGCCGGGGTGGAGTTCTGCATTGCGCACCAGCAGCTCGGAGACCTTGGAATGGTCGCCGCCGCTGGTGTAGCATTCCAGAGCGTGGGCGTAGTCCTCCTTCAGCTCATAGTACAGCCCGCCCCGGCTGAAGAGCGCTTTGCGCTTTTCCTCGGTATACTCCCGTTCCATCTCCCAGAGGAGAAAAGCTCGGAAACCCGACCAGAAGTGGAAGCGCTGGCAGTCGTCGTAGCGCAGCATAGTGGTGTATCGAAGAAGCCAGTCCAGCCGTTCGCCGGCACGGGGATCACCGCTGACCATCCGTGCCATTTCCAAGTCAAAACTTTCAAAGGGGGCCAGCTCCAACAGGAAGCGCCGCACCGGCAGGTCAAAGCGCCGGTAGATGGCGGTTTCAAAGTAGAGAAACACCTCCCGGAACACCCGCGCCACCAACTCCGGCGTCCACGGCTTGCCCGGAGACATACACCGGGCAGTGATGGCTACGCCCAGCGGATAGCCCACGGATTCTTTCAAAATTCCGTCGATCTCACTGTCTGCCGCCTCCACGCCGTAAAGCCGGAGCAGCCGCCGCACATCGTCCGCATCAAAGAGCAGGTCGTCAGCCTCCAGCACCGTCATCAGCCCCGTGTATTGAAAGGCCATGAGGCTCCCCGGCGGCGTGCCGCGGGAGAGCAGGACGAAGCGGCGCTCGGGGCAGGCACGGATCAGTTCGCACAGGGCATTCCAGTCCTGCTCCTCCTGCATATCCTGCAAATCGTCCAGCAGTAAGATTTGCCAGTCAGCCTCCGCAGATGGCAGCTTGAAGCCGGCACTGTCCGCCGGCAGGCGCAATACCTCCCGGCTGGACAGCAGCGCCTCCGCCACCGCCGTTTTTCCAAAGCCGCAGGGTGCGCTGAAAAAGAGTGCGCGGCCCTGCCGCAAAAAACGGTCAAACTGCTTCTCAACGGACGGTTTTACGATGATGTTGTCCTGCAAGCGTTTCCCTCCCTTGCACCAGAGTGGAATTGTCCCGTAGGGTTCCCCTACGGGACAAGGGGGCGTGCCCCCTTGTCAATACTTCTTTCGACACGATTTATAATCATTTAAGTTTATTATACAGCCCCTGACGGAAATGTAAATCGTTCCAAAGTATGAGATGGGTGTGGCTCGAATATGAAACACCTGTGGCGGGGATTTCCGCTTTGCAAACCGTTCATAGAGAGCTTCTGACCCAGTTTTGACCCAGAATGGAATTGGAACGGGCAGGGCCGGACGGAAACAACGGAATATCCGCCGAGCGAATGGTGATAAAAAGCACAAATCGGAGTCGAAATGACTCCGATTTGTGCTTGAGACTGCCTCATAACCCGGAGGTCGCAGGTTCGAGTCCTGTCTCCGCAACCAGAAAGTCCTGATTTCTTGCGAAATCAGGACTTTTTCCGCACTTTTGTGCCCAATAACTTACTTCCCATTTTTTCTGACCCAAACGCTGACCCCAACGGGTTCCAGGCAGCACACTATAGTACCAAGAAGAACTTACCATTCATCAAAATCTTCTAATTCTGTTTCTGTTCGGACAGGCTTTTCGAGAATCTCAAGGCCTTTCCGAAGGTATTCAGGAAGAGGCATTTTTTCAACCATGTAATCCACTAAAGATTCTTTTGCGTTAAATACTCCTCGCTCTGATAAATATCCCCAATAGTCCAAGAAACGCTCCGGCCCCTCTAACGTCATGTCTGCGTCATCTTCTCGCCCGATGAGCATCAGGGTGACTAAATCGGTAACTTCTTCGTACGAAAAATCCATGAGGACTCTTTCAAGCTCAGCCTCTGCCCTGCGCACATCCTCATCAGGCTCCGGAATATCACTAATATCAATTATCCCTTGAATCACGCACGGAACTGACCCCAGCTGCAAATCCGATATTTTTCTGAGCTGATCAGCTGTCGATATTACCGATTGAACTGTTTCATTTGTAAGAGTGTACCTTTTCGGTTTTATGATAATCTGCTCATTTTTGTCATCTACTACTTTGCAAAGCAGTATTTGGTGTTCAGCAGAAACAAGGCCACAGGTTCGTGCCTCGTTGCTTCCGATATTAACCGAGTAACTGGATACATACCCGTTGCCGCCTCTTTTTGCAGATAATTTAATTTTTTTAATTTCCAAGACAAATCTCCTTTCGCAGGCGCTACGTTACGTAGCTTGTTAGTATAATAGCACTACGTCACGTATATGTCAAGAGAGTTTCCTTAGATATTTGCATTTGCTAAAACCTTTTCCATGGTATTGGCCGCTTCCTTCTGTGCAACCGTAGTAACATGAGCGTAGGTATCCAGCGTGAAGCCTGCCGAAAAATGCCCCAGCATGCCAGACACGGTCTTGATGTCCACACCGTTTTGCAGGGCCAGCGTTGCGAAGGTGTGGCGCAGGTCATGAAAACGCACCTTTGGCAACCCTGCCCGCTTTAGAACGCGGTGCAGCATGTGCAGGACGCTGTCCGGGGACATGGGGCCTCCGGTGGGCGATGGGAATACCCATTCGCTGTTACCCGTTTTTCTTCTTTGTTGCATCAGAACGTCTATCGCGTCTGCCGACAGAGGCAGTGTGCGGTAGGCGTTTTTCGTTTTCAGCGGCATCTCAATGATTTTGCCGTCGATGCGCCCGATCTGCCGTTGAACCCGAAGGTCTCCTTTTTCCAAATCAATGTCCGACCATTTTAATCCGAGCAACTCGCCCCGCCGCAGGCCGGTGGTCAGGTCGATGTAGTACAGGGCGAACACGCCGCTGTCTTTTGCCTCGCGGAGGAAGGACGTCAGCTGCTCAACAGGAAGTGTCTGCATTTCCTTGCGCTCCGCCTTTGGCAAGGCACAGCCGTCTGCCGGATTTCGGGCAATCAGTCTCTGCTCGATTGCCAGTTTCAGAGCAGAGGAAATGATTTGATGGATGTTGCGCACTGTTTTGGCGCTCAGGCCCTTGGGCTGCTTCTTGGCTTCGATCCGGTCTACCCGTCCTTCTGTCAGCAGTTTCTTGTAGAGTGTCTGCAAATCCAGTGTGGTAAGCTTGCTCAGCGGGATGCTGCCAATGTACGGCTTGACATGATTGTCGATGTAGCCGCGATAGGTCAGATAAGACGAAGGACGCATCTTGACCTTTGCGTAGCTTTCGTACCACAGGTCGAGCCATTTGCCAACCGTATATTCACCTGACTTAATGACGTCAAGCCCTCTGTTCTCATCAATGGCACGCTTCAGTTTTTCTTTAACCTCCGCCTGTGTCCTGCCAAGAACATTTTTGATAACGGCTTTGCCCGTTTTCGGGTCACGTCCGATGGTGTATCGGCCCTCCCAGCGGCCATCCTTTCGCTTTCTGATGTTACCCTCACCATTTGCTCTGCGCTTAGCCATGTGTGTTCACCTCATTTGCAGTTAATTCGTCGGCATCGAAGGAGTAGGAAGCTCCCAATTCTCCAATGATGCCAAGCGCCAGCTTGAAGCCCGCGGTGAAGCTCGACAATCTCGCTTCTACCAGCAGCGTATTCTGCGCGTCGAGCAGCCGCAGCAGCTTCTTGCGCTCGACGATGTCCATGCTTTTCTTGAGTTCCTCGTGAGTGTACTCTACCAATGCATTCAGGTTGTCAAACTCCTGCCGGTCGAACTGCTTTTGGAGCGCTTTCATGTAGTCCTGCATTGCGCCACCTCCTTTTGGCAGCCACAACACATACCACACCTTGCGCCGGAAAGCTACTGATTCTTTTGAAGAAGGCAAAATATTTTCGAGAAAGTTTTTATTGTTTGGTACAAAATAAGCATAGCACCCGAAGCGGATATGAAGCCTCGGAAACTATGCTTATTTTTGTTATAATGGGAGGGCAATGGATGGACGGTTTCTTTGGTGA
>ERZ857951.3206-NODE-3206-length-12709-cov-3.310890_pt1 | contig 12709 bp, 8 predicted proteins | sample MGYA00519759_ERZ857951 | MGnify/ENA primary metagenome ERZ857951 (study PRJEB31778, sample SAMEA3449377) | human gut metagenome | biome: human gut; feature: human-associated habitat; material: faeces | place: United Kingdom | collected 2010/2012 ...
TTTACTGTTAAAAAATAAAAGAAAGAGCGCTGCTAATGAGAAAAAATACTCATTAACAGCGCTTTTCATTTCACAGAAAAAGCAGTATTATGGGGTTAGAAGAGTCTAACACAAAACAGACTCTTACACACTCAGGAAAAAAGATGCAGGGAGGAAAGTTATGTTTCTTGAGATTAATAACCTGAAGAAGAGTTTTGGAACCGGTGAAAGCCGTGTGGAGGTCTTAAAGGGAATCCAGTTTTCTGTGGAAAAAGGTGAAATCTGTGTTCTCCTCGGTCCATCCGGTTCCGGTAAATCGACACTGTTGAATATTATCGGCGGAATCGACGAGGCGGACAGCGGTTCGATCGTGATTGAAGGCGAAAAAATTGAGGATATGAATGAAAAAACGCTGACACGGTACAGACGAAAACATTTAGGATACGTTTTCCAGATGTACAATCTGATTCCAAATCTGACGGTGAAAGAAAATATGGAAGTCGGCGCATACTTAAGCGATCATCCGCTCGACATCAACGATCTGTTAAAGACACTGGGGCTCTATGACCACCGCAACAAGCTGCCGAACCAGCTCTCTGGCGGTCAGCAGCAGCGTACTTCAATCGGAAGAGCTATCATCAAAAATCCAAGCATTCTGCTCTGTGATGAGCCGACAGGTGCACTCGATTACCATACTTCAAAAGAAATTTTGAAGCTGATCGAGGACGTCAATCAGAAATACGGCAACACCGTCATCATGGTAACACACAATGATGCGATCAAAAACATGGCGGACCGCGTGATTCGTCTGCGCGACGGCCAGATCCGTAAAAACTACGTCAATGAGACCAAAATCGCCGCCGGCGATCTGGACTGGTAAAGCGGGGTGGAAGTATGAAAAATCCATTACGAAAACGCCTGCTGCGGGAACTGAAGAACGATATTGGAAAATATCTCGTTATTTTTCTGTTTATGACGGCGACGATTGGCTTTGTGTCCGGTTTTCTCGTTGCGGATGAGAGCATGCTGTATGCTTACGATGAAAGCTTTGAAAAATACAACGTGGAAAACGGAAATTTTACAACAGAACAGAAGCTCACCGACAACCAGAGAACACGGCTGGAAAAAGAGAAGGTAACGATTTACGAGAATTTCTATAAAGACGAAGATGCCGACACGGATCTGGATTCGGAACCAGATAGCACGATCCGTCTTTTTAAAAATAGAACAGAGGTCAATCTGGTCTGCCTGATGAAAGGCGAGATGCCGCAGCAGAAGGATGAAATTGCAATTGACCGTATGTATGCGGACAATAATGACCTGCAGGTCGGTGATGTGATCTCGGTTGATAAAAAAGAACTGACGGTTACCGGTCTTGTGGCACTTTCGGATTACAGTGCGCTGTTCAGCAATTCGAGTGACATGATGTTCGATGCGGTTAAATTCGGTGTGGGAATCATGACCGAAGAAGGGTATGATGCCATTACCGATGACCATATCAAATACTGCTATTCCTGGAAATACGATACGGAACCGAAAGATGAAAACGAGGAAAAAGAATGGTCCGATGATTTCGTCGAGGTTCTGGCGGCTCATTCCTCGCTGACGGGTTATCTGCCGCGCTACGGCAATCAGGCAATCAAATTTACCGGCGACGATATGGGCGGTGACAAGGCGATGGTGGAGATACTGCTGTACATCCTGATTGCCATCATGGCGTTCATTTTTGCAGTTACGACAAACAATACGATTGTAAAAGAAGCGTCGGTGATCGGAACGCTGCGCGCATCCGGCTATACGAGACGGGAACTTCTGCTGCATTATCTGTCCCTGCCGGTACTGATTACGATTTTGTCGGCGGTGATTGGAAATATTCTGGGATACACCGTGTTTAAAGATATCTGCGCCGGTATGTATTATGGAAGCTACAGTCTGCCGACGTATCAGACGCGGTGGAATGCCAATGCATTTCTGCTCACGACCGTAATTCCGGCAATTCTGATGTTTGTGATCAACGCGGTGCTGATTTCCGGCCGTCTGCGTCTGTCACCGCTGCGTTTTCTGCGCCACGATTTTGCAAAGAAAGGAAAAAGCCATGCGGTGCGTCTTCCGAACTTCCGGTTCTTCTCGCGGTTTCGTCTGCGGATCCTGCTGCAGAACAAATCGAGTTACTTTACCCTGTTTCTCGGTATCGTATTTGCCAATATTCTGTTGCTGTTCGGTATGATGATGAAACCGCTGCTGTCACATTACCAGACGGAGGCGGTGGAAAATATGCTGGCAGATTACCAGTATATTTTAAATGTCCCGGATCCGATCGATGAGGATGATGAGTACACGCTGATGGGAATTGTGCAGAAACTTCTGACGCCATCGCTGAAGACAAATACGGAAGGCGTGGAAACGTTTGCTCTTACATCGCTGAAAAATATTCCGAAAAACCGGGAGGGCGAGAGCATTTCGGTATATGGAATTCAGAAAGACAGCAAATATGTTTCCGCTGAACTGTTTGAGGACGGCGTGACGATTTCCGACGGTTATGCCGAAAAATATGGAATGAAAGTCGGCGATACACTGGAACTGAAAGAGCCGTATGAGGACAAAACGTACAGCTTTGAAGTAAAAAGTATTTATGCCTACCCGGGAGCCCTTGCGGTATTTCTGCCGATGGATGTCTTCTGCGAGGAATTCGATCATCCAGAGGACTACTTTAACGGCTATTTCTCCAACGAGCCGATCACGGACCTGGAGGAAGCGTATATCGCGACGAAAATTACGGAAGATGATATGACAAAGATTTCACGGCAGCTCAATGTGTCGATGGGAGAAATGTTCCAGCTGATCAATGTTTTCTCGATTGTACTGTTCATGCTGCTGATTTATCTGCTGACGAAGCTGATCATCGAGAAGAATACGACTTCGATTTCGATGGTAAAGATTCTCGGCTACGAGAACAGGGAAATTTGGAGTCTGTATTTGACGGCGACAACCTGGGTTGTGATCGTCTCAATCGGTGTCAGCCTGATCATTGCCTCCGCGCTGATCCGCCAGATTTATGTCATTATGCTTTCCGAGTACAGCGGCTGGCTGACATACTATATTGATCCGGCAATTTACGGAAAAATGTATCTGATGGGCCTTGCGGCGTATGCTGTTATCGCTGTGCTGCAGTTCCGCCACATCCAAAAGATTCCGATGGACGAGGCACTGAAAAATGCAGAATAAAAAAAGTTACAGGAGAAATCTTGACAAGCCCGGGCAAAGTGTGGTATATTGCTCTCAAACTTGGTGTGGATTTTTCAACTTGTAATAAAGTTCTTTTCGCCACGCAATTATCGAAAGCAGATAATTGCGTGGCTTTTTTGTGGGCAATGGAGCAAAGTCCGTGCCTGCACGTAAGCCCACCAACAGAAAAGATCACAAAGGGAGGTAATAATGAACGAAAACTTTATGAAAGAAAAGCCAGTATTTCCACTGCTGATTTCAATGGCGCTTCCAATGGTAATCTCGATGCTGGTCAATTCCTTATATAACATTGTGGACAGCTTCTTTGTTGCACAGATCAGCGAAGATGCCATGACGGCGCTCTCCCTGGTTTATCCGGTACAGAATTTTGTAAATGCCGTTGCCATCGGTTTTGGAATCGGACTGAATGCGGTGATTTCGTATTATCTGGGAGCAGGTGACAAAAAGGCAGCCGGCTGTGCTGCAACGCAGGGTCTTGCCCTTACCATGCTGCATGCGGTTATTTTAACGATCGGAAGCCTTCTGGTCATCGAGCGTTTCCTGCGGATGTTTTCTTCTTCCGAAACTGTCATCGATCTTGGTGTCCGGTATTCACGGATTATCTTTCTGTTTACCATAGCAATCATGGCAAACCTTTACTTTGAAAAGGTTTTTCAGGCAGTCGGCCGGATGAAAGTGACGATGACCGGTATGATGATCGGCTGTATTGTCAACATCATTCTGGATCCGCTGATTATTTTCGGAATCGGACCGTTTCCGCGTCTTGGAATTGAGGGTGCGGCGCTTGCAACCGGCATCGGTCAGGTGACACCGGTCGTGATTTACTGGATCATTTACAAGATCCGCCCGATTTCGGTCAAAATCCGTCCGGAATATTTAAAAGAAGGAAAAAATCTGGTCGGAAGACTGTACGCGATCGGCGTCCCGGCGATCCTGAACCTGGCGCTGCCGTCTCTTCTGATTTCCGCACTGAATGGAATCCTGGCCGTGTATTCCCAGAGCTACGTTGTCGTGCTCGGTATTTACTACAAGCTGCAGACGTTCATCTATCTGACAGCAAACGGCATTGTACAGGGCATGCGCCCGATTATCGGCTTCAACTACGGCGCAGGCGAGCATAAGCGTGTGCGGAAGATTTATGAGATCACCCTGATTATGTGTGCGGTGATCATGCTTATTGGAACCGGCATCTGCCTTGCCATTCCGGAACAGCTGATCGGACTGTTCAGCAGCAATCCGGAGACCATCCGTCTTGGCGGACAGGCACTGACACGCATCAGCGCGGGCTTTTTGATTTCGGCAGTTTCCATCACATCCTCCGGTGCGCTGGAGGGACTCGGAAAAGGTGGATCTTCCCTGATCATTTCCCTCTGCCGAAATGTCATTATCATTCTCCCGGCAGCTTACCTGCTGTCCCATCTGGGAGGCGGCGTTTTCGTATGGCACGCCTTCTGGATCACAGAGGTCATTTCCGCAGCGGTTTCTCTTGTGGTATACCGCCGCGCAGTACGAAGATAAAAAATATAAGAAGAAAAGAAAAGCGGCCTCTTGTGGAAGGAGGCTTTTCTTTTTATAATAGATAATACAGACGTAAGAATTAAGTAAAGATTTTTTTGAATATTCATGGTACCATTACGGTAGTTAAAAACAGAGAGGATGGAAACGACGTGGAAGAAACAAATATTTTAGTTGTGGATGATGAAAAAGAAATCGCGGATCTGCTGGAAATTTATCTGATCAGCGATGGATTTCAGGTATTAAAAGCGTACAGTGCAAAAGAGGGACTCCGCATTCTGGAGGAGAAAAAAATCGACCTGGTGCTGCTCGATGTGATGATGCCGGATATGGACGGTATTGCGATGTGCCGCCGCATCCGGGAGACGAACAACATTCCGATCATCATGGTAAGTGCCAAAACGCAGGATATCGACAAGATCGTCGGTCTGTCAACGGGAGCAGACGATTACGTGGCAAAACCGTTCAATCCGCTGGAGCTGATGGCGCGTGTAAAATCCCAGCTCCGCCGCTACCGCGAACTGAATCCGTCGAAGCCGCACGAGCGCCAGGAAGTGATTTCCTTAAAGCATCTGGAAATCAACAAGGTAACCCATCAGGTTGTCTGCTACGGAGAAAGCATCAAGCTGACACCGATTGAATTTGATATTCTGTATCTGCTGGCCTCCAACCCGGGCCGCGTGTTCGGTACAGACGAAATTTTCGAGCGCGTCTGGCATGAAAAATTCTATGAGGCGAACAACACGGTTATGGTACATATCCGCCGTCTGCGCGGAAAAATGAAAGACGACACAAGAGAAGATAAGATTATTACAACAGTCTGGGGAGTGGGATACAAAATTGAAGCCTGATTTTATAAAAAACTTCAGCCAGAGGATGGTCTTTGATCTGATTGTAAGTGCACTTGTCACGGTGCTTGTAGTGACGCTTACCGACGGGATTCTGACCTTTTTCGGCAATGGACTGATGAACATCGGTTACCGGAGCGCCTGGATCGGACCGGGAGGCCTCCGCCCATCGGTGCGGACGATGATTCTGACGGCGGCTGCGCTGCTTTCGTTCTGCCTGACCTTTTATTTCCTGATGCGCGAAACCATCCGATACATTGGGAAGATTCTGGAAAAGGTAAAGGAGATATCAGCAGGGGATTTTGATCATCCGATCGAGGTAAAGGGAAATGACGAGTTTTCTGTGATGGCGGAGAACTTAAATACGATGCAGCAGAATATCAAGGAAATTATGGAACGGGAACGGATCGCGGAGCATACGAAAAACGATCTCGTCTCATCCGTGGCACATGACCTCCGTACGCCGCTGACTTCGATTATCGGCTATCTCGGCTGGGTGCGCACGCGGACGGATCTGGATGAGGAGACGAGAAATCATTATATCGATATTGCCTATCAGAAAGCACTCCGTCTGGAGCAGCTCACGAACGAGCTGTTTGGATTCGTCAAGCTGGAGCACAAAGAGATGCAGCTGCATCTCGGAAAACTTGATCTGGTGCAGCTGATGGAGCAGATGCTCGACGAGATGACGCCGTCTTTTGTGAAAAATGAGCTTCAGGTGGAATTTCTGCATGCGGAACATGCGATTTTTCTCGAGGCGGACGGTGAGCTGCTGGCACGGCTCTTTGGAAATCTGCTGAACAATGCTGTCAAATACGGAAAAGAAGGAAAACAGATCCGCGTCTCAATGGAAAAAGAGGGCGAATATGTGGTCACGCGTGTCATTAACTACGGACGGATCATTCCAAAACAGGAACTGGATCATATTTTCCAGAAATTTTACCGGACAGAGCAGTCGAGGAGCCGCGATACCGGCGGGACGGGACTTGGACTTGCGATTGTACAACAGATTGCGGAACTGCATCACGGACAGGTGCGGGTAAAAAGTGATCTGCAGGGAACCGTCTTTGAGGTGGAACTGCCGGTCGGAATGCCAAAGGGGAAGAAAGAGGACGAAAAGCGATGAACAGGAAAAGAAGAAGCAAAATCTGCTGTCTGTCCGGTATTTTGCTGCTGATTCTGCTTCTGGCGGGAGTTCAGAGGGTGTCTGCGATGACAACGCGGACAGAACTTTATCAGAACACGCCGTCGGATGGCGGAAGAAGCGGCGGGAAAGAAAAGCAGCTTCTTGCCAACAGCTACGCAGGGGAATACCAGATTGATTTTTCTTATGGATTCGAAGGAAACTATCAGGATGGGAATCACGTACCGATTCGTGTGACAATCACAAATGAGAGCGCTGTTGAATTTGAAGGATACTTTGTTTTTCAGATAAAAAACGCCGCGGAATCGATTTACCGCAGAAACAGTGGAGAAGGCATTCTCTCAAAACTGTTTTTGGGGGTCAAGCGGTCGGGCGATGGAAGAAACAGCCTTTTTACGTACCGTTTTCCAATCTATATTCCGGCGAACGGAACCGTTACAAAGACTTTTTCGGCAGGGCTTCTGGTGGAAAATACGTCTTTTTGTGTCCTGTGCCTGGAGAACAGCCAGAGGGACACGGTGTACAGTCGGGAAGAAACGATTTCGAGTGAAGGCTTCTTCCAGTCCAAGGTGGAAGTCTGCGTTGTGGAAGAAGAAACTAATTACGGGCAGCAGCTGAATGGAGTTACGCTGAACGACGGGATTTATGAGGTGGAAGCTGCATCTGTCCGGGCAGAGGAGCTTGTCGGGCTTGCGGAGTCGTATTCGCCGGATGTGCTGATCCTTCTGGAGCAGTCAAAAGAAGAACTGGATGAGACACTCCAGAAAGAAATTGATCTCTGGCAGGCAGAGGGAGGTCTTCTGATTACCTTTTCGGGAAACGAGACATTTGCGGAAAGCCAGCGCAGTGCGTTTAAAGAAGCGCCGGTAGATTTTCTGAAAAATATTCTGGACGAAGAGACCACCAGCCGCCTTCTGGCAAAACGAAATACGAATTATCAGAAATACTATACGATTTCCGATCTTCTGGAAAACACTAGGATCCGGAACCGTCCGAATACGGTGCTGTACGGCGGCCTGATTCTGGTCTATCTGGTTCTGGCAGGGCCGGGATTGTATTTCTTTTTGAAAAAAACAGGAAAACGTCAGTATCTCTGGGGGGCAATCTGTGCCTGCTCGGCCGTCTTTGTTATGCTGATCAGTCTGTTTGGCCAGAGCACGAGGCTCAAGGCCCCGGTGCTGACGTATGTAAGAGAAATCTGGCAGTACGATACATACCAGAAAGATTACATTAATTTCTGTGCACAGGCGCCGTACAATGCTTCCTATGAGCTGTATCTGGATCCGTCCTACGATCTGGTGACGTACAACCGTATGGACTATATGTCCAACAGTACGGCACAGCCGGAAACGGAGGATGCGGAATATGAAAAGACGGAGATCAGTTTCGGAGAACAGAAAAACAGGGCAGAAATTTCCAATCAGGCTGCATTTGCCCTGAATGAGTTCGGCATGCAGCGGATGGAAACGCTGGACGAAGGCGAAGGACTGAAAGGCACGTTTCATTTCTGGGATCAGAAGATCAGCGGAACCGTGGAAAATAAGACAGGCTATGATCTGGAGAGCTGTGTGATCGCCGTTCCAGGTTACTGTGCCCTCATTGGAGACATCAAAAACGGGGAGACGATCACGCTGGATGGAATAGAAGCGGACAGCGTGCGGGAGTTCGGAAATTGGAGTGCGGCAGAAGATCTGCCGGAGATAGAGAAAAATTATCTGGACGGCGTCATCTATAATCACATGCCGAACCGGAGTGACAACTGCCTTTTCTTTGGAAAGCTGGCAGGCAATGACGATACGTTCCAGCTTGACAGCGGATACGAAGCGTATGGAATCTCGTATTACTATCAGGAAGTGTCTGTGGACATGAAAGAGGCCGGCGTTGTGTACTGTCCGTATGCGCAGGAGTACAGCGGATGGGACGGTGGAAACACGGTAAGCTTTGAAATGGGACCGAATTCCGGCGGAATCTCGGAAGAGGAAACAGAAGTAACGTATTATCTGAACGGTGTCTTTGAAAACAACAACATCTGGTGTCTGTATGGAATGTATGCTAAAGGCGTGATGCAGCCGGATTCCGAGGGAATCTATGATCCTGCATTCTGGCCGTATGCGATGACGGCGTTAGAAGATAAGATCCAGGCGGCAGAAACCGGCGGGGGAGGAAAACGGGGAACCATTCTTTCGCTTGCTTTCGAGAAAGCCCGCACGGAGGATGGGACCAAGATCCGGAATTTCAATGGAATCATTGAGCTGTACAATTTTCAGACGGGAACGTATGATGAAATTTCCGACTGGGAGATCGATTTTGCGAGTGATCCGGCGCTGGAGGCGCAGTATGTGAATGCGGACAACCAGATCCGTGTGCGGTACCGTCTTTCCGAAGAGGAAAAGGGAGAAGAGTATCATGAAAATTATGGATACTATGAGGCACCGAATCTGATCGTAAAGGCGAAAGAGATCCCACCGGAGCAATATCTGGAGAACCTGTTAGCGGAGGAGCCAAATGCCGACACTGAAAATTGAGAAACTGACCAAAAAATACGGAAAAACATATGCCCTGAACGGTCTTGATATGGAAGTAAAAAAAGGCGATATTTACGGCTTTGTCGGACCGAACGGTGCGGGAAAAACAACGACGCTGCGCATTATTTCAGGGCTTTTAAAGAGCGACGGCGGCGATCTGTGGCTGGACGGCGTGCGGACGACAAAAAATATTCTGAAGCAGAAAAGCCTGATCGGCTTTGTGCCTGATTTCTTTGGCGTTTATGAAAACTTAAACGTGATAGAGTATCTGGAATTTTTTGCCGCATCGTATGGAATTTACGGGCGGGTAGGAACCGTCCGTGCGCGGGAAGTGCTGGAGATGGTCGAACTATCGGGAAAAGAGGAGCAGATGGTGGATTCGCTCTCAAGGGGCATACAGCAGCGGCTCTGTCTGGCGCGCGCGATGATCCATAAACCGAAGCTTCTGGTGCTGGACGAACCGAATTCCGGTCTGGATCCGCGTTCGAGAAAGGATTTTCAGCTTCTCCTGCAGCGATTGGCGCGGGAGGATTATACGATTCTGATCAGCTCCCATATTCTTTCGGAATTAGCAGATCTGTGCACCAGCATCGGTGTCATCAACGGAGGTGTCATGGTACAGCAGGGAAAGCTGGAAAACATTATGCTTGCGATCGACAGCTCCAATCCGCTGCGCATCACTGTGCTGAACCAGGTGCCAAAGGCGCTGGAACTATTGCGGCAGGATCCGCAGGTCAGCCGCCTTTCTGTGGATGAAAACAAGATTGCGGCCTGGTTTTCGGGAAGCCGGGAGGAGGAGGCGTATCTGCTGCAGAAACTGGTGGATGCCGGAATCCTTGTGGTTTCGTTTGCACGGGAACACAACAGCCTGGAGTCCCTGTTCTTCCATCTGACCGGGGAAACGGAACAGAAGAGCCGAAACACAGAAACGTTCGGAAACACGATCGGATAAGGAGGGAACGAAACGTGCGGTTAAATCCTGTATTTGAAAAAGAAATGAAGCGGAACTCGCGGTCATCGCGGATTTCCTGGATTATTTTTGTCTGCAATCTGCTGCTTGCCGTGGTTGCGTTTGTCTGCTATTTCGGGGAGAGCAGCCAGCTTGGCTATCTGGCACCGGTCAGTTACAGCGTTCCGATGAACTGCTATATTCTGATGACGTATCTTCTGTTTATTCTCGTCGTCCTTTCGGTTCCGGCGGTTGCGGGAGGAAGCATTTCGCTGGAGCGTGAGAAAAAAACGCTGGATGTGCTGCTGACGACGAACCTGAACCCGTGGAGAATCATTACGGGAAAGCTGGAGGCATCGCTTGGCGTTGTTCTGATACTGACGGTTTCGGCACTGCCGGTGCTGTCCCTTGTTGTGGTGTTCGGCGGTATCGGCCTTGGCGGACTGCTTCTGATGGCGGGAGGCCTTCTTCTGACCGGAATTTTTGTCGGCAGTATCGGCATTTTCTGTTCGGTTGTTTTTAAGCGGACCACACTGGCGACCGTTCTTTCCTATGTCATTGTCGTTTTTCTGGTCGTAGGAATATGCGCCTGCACGGGGCTTGCCTACTACGCAGGACTGCTGCAGCAGGAGATGACGGCAGCTTATCAGCAGATCGATGTAGGAGGTGTAATTTACCTTCTTCTTTTCAATCCGTTTACCTCGTTTGCGGGGATCATCAGCCGCCAGCTTGGGAATGGAAGAGAGATGGAACAGCTCTGCTATCTGCTTGGAAATTACGGACAGAATCCGCTGATCCATTATCTGCCGGAGGCGAGTGCCGTTCTGCAGCTTCTGATATCAGCCGTTCTTCTTGTGACGGCGGGAAGAAAGCTGAATCCATTAAATAAATAACAGGAGTAAAAGAGAAGATGAAACCATTTTGTTTTAGCCTTTCCGGAATTTATGAGTCCGAAGGATATGCCTGGGAGCAGGCGGGAAAGATCTGGGATCTAAGAGAGCTCCGGGGAACTGACGGTTATCTCGATCCAGGGACGGAGCAGTTTCTGGAAGCGGAACTTGGCCGAAAAAAAGAAACGAAAGAGCTGCCGCGGATCCGCCTTCTGGATTCCGGCAATTATCACTATATGAGCAAATTGCTGCTGGGACTGGAAAAAGAAGATTTGTTTTTAGCCGTATTCGACCACCATACCGATATGCAGCCGCCGGCGCTTCTTCCGGTGCTCTCCTGCGGTTCCTGGATCCGGGATGCTGCCGGGGCGTATCAAAACATCAAAGGAATCTGTGTGATCGGCCCGCCGGAGGCGTCGGTGCGGGAAACAGAAGCGATGGAGCATGTCTGGTTTGTGACACAGGAAGAGCTCGACGACGGAAGCGGAGCGGCGAAGATCAAAGAGATTTTTGCATCCCATGCGGGAACATTTCCGGTATATCTGTCGGTCGATAAGGACATTCTGTCAAAGGAGGAGCTTGATACGAACTGGGATCAGGGAAATGTGCGTGTGGATGAACTGCTGTCCCTTGCAAAGGACTGTCTTGCGGGGAGAAAGGTGCTCGCGGTCGATCTCTGCGGAGAGCCGTCGGCGAACGCGCCGGAGGCGGAGTGCAGCGCGGCAAGTCTGGTAAACCAGAAGCTGTACGGCGCGCTTGCGGCAAAAATCGAAGATTGACAAAGCCGGGGCAAAAGAGTATCATAAATTCATACCCAGACGGGGTATATAGAGTGACGGAACACAAGGAGGAAACCTCATGGGTGAATGTTGTACACACTGCAGTGAATGCGACCGGAAAAAAGTGCGGGACGAAAAAGAATACAAAGATCTGATCCACCGTCTTTCGAGAATTGAAGGCCAGGTGCGCGGAATACGGGAAATGGTGGAGAGCGACCGCTACTGCGTCGATATCCTGACCCAGGTATCCGCGATCCAGTCTGCATTAAACAGCTTCAACAAGGTACTGCTTTCCAGCCACATCAAATCCTGCGTTGTGGAGGATATCCGGCAGGGAAAAGAAGGCGCCGTGGATGAGCTCTGCAAAACCATCCAGAAGCTGATGAAATAAAAAGGAGAAAATACGTCATGAAAGCATATGAAAGATTACTGAATTATGTTAAAGTGCCGACACCAAGCGATGAAAGAAGCGGAACACATCCGGGAAATCTGCCAATACAAAGGTATCGCGCATGCAAGTCAGTGAATATACAGAACCTGTGGGAGATGAGATCAAATTGATCATTATCCTTGCAGTTTCAATTCTCATCTTACTCAGCGTGTTTGGCCTTGGCGGAAGAGTCGGAGACAAAGCGGCCTATCTCTTTTTTGGCCTTTTCGGATTTGTTGCTTATGCGCTTCCTTTTCTTCTTTTTATCGGCAGCGCCTTTCACATATCCACCCGCGGCAGTCGTCTTGCACGGATTAAATTGACAGCAGCCACTGTTTTCCTGATTATGATCATGGCATTGATGGCACTGGCTGATAGTTCTTTTGACGGCACAGCCTCTGTAC
>ERZ857951.3219-NODE-3219-length-12675-cov-11.814184_pt1 | contig 12675 bp, 13 predicted proteins | sample MGYA00519759_ERZ857951 | MGnify/ENA primary metagenome ERZ857951 (study PRJEB31778, sample SAMEA3449377) | human gut metagenome | biome: human gut; feature: human-associated habitat; material: faeces | place: United Kingdom | collected 2010/2012 ...
GTTAGCTGATACGATGGCGGAAGTGGCAATGGATTATCTGCCGGACACAATGAGTGCGATGACACCCAACTTTGCACAGCATGCGAAAGTTGCAGATCATAAGGCGAATCCAAGTTATGGCAAGTATACAATCATGGGCGCATTGTTAGGACTGATAGCCTGTGCAGGTGTACTAATCGCAGGATATCTGATGGATGATACGATCCACTCATCCGAGGATATGGAGAAATATTTTGATCTTGTTCCATTGACTTCTATTCCAGATAGTGATCTGTTTATTGAGAGCGAATCAGATATGAAAAAAACAAGAAAAAGGAGGGGAAGAAGATAATGAAAGAATTAGCAATTAATCTTCCGGAACTTCCATATGCAGTAGAGGAAGCAATGAACCGTCTGCGTATTAATATTAAGTTTTGCGGAAATGATACAAAGAAGATCCTGATGACAAGCTGTCTTCCGAATGAAGGAAAGAGTACAGTAGCAATCTTCTTATGGAAAATGCTTGCAGAAGCCGGATTCCCGACAGCCTTCGTAGATGTAGATCTTCGTAATTCCGTTGTAAGAAAAAGATACGATGTAGATTATAATGAAGAGACAAGTGGTCTGAATCATTATTTGTCTGGAATGGCAGAGTATGAGGATGTAGTATATAAGACAAACATTCCAGATGCATACATGGTACCATGTACACAGCTTTTGGAGAATCCGTCTCCGCTTTTGGAAGATGCACGATTTAAGCAGTTATTAGATAAGCTGGCAGAGGAATATCGTTTCGTAATTATCGATGCACCGCCGCTCGGCAGTGTTGCAGATAGCACATTGATTGCATCTATGTGCGATGGAGCAGTATTGGTTGTCCGTGCAGGAGAAACATCTAAAACATGGATCCGTCAGTCTTTATATGAGATTGAACAGTCCGGTTGTACACTCCTTGGAACAGTACTGAACCGAGTAGATGTAAAAGCAAAAAAATATGGTAAATATGGCAAGTACGGTAAATATGGCTATGGATACGGTTATGGATATGTACAGCAGTCAGAAGATAAATCATCCAAATGATAAGGGGGATAAACAAGTCCACGTGGTTAGGACTGTTTATTATAGAACAATTGAAGTAACAAAGTAAAAAAGGAGTTGAGTCCAATGAAGACATTAAAGAAAACATTGTTTCTCATCTTTACATTGACAATGTTGATGGGAATGACAGCTATGGCTGCTAATTCACCTTCTAAATCAACATTCAAACCAACACTGAAGAAAACATCTACAGTGTACAATGGTAAAACTCAGAAAGCTACTATTGTAGTAAAAGATGGCAAGAAAACATTAAAAGAAGGCGTTGATTACAAAGTATACAATACTTCACACAAAGCTGCCGGAAAACATGTTGTAAAAGTAAAAGGTCTTGGTAAGTATGCTGGACAGACATGGAAAGGTACTTATACAATTAAACAGGCAAAACAGACTGTAAAAGTTTCTAGGAGCTCTTACACAGTAAAAGCTTCTAAAGTTAAAAAAGCAACTCAGTCTACAAGACTGAAAGTAACTAAGAAAGCTGGTAAGACAACCTATAAGAGCAACTATTCTAAGATTAAAGTTAAAAATGGAAAGATCTATGTAAAGAAAGGTGCTAAGAAAGGTACTTACAAGATTACAGTTACTGTAAAAGATACTAACTACAAAACTGTAAAAAAGACAATTAAAGTTAGAGTTAAATAATTTTGTTAGATTAGCGAAAAATTCCCTGACCACGCAGGGAATTTTTTTATTACCTTTCTTATCTCTTGCCAAGGCAACATTTGTAACGTATAATAGAAATTGTCTTTAAATGTATCCTGTGAGGAATAGAAATATCCTGCAAAGGAGAAAAGAAGATAGAAATGCTATCTAGGAGGAATTCTTGTGAAGAGAGAATTAGTGATTGTAATTGACTTTGGCGGTCAATATAACCAGCTGGTTGCAAGACGTGTCAGAGAATGTAATGTTTACTGCGAGATTTATTCGTACAAGACAGATCTTGAGAAAATCAAAGCAATGAATCCTATGGGAATTATTCTGACTGGTGGACCAAACAGCTGCTATGAAGTCGATTCACCAACATATAAAAAAGAATTATTCGAATTAGGAATCCCGGTTCTTGGACTTTGCTATGGTGCTCAGCTTATGATGCATGTTCTTGGCGGAAAAGTAGAACTTTCCGATGTAAAAGAATATGGAAAGACAGAAGTATTGGTAGATAAGAAAGATTCCAAGATTTTTGAAAATGTATCAGAGAAGACAATCTGCTGGATGAGTCATACAGATTATATTTCAAAACTTGCGCCTGGATTTGAAGTGACAGCGCATACGGCGAATTGTCCGGTGGCAGCAGCAGAAGATGTAGAACATGGTTTATATGCGATTCAGTATCATCCAGAAGTACTTCATTCTGTAGAAGGAACAAAGATGCTATCCAATTTTGTGCTTGGAGTTTGCGGATGTGCAGGTGACTGGAGGATGGATTCATTTGTGGAAGAATCGATCAAACAGATCCGTGAAAAGGTCGGAAACGGCAAAGTGTTATGCGCTTTATCCGGAGGTGTTGATTCTTCAGTAGCAGCTGTATTGCTTTCCAAAGCAGTAGGGGATCAGCTGACATGTGTATTTGTAGATCACGGTCTTTTGAGGAAGAATGAAGGGGATGAAGTTGAAGCTGTATTCGGACCGGAAGGTTCTTATGATCTGAACTTTATTCGTGTGAATGCACAGCAGAGATTTTATAATAAACTTGCCGGAGTAACAGAACCAGAGAAGAAGAGAAAGATCATCGGAGAAGAATTTATCCGTGTATTTGAAGAAGAAGCAAAGAAGATAGGCAAGGTCGATTTTCTTGTACAGGGTACGATTTACCCCGATGTTATCGAAAGCGGTACAGGCGATGCCGCAGTTATAAAGTCACACCACAACGTAGGCGGTCTGCCCGACTATGTTGACTTCAAGGAGATAATCGAGCCGCTCCGCCTTTTATTCAAGGACGAGGTAAGAAAGCTCGGTACTGAGCTTGGCTTATCGGATGTCCTCGTATGGCGTCAGCCGTTCCCCGGCCCCGGTCTTGCTATCAGAATCATCGGTGAAATTACCCGTGAAAAGCTGGCAACCCTTCAGGATGCAGACTACATCTTCCGTGAGGAGATCGCAAAAGCAGGTCTTGACCGCAGTATAAACCAGTACTTTGCGGTACTCACAAATATGCGCTCGGTAGGCGTTATGGGCGACGACAGAACTTATGACTACACCCTCGCATTAAGAGGCGTTACAACAAGCGACTTTATGACCGCCGACTTTGCTAGGATACCTTATGACGTGCTTGAAAAGGCAAGCGTAAGAATTGTAAACGAGGTCAAGAATATCAACAGAATCTGTTACGATATTACGAGCAAGCCGCCGGCTACTATTGAGTGGGAATAAGCCGCAAGCCTTAATAAGCCGCATTACAGAGCCGCTTGCAAGTTTTCAGTTTTGCTTTTGACCGCACTATGACCTCAAATTTCATATATCGAGCCAACTTGAAACAATTTAATACTATTATGATTAAGAGCCGTTGCGATTGCAGCGGCTCTTAGCGTGTCGAAAAAATATTTTCGACACGCTACAGACGACGAGAAACACACGCAGACAAGGAAACTGCTCCGACAGGCGTACAAAGGGTACGTTAAGGGGGCGGTTGACGCAGTAAGCAAAAATGCTTTCGCACAGCCGTTTTTACGTCTGTGCGAAATTCTTTTACTTATCCGATTTTAATTTTGTATCAGGTAATTTATCTGCATTTTTGCTGTGCGTAGGTTTATCGACAATCTGCAGACGACGAGAAACACACGCAGACAAGAAAACCGCTCCGACAGGTGTCAAGGAAATTATAAACGGCATTCTCGAACGCTTCAAAAAATAGGAAAAGAGCATCGCTGCTTCGCTGTCCGGCAGTTGAGTGTAGTTGTCCATTGTGCGCTCTTACCCTTTATATATCAGAATTGAACAAGATAAGGCGAATTTTTTCTGATTATATTTGACAAATAGTGTACTCATCAATTCCGCTAATGGTGTTTAAATTAGTATCGCAATACTTTAACAGGAATATCAAAATATACGGTATTTAGCCTATCCTTAATTGAAGAAATAACACTATCAATCAATTTAGTAGAGAAACCTCTGCCTCGTACATCAAGCACTATTTCTTGCGTTGACCCTGCCGGCAAATTATAAGTACGACTTGTTACCTGTCTTTCCAGTTCGCTCAACAATTCACTTCGGCTGGAATAACTTTCAAGATTATAATTTTTCACCTCAATAGCTTTAACTGTTCCGTCAGCATTTGGTATTACGACATCAGGTCTTGTCGCACCCTTAGTAGAACTACTCACTTTTTTACCGTCAAGATATGAAACCTGTTCAATAGCTCCATCTGTCGTTTTTAGCACATTCAATTCAGATTCTCTTGGAGTGGGTATAACCTTTGACGACCTGTAAATTGAAATTGCTTTTGAGCCACCGCCGGCTATAACTCCTGTTATTGCACCCCACTTGAAATCTTCGCTTCCCGCAAGCGCAGCAGCTTCAAGCGCTTCGTTCAAATCACCTGTTTCAATTCCTTTAACCACACCTGCCGATACACCGCCTATTGCAGCAGAAGATAACGCAAATGCTGTTCCGGTTTTTGCTGCCGCTGTAAAAATCAAATTCACTGCAGTTGGAGTTGCAGCACCTGCTGTAAAGTATGATACTGCAACGCAGATAAGAATAACACCTGTTCCAATTGCAACATTCTTAATGATTTCTTATGACCTCAATGCAGCAGACGTAGTTAATGGAAAGAAAGTATATCAGAGAGTTCTTATAAGAAAGAAGTGATACAATGCAAATACAGCTCAAAGAAATAACCGTGCGTGATGTTGCAGAGGGGTATCAAGACAGTGCTGAAAATGGCGTAACCGGCTACGGCGGCAAGCTGAATATCCGCCCTACGTTTCAGCGAAAGTTTGTCTATGGTCAGAAAGAGCGTGATGCCGTTCTTGATCCGTCATGAAAGGCTTTCCGCTAAATGTCATGTACTGGTGTGCGACGGATGACGGCACATTTGAACTTCTGGACGGACAGCAGCGCACAATCAGTCTGTGTCAGTATGTGAGTGGCGATTTCTCCATCGACAACCGCTATTTTCATAGTCTGACAGCAACGGAGCAGAAGCAGATCCTCGACTACAAGCTCATGATCTACATCTGCACGGGCAACGACAAGGAGAAGCTCGACTGGTTCAGAACGATCAACATAGCAGGTGTGCAGTTCTCCGATCAGGAGCTGCGGAATGCAGTATACTCCGGCTCCTGGGCGTCGGATGCAAAGAGGTATTTCAGCAAGAATGGCTGTGCTGCTTTCAAGATCGGAGATAAGCTCTTGTCGGGTAAGATGATCCGCCAGGAATACCTCGAAACCGCTATCGAGTGGATCGCACTGCCGGAGGGCAAGTCTGTTGATCTCTATATGTCTGAACATCAACACGATAGCACCGCTGCTCCGCTGTGGATGTATTTCCAGACCGTTATTAACTGGGTGAATACCATTTTCCCGAAGTGGCGTAAGGAGATGAAGGGATTGGATTGGGGAAAGCTCTATCATGAGCACAAGAACGATGTACTTGATCCTGCTGCATTGGAAACAAAAATAACCGCTCTCATGGCAGACAAGGAAGTCACCAAGAACAGCGGTATATATGAATATCTGCTGACAGGAAAAGAAAAATATCTGAGCCTGCGTCAGTTTGACGAGGAAGATGCCCGCACAGCCTACGAACAGCAGCAAGGCATCTGTCCAATCTGCGGTCAGCACTTTGATTTCGAGAAAATGCACGCAGATCATATCACTCCTTGGCACGCTGGCGGGAAGACCGTTCCGGAGAACTTGCAGATGCTTTGCAGGGATTGTAATTTGAAGAAGTCGGGGCAGGAATAACAAAAATCGCCATTACTCTACGGGGGTAATGGCGATTCTGCTATATCAGCTATTTGAAGACTATTTGTAATAATTCAGATTAACGGAAAAGCAGCAATAGATTCGTCAAAATCAGCTGATATTATCGGACTTTTTGATTTGTTAAACTGTAAATTTGCAAAAATAGCGCAAAATGTCGGAATAGCTCTTGACAAGTAGAACAAAATGGTGTACAATAGAAAATGTGGAGGTAGCCGCTATGAAAAATGCAATTCTTAAGTCGATTTCTGCAACCAATTTCGGACCGTTCAATGGTACGATAACATTTGATATGGAGACATCAGTCCCCAAGGGGCAGATTATTGATAATCATACTTTCATTGCTGGTGACAATCAGCAGTTTAATAAAATCGCATATATATATGGTGCTAACGGTTCGGGTAAGTCCAATTTCTGCAAGATTATTTTGCAGATACAGAGAGCCATCATGCTGTCGCCTATCAGAGCATCAAACAATCCTCAACTTCTTGATATGCTTCCACTAAAGGACGAGTTAGCTGTTCAGAGAAATCATTTTAAGTTTGATGTATCCGGCAAGGAACGTGCTACATCTTATTCTATACAGATCCTAATCGATGATGTACTATATACCTATTCTTTTTCAATAGCCGAAAACTATGATGTTATCTCAGAAAAACTGACGAAAAAGAAAAGACGTACAGAAACCATTCTGGAACGCACATCGCCAAAATACGAAAGCATTACTCTGAAATCTGAATTAAAACCTTTCCAGGATAATGTTCATGTGGTAAAGGATAACGCTCTTTGTTTATCAATGGCTTCATTTCTGAATAATAAGCTCGCCACAACTATAGTCGCAACTATCACCAACATTCAAGTAGCCAATATGGCTGCATTTAGAGGCCTTTCAAATCTTAGCGAAGAGACATTCTCTGCTGAGAAGAAAGAGGAGTATCTGAGAATACTGAAAAGTGCAGACCCCACACTGGAAGACATCCAAGTAGAGTTCAATGAGAAGAAAGTTGAAAAACATTCTCTTGATTCTGATGACCTTGAAAACCGAGCAGTTGTTTTGAAAAGTGTGCGTGTAGATGTGAAGTCCACACATAGCATTTATGACAATCATAAGGCAGTGTCTCAAAGCAAGCTGCCTTTCCTTCAGATTGAATCTAATGGTACAATCAAACTTCTTGACATCTTGCCAACAATATTTGATGCACTTAGCACTGGGAATATTCTTATAGTTGACGAAATCGAGAACGGTCTTCACCCTACGGTTGTGAAAAAAATGATAGAACTGTTCTATAACCCAGAAACTAATCCGTATAATGCACAACTGATCTGCACGACTCATAATATCTTGCTGATAAACGAGGCTGTACAGCGTGATGAGGTTTGGCTCATGGACAAGAATGAATACGGTGAGAGCTCAATGAAGCACATCAGTGATATTTCAGGATTACGAAGCTACGACAAGCTCGGTCAGAAAATGATTGAAGGCGCATTTGGAGCAATGCCTAACATCATTACCAATACGCAATAAAGCGGTCACACGAAAAAAGATGCCCGTGTGAGGGGCATCTCTTAAGTCGGCAAAAGCATTTCATACAGAATATGATACTTTAGCCAGTGTAGCAACTACTATTATATCATATTTTCTCACAGAATGCAATAGTTTTTTGTCGGCAGAAAGTAAAAATTAAGCGTGTGATCCCTTTAAATATATTTTAAGGAGAGTGGCTGAAATGGCTACAAAGACAAAAACCGGGCAGAAAGCCCCTGTTTCGGGTCAGTATAAACCCGTTGGCTACAAGACGGAGGTTACGCTTGTTAAGGGCAAAACCGTTCCGCCGACACCCAAGGGTGCGACTACATTCGTACTCGTTGATAAGACTAAGCATGGAAAGTGAGGACAAGAATGAAGTTTATTCACACGGATTTAGGAAATCTTGACAAAGGCAGAATTGTCGAGATAGTGTTAAAGGGCAACGCTGCAAATGTACAGTTGCTCGATAGCACCAATTTTAACAATTATAAGAATGGCAGACGCTATCATTATACTGGAGGACTTGCAAAGCAATCACCTGTTCGCCTTGCTGTTCCTCATTCTGGTCATTGGCATGTAGCAATTGATATGAACGGACTAAGAGGGACAGTGAATGCATCTGTTAGAGTTCTTCCAACAGCACTCCCTACTATTAAGCAGCAACCGCCACTTGCGTCTATGCCTTCTCTGGTACATAACAGAGGTTTTGGCATTGATGTTGACATTGATAATGATCCTGAGTATGACGTATTTATTTCTCATGCATCAGAAGATAAAGACGAGATTGTCCGTCCTCTTGCCCACGCTCTTGTAGAGAAAGGCGTTAAGGTCTGGTATGACGAATTCGAGATGAAGATTGGCGATAGTCTCCGACGGAAGATTGATAAAGGACTTGCCAATAGTCGTTTCGGAATTGTGGTAATTTCAAAAGACTTCATCAAAAAAGGCTGGACTAATTATGAGCTCGACGGAATAATTACCAAAGCGGTATCAGGTGAGCAAATCATTCTTCCAATTTGGCACAATATCACCAAAAAGGAAGTAATTGATTTCAGTCCCTCTTTAGCGGATAAACTTGCCAGAAATACTGCTATCAACACGGTAGATGAAATTGCAGCAGAAATATCTGAACTGATTATTTCTCAGAGAGGAGAGTAATATGTTTCCTTTATTTGATTGTAATCAAGAACTAGTTGCTTGGATTTCTCCCAGTAAGAATATTTTTGATACAGATATGAACTGGGTTGCATATATCCATAACGGTCATATTTGGTCAAGTTGTACTGGCAATTGGCTAGGTCCAATTACAGATTCTCTTGTATGTTTGGATACTAATGGACGAGTTATTGCATGGAATAATCCTAACAAAGTTGAAGGAGTTCCTCAACCGCCACGTCCACCTCGTGCTCCAAGATCTCCACGTCCACCTCGTCCGGCACGTCCTGCAAGACCGAGTCGCCCTGCTCGTCCACCTCGCCCTTATAGAGGATGGTCATCGCTTTCATTTGATGAATGGCTACAACAGTGAAACATGGCAACACAATGGCAACAAAAAATCGAATAGCATATGCTTTGCCGATAATTCAAATAATATAGATACTCTCTGATAAATTTCATAAACAAATGTGTTTAAGATTGATTTACAGGGAGCGAGTGGGAATAACCTCCACCCCCGAAACCGTTTTACATCACGGTTTCGGGGGTTTGTTGTATGGCTGACACAGAAACGGCATCACTTTTCCGCCTGTCCCACTCCAAAACTGCCGGCTGTTAACCTTACATTTCGCAGTACCGAAAAACATCACAGTTATGCAGTTTATAAATTGACATACAGGCTCGGATATAGTATAATTATACTGATTAGGGTCTGCCTCAAATCAGGCAGACAAAAAATCACAGATACTAAAAGCTGCAAAAGAAAGGACGATACAGTTGATATTCGCCGATTTATTTTTTCTGTACTTCTTTATGGCTCTGTGCTTTATAGCATATTTCATCTGCCGTAAAACAGTATATCGAAACTGGGTGCTTATCGTATTCTCAATGATATTCTACGCATGGGGCGAGCCGGTGTGGGTATTCCTGCTTATAGGAAGCGTTACCGTAAACTATGTCGGCGGACTTCTGATAGATAAGTTCCGTGACACTAAAAAAGCTACAGCAGTGACCGCCTGTACGCTTGTGTTCGATATAGGACTTCTTGTATTCTTCAAGTATACAGGCTTCCTTGTCGAAAACTTCAATGCAATAAGCCCTGTGGATTTGCCCGTTCCGCATATTGAAATGCCGATAGGCATCAGCTTCTTCACATTCCAGATTATCTCTTATATCCTCGACTGCTACTGGGGCAAGATAAAGGTGCAGAGAAGCTGGTACAAACTGCTTATGTACATTTCGATGTTCCCACAGCTCGTTGCAGGTCCCATTGTCCGCTATGCCGTAATCGAAAACGAGATAGACAACAGAGTTATAACCTCTGCCGATGTAAGCGAGGGTATTACACGAATCTGCATGGGTCTTGGTAAAAAGGTCATCCTTGCAAACAACCTCAGCACTATCGTTGATACGTTCTTCAAGACCGGCGATCTTGCGTCTTTGTCCGTTGTCGGAACGTGGTACACGGTAATAGTCTACGCTATGCAGGTTTACTTCGACTTCTCCGGATATTCCGATATAGCCATAGGTCTTGGACGTATATTCGGTTTCCACTTTGACGAAAACTTCCGTTATCCGTTTGTCAGCAAGAATATCACTGAGTTCTGGCAGAGATGGCACATCTCGCTCGGTACATTCTTCCGTGACTACCTGCTGTATGTTCCTATCTTCGGTAAGAGAAGAAAATACCTCAACCTCTTTCTCGTATGGTTCTGCACAGGCTTCTGGCACGGCGCAAACTGGAACTATATAATCTGGGGTCTTTACTTCGGACTGTTCATTCTGATAGAACGTACCATAGGCAACAAGAATATGAGAAAGATGCCTAAGGCTGTTGCGCATATTTACAATACGATAGTAGTTGTTGTCGGCTTCGGCATATTCTACTTTACCGATTTAGGCAAGCTCGGCACATTCCTCGGAAACCTTGTCGGACTTAACGGAAACTCGTTCACAGACAAGATTTCGATGCAGAATATGACAGCTAACGCTTGGCTTTTCATCGTCAGCGTAGTGCTGTGTATGCCTGTTATCCCCGCACTCAAGAAAAAATTAGAAAGCAAAAATCTTTACCTTGCAACCTCTGTAGGTCAGACGGTGCTTAATGTTGCGGTATTTGCACTGAGCAGTATCCTGCTTGTAAACGCCACCAACAACCCGTTTATCTACTGGCAGTTCTGAGAAAGGAGTGAGTAACATTGTCAGACCATATTGATGATAAGGAGCTTGAGGAGCTTAACGAGATATACCGTCGGAAGATGGAATCCCAGAAAAGCCACGAGCCTAAGAAAGCAAAACACGAAAAGCCTGTCAGAGCCGCAAAAAGCGAAGATACTCATTCCGTAAAAGCCCCGAAAGGCAAAAAATCCTCAGAAAGCACAAAGCAGATCAGAGTAAAGCCCGAAAAACAGGACAAGGAAGATAAGGTACAGCCCGAAAGCACTTCCGATTCCGAGCGTAAAAAAAAGCTTGCCGTCAGAATAAACATCGGCGTATGCACCGCCTTCTTTGCGGCTGTGGCAATCGGTCTGCTTGTATTGCCGCGCCCTACCATATCCGAAGCCGAAAAGCGTAACCTTGCCACCTTCCCTGAGTTTACATGGGACGCTTACTGGAGCGGTAAATACACAGAGGATATAAGCTATTTCTTCAATGATACCGTACCGTTCAGAGATACCTTCAAGTCTATCGGCGCAGGCTTCCGCTCGCTTTTCGGATTCACGCTGAACGGCGCAGAGATTAAAGGCAATGTCACACAGGTAAACAGCGGTTCATCTCAGACCGAGGTTACAACTGCGTCAACAAAGCCTATCGTTATCGTTACCCCTGCACCGTCGGACACTTCAAGTGACGCTCCCTCAAGCGCCCCCGAAACCGAAAGCAAGAATGATTCTTCTTCAGGAAATCAGCAAAGTGAAACCGGTTCAAAGTCCGATGAAAGCAGTAGTTCGCCTAAGCCCGAAAACACATATACAGAGCCCTCCGACCCGGATGCACAGGTGCTTTTCGAAGAAGGCTCACAGCTTGTTTATCAAAGCGGCGACACCATATACGGCGCACAGCTTTACAGTGGCAAACGTGAAAATGCGGAGGACTATGCCAACACGGTAAATTCGCTTGCAAAAGCACTTCCCGATGCAAACGTCTACAGCCTGCTCGCTTTGACGCAGAATACATTCATAACCCCCTCTCAGCTTCAGAAGGCTCAGTATACCGAGCTTAGCGACTCCGTATATATTTCAAATATGCTGAGCAAGGACGTCAAGGTCATAAACGCTATGGATGCTCTTTTGCCTCACCAGAAGGAGAATATTTTCTTCCTGCGTGACTGCCACTGGCAGCAGCTCGGCGCATATTATGTCGCTCAGAGCTTTGCCAAAGCCGCAGATGTAAAATTCGCAAAGCTGTCCGATTACGATAAATACGAGAAGGATTGCTTAGGCTCCGTATATGCCGCAACAAATTATGACGGACTTATGTACGAGGGCGAAACATTCACTTATTATGTACCCAAGAACGACTATACTACCGAGTATTACAATGCGGATTATGAGTATCAGTTCGAATATCCGCTGATGCCCGCCTCCGACTACAGCGCAAGCTCGTTCTACAGTCTTTATATGGTTGCCGACAGCTATATAAAGCATATCACCACCGATGTAAAGAATGACAGAGTTCTTGTTGTGCTTAAAGACGATTACCCCAGCGCAATGATACCCTGCCTCACGTCATCGTTCAGTGAAATATATGTCATAGATGTGCGCTATTGCAACTTCAACGTTGCTTCCTTCTGCGTTGAACACGGGGCGACCGATGTTCTTGTCGGTATGACACCTGAAAACGCACTCGGAGAAATAGGCGATACACTGTCATATCTGCTGAATATCTGATTTACAAATCAGCCTGTAGATAAATCTATACAATTTTAAAATGTGGTTTGGGGCGAAGCCCCAAGCGGGGTGAGGGCGGCAGCCCCACACTCAGCCCCGGCA
>ERZ857951.3221-NODE-3221-length-12669-cov-6.985175_pt1 | contig 12669 bp, 5 predicted proteins | sample MGYA00519759_ERZ857951 | MGnify/ENA primary metagenome ERZ857951 (study PRJEB31778, sample SAMEA3449377) | human gut metagenome | biome: human gut; feature: human-associated habitat; material: faeces | place: United Kingdom | collected 2010/2012 ...
TTTGTCTGTCTCTTTCTGTGTATCGCCCCAGTTGTACCAGTCTTCCCAGCTTGGCATCTTTCTTGTTCCTGCTTCCAGTTCTGTAGCTGTTTCTCCCACTACATATCCCTGATCATTGTACTTGTACTCATAAGTACTGATTACTTTTCCACATGAACCACAGGTGTTGACAATCTTTGTAATATGATCTTCTGCATCGTAAGACACTTCCGTCTTTGTTCCGTTGCTTCTAACGACTTCTGTCACACGGTTCAGCGCATCATGCTTGTAAGTGGTTACTTTTCTATTACGGTCTGTCAATTTTACCAGATTGTCATTTAAATCGTATTCATAGCTGACCTTTGTCCCATCCGGGTATACGATTGCCTGCAGATTATCTGCGTCATCATAAACGTAACTGACATCCTTTTTCGAACCGCTTGTCACTTTGGTGATTCTTCCGAGTGCGTCGTATTCGTAGCTGCTCTTGCCTGTCTGATCCTTCATGGATACCCGTTCCCCGGCACTGTTATATGCGTAGGTTACGTCCTTTTCGGATTTCTCGCCTTTTGCGTCCTGATAAGATTTCTCCAACAGGTCATTCAGTTTGTCGTAATCATACGTGGTTTTCTTGCCGCTTGCCTGTGTATGTCCGGTCAGTCTGCCTTTTTCATCATAGTCGAATTTCTCCGTTCTTCCTGCCGGATCTTTGATGGATGTCAGGTTGCCTTCTAAGTCATAAGTATAATTCGTTGTCTTATTTGCTGCATTGGTGAAGGTCACCAGGTTATCCATGTTGTCGTAACCGTAAGTTGTTACACCGCCAAGGGCATCGGTTACTTTGGTCAGATTGTCATTCTTGTCATATTCCAGATGGCTCTTTAATCCGGTCTTATCTGTAACAACCTGAATATTACCATGTGCATCGTAATCAAATCCCGTTGTGAATCCACGCTTGTCTGTAATAGAAGTTACCCTGCTGTCCTTATCATAGGTATAGGATTCCTTCTGCCCCAGTGCATCGGTCTCTTCTGTTACACGGTTGTCTTTATCGTAGACTGTCTTTGCAACATAGCCCATCGGATCTGTTACAGATGTCACATTATAATTCTTGTCATATCCATAGCTGGTCTTTCTTCCACCCGGTTTGGTGATCTCAGTAATATTTCCTGCCGGGTCGTAAGTATAAGCAGTTATCTTACCAAGCGGATCAGCTGCAGAAGTCATCTGGCCTGCCAGGTCATAACTGTAGGTATTGCTCCGTCCAAGTGGATCTGTCTCCTTCACCAGATTGCCATACTTATCATAAGAAAAGCTGGTTGTTCCATCCAGTGCATTGGTAGAAGACTTCATGTTATGGAGCTTATCGTAAGTATAAGTGGTGGTACTCTTTAAGCTGTCGCTTTCTTTTACCACGTTGTCCACTTTATCATAAGAGAAATTTTTAGTATAACCCAGTGGACTGGTCATACTCTTCAGACGTCCGGCTTTATCATAACTGTAGGTATACTCTCCGCCATTCGCCTGTGTCATCTTTGTGACATTGTCATTCAGGTCAACACTGTACTGTGTCTCATTTCCCTTTGCATCCGTTACAGAAATGACATTGCCATGCTTGTCGTAATCATATTTGGTAACTGCTCCCTTTGGAGAGATTTGTTCCGTCAGATTACTTAAGCTGTCATATTTGTATTCCGTAATAAGTCCCATCGGATCTTTTGATTTGGTAAGATTTCCAATGGCATCATAACGGTATTCATTTGTTTCTTTTAACGGAGAAGTCTCACCGATCTTGCGGTCCAGTTCATCATACTGGTAGGTTGTCGTATTTCCATTTCCGTCTGTCTGGGATACGAGGTTGTCATTTTTATCGTAAGTATACTTGGTAACCGTACCGTTTTCATCGACAGATTCCGTCACATTATCATTTCCGTCATACTTAAAGGTGCTGGATGCTCCCAGTGGATTTGTCTGAGAAATAACCCGGTCTTTCTTATCGTAAGCGTATTTATATGTGGCTTCCTCTTCTTCTGTCATGGATAACTGGTTGCCGACTTTATCGTAGGTAAAGGTTGTTTTATGACCTTCCGCATCCGTTACCGCTGTAATGCGGTCCATAACATCATATTCATAAGATGTGGTACTTCCGTCTGCTTCAGTAAGTTTCAGGAGTCTGCCGTACTGATCGTACTTGTATGTTGCTGTCCTGCCAAGTTCATCGGTCTGTGTCAGTACATTTCCGGCACCATCATAAGTATAATCCATACTGTTTCCACCATTGTCGGAGGAATGGATCAGGTTGCCTGCTCCGTCATATTGATAGGTAATTACGAGTCCCTGTGCATCCGTACATTTTACAAGCTGTCCGATGGCATCGTACTCCATCAGCACCTTGTCCCCTGTCGGCAGTATTATGGATGTGTTATTTCCCTCTTTATCATACACATAGCTGTACGCATTGCCGAGGGCATCTGTCATCTTTGTGCTGTTGCCCTGTGAATCGTATTCGTAAGTGGTCTTTCCTTTCAGGGCGTCCACCGTCTGTTCCAGATTGTCGGTGGAATCATATTTCATTGCTGTAATGTTGCCCTTTGCATCGCTTACCGATGTCATGTTTCCATTACCATCGTAAGTCATGGTACTGGTATTTCCATTTTCATCGGTAGAGGATACCAGATTTCCATTTAAGTCATACTTCATGGATACGGTATATCCAAGGGCATCTTTGGATGTAGTCAGATTTCCTGCCTTGTCGTAAGCATAAGTATCTGTTCTTCCCTCTTCATCGGTAGAAGATACCAGATTTCCTGCTTTATCATAAGTATATGTGGTAGTTCCACCTTCTGGGTTGGTTTCACTTAAGCGGTTTCCTGTATTATCGTAGGTATAAGTCCAGGTTCTTCCACTGTCATCTGATTTTGATACCAGATTGTCTGCCGCATCATAAGTATAAGTGGTAACTGCACCTAATTCATCTGTCTCTTTAGCGAGTCTTCCGCAGTTATCATATTCCTTGGAATGGCTGCTTCCATCTCCATAAGTAATCTTGGTTTCATTTCCTAATGCGTCATATTCATATTTGGTTATATTACCAACTGCATCTTTGGACTGAAGCACCTGTCCAAGAGAATCAAACTTGGATACGGTTGCATTTCCATTTCCATCGGTATATTTTTTCAGATTTCCTGCTTTGTCATATTCATAGAGCTTTGTTCCAAAATCTTTATTACTCTCTTCTATGACACGTCCCATGCTGTCATACTTATAAGTAATTGTATTTCCTTTTGCATCGGTTGCTTTGACCTGCTGATAATTCTTATCATAAACGTAGCTGATCTGATTTCCTTTCGGATCTGTACCACTGGTCATGTTGTACATCTTATCGTAAGTATATGTGGTGGTATTCCCCAGTGCATCAGTACTTGCTGTAATATTTCCCACACCATCCAGTGTATAAGCGGTCACACCGCCATCGGCTGCTGTCTTGGAAGTCAGATTGCCATTCGCATCGTAACTGTTCGAGGTTACATTTCCAAGTGGATCTGTCATGGTAACTGCACGATTCATCGCGTCATACGTGAATCCCCATGCTGCTCCATTTCCATCCACATATCCGGTCATGTTCGGTCCGTCATACGAATACGTTGTTGTGACACCTCTGCCGTCTGTCTGGGATACCATACGATGTTTGTCATCGTAAGTATAGGTAATGGCTGTTCCATCCGGTTTTGTAGATGTGACCATATTTCCATTACCGTCATAACTGTAAGTAACCGTTGCTCCGTTATATCCGGTTGCACTGGTCAGCTTATTCTGCTCATTATAAGTATAGGAGGCTGTCTTTCCATCCTCTCTTGTCTCCGTTGCTACATTGCCAAATGCATCATAAGTGTAAGTTTTTGTTCCGGCTGCTGTCGTTTCGGAAGCAAGCTGATTTTCTGCATTATAAGTCTTTTCACAGGTTGTTCCATCCGGATATTCAATGGATGTTGTACGGTACTGATCATCATAATGATAAACGGTCTTATTTCCTTCGTTATCCATTGTTGTAGTAGAATTCTTTCCGTACTTGAAAGTCGCTGTTCCTTTTTCTGCATCGGTCTGCTCTACGACTCTTCCTTCTTTATCGTAAGTATTCTTTACAACCGTATTGCCATTCTCATCTTTCCAGCTTGTCATACGGCTGTCATCATCATATTTGTACTCTTTTGTTGTTCCATTCGGATCTGTTACAGATATCAGATTTCCCTGCTCATCATATTTGTAAGAAACTTTTCCACCATCTGGAAGAGACAGTTCCTTGATATGCCCGAATTTATCCTGTTTTACCCCGAATGTTTTTCCGGATGGTGTGGTAATCTTGCTCAGATTATAATCATCGTCATAATCTAATACTGTCTTAAATCCATTCACATCCGTTACATAACGTAAAATTCCGTATTTATCAAATGACCAGACGCTCTGATCCGCATCTGTCAGTTCCCATCCGATGTAGTCATGGTCTGTATCTTTATAGCTGACTGCTTTTAAATCATATACATAACCATCCGGAGCAGTGTAGCTTCCATCTTCATTCTTATCAAAGATCAGATAACTTCCGTCCCCTCTCATATACAGAAGGCTTCCGTCCTCCATCTGAGAAAGTGACTGGTCATAGTTAAAGCTCCATCCACGTCCGAACATGGAATGCTGGTCTGTTCCTTTGGAATTGTAGCTTCTTGTAATGGAGAATTCCTCATTCAGCTCATTCATCGTCGCATCGGACTGATCCATGTAGAAGTTACCGGTATTTAAGTTGACCGGCTCAAATCCAAATTCACAGTGCAGGCCTCTTCCCATCAATGCTCCGTCAATCCGCATCTTATCCTGATCGGTAAGCGGTGCAGGACTATATGGAACATTTGTCTGTGGGTTACGGATAAAGATCGTGTTATTTGCGACTACCAGTGCGTCCATAACCTGATTGTCTTTCATAATGTTCTTAAGCGGAACACCATAATATTTTGCAATCTTCGGGAATGTATCAAACTGCTTCACTTCATAGATCACAAAGCTGTCACTGGTCACTTCTTTTCCTGTTTCCAGCTTTCCATCAATCTCTTTCGATGCTTTTGCTTTGATCTTATAAAGCTTGTCCTTCGTCAGCCCTGAATACAGTGCACTCTGCCAGTTGGAATCTTTGCTGTAATACTTATTCGCCTCCGGGAACTGCTTATTGTATTCAGTGCTGTCTGGATAGGAATACAATGGTTTTGCATCTGTTTCGTGATGCTCTTCTTTTTCCTCATCCGGGAGCAGATAATACTCTACGGTAGATTTGCTCTTTGCAATTCCGTCTGCAAATACGGCATCAAATTTCAGTTTTCCATTGGTATTCTTTTCTGTCATCGGGCGAAGCAGGATGGTTGTCTCATCCAGTGACATATCTCGCAGATATGGATCTTCAGCCGGTGACCACTGGATGCTGAGTTTCGGTCCATAAACGGATGCCCTGTTATTCAGTACCTCACACTGCATAGAAGCTCCAAGGTTATTTGCCTCTGCGATTGCTACCAGTGCAAATCCGTTATTCGCATGCGTTCCCTGCACCCAGTCATTTACCAGATCTTTGACGTCATAATTGATATAACTGTTCCTTGTGGTACTTGCATTCTGTACATCCTGGAATGTAAGCTGCACTGGTTTTGTTTTCCATGTAATCGATGTGTTCCAGTTTTGATCCACACGGTAAAGACCAAACTGCGATGTGCCACCACTATATGCTGTCCGCTGGCTCACTGCAAAGGTTGCGCTGTCGATTTTTGAATCTTTCGGAATCTGACTAAAATCAGAATTAACTTTGATATAAGTCCGGCAGTTCTGATGTGCAGTACCAAATCCTGCAAGGTTTCCAGACTTAATACCATCATCAAATCCGACATACGGATAATTGTTGTCACCAATCTGACTGGTAGGACTTCCCTCTTCCACACCGATCATGTTAAAGGAACTCTTCTGAATCTCTACTGGTGTCGGATCGATCCTGACCGGATACTGACGATCTTCTGCAGAAAGCCAGTCCATGTCTGGTTTTACGGTCAGGATTGTTTTTCCCTCTTCTTCCCGAAGTTCCAGTGTGATCAGGAAACTGATCTCCCCGGCAGCGTCTTCCATTGATGGAGTCTCCAGAAGATACTTTGCATCTTTGATTGTCTTCCCTTCCGGATAGATATAGACCTGATTGTCTTTTACTTCTGCCTGATATCCCGGAATCTGCAGCTCGTATTCATAGACTTCCCTGTCTGTTGGCTGCTGAAGCACGATATCTTCTTTAATACTGGAATCCAGTACTGTATACTGAACATCTGCACCTTCGTAAACTTCATTATAAAGGATTGCATTGTCTTTAATAACGGAATGTGTATAATCTCCATCTACCGGAATGATTCCGATTCTGGTCTTTCCATTTTCAATCGTTACACCATTCTCTTCTGACATCTGTTCCGGAAGAAGGATGGCATAATCATTTGCCTTGTTCTGATAAACTTCCGTTTTCTCTTCCTTTTGGTCATCCTTCGATGCACTGCTGGCTTCCTGTGCTTCTTCGGATGCCGGAGTATCTGCTTCTTCTGGTTTTACAAGTGTATTATCAACCAGCTCGGTATCTCCATCCTCATTCTTATAAGTTCCGACATAGCCTCCATAAACGGTTGTATACTGCTTGTCCCCTGTCTTATACGTCTTGGAGATGGCATCATAATCGATCAGTTCTCCTTCCGGTTCTTCCGGAATTGGATAATAATCCTGTGGTTCTTTTAGTTCCACTTCTTTTTCCTGCGGATTTTCTTCTGTTTCTTCCGCTGGAGTTGTCTGTTCTTCCTGAGTCTCTGTATTTTCTGATGGTGTCGTTTCATTTTGTACGTCCGCATCAGACTGCTGACTCTTGTCTTGTTCTCCAGATGTGGAATCTGTTATCCCGGCTTCCTCTTCCGTCAAAGCCTCTGGTCTGGAGAAATCTGCATTCTTCTGTACATCCTCAATGGCCTCTTTTGCCTGTACAAAGATAGGTTCTGTTCCCTGTAGTGCCATCAGGAGTGCAAGTACTAAGGCTATAGCCGACTTTCGAAATCTCTTCATAGTCTCTTTCTCCCTCTTGTAATCTTTTTCTATAATTCCTTTACAAAATAACCGCTACCCTCCTTTTTTCTGACTTTGGCACTACTATAATCTAAAAAATCACAAAATTTTCACAAATGGTAAAAATGACCCTTGAGGTGGCAAAAATAGACGAAATCGGTCGAAAAAAATAGTAAGACACCATCGCCTTACTATTTTTCATCTAATTTCATATATAATAATATTTTCACTTGAAAGGATTTCTCCGTATGGCAGATCTCCATCTGACCATGATACTTTTCTACTACGAGTTTCACATTTTGTAATCCTATTCCATGTCCTTCTTTCCTGCTTTTCGTTGTCAGATAAATTCCATTCCGCACTTTTGGTGTATCTTTTATGCTATTCTCAATCTGGATATTCATGATTCCTTTTCCATAATACATCTGAAACGATAATCTCCGTTCATCTGAAGCTGCCGCCCCACGAATGGCATTATCCATAAGATTTCCTACAACTATACTTAGATCAAATAATTCTTTCCCTATATGATTCGGTATTTCCACAGAAATCTCTGGCTTTTCAATTACTGATTTCACATCTTCCAAAATATAATTCAGCAGATTATTCATATTACGGTTTTCTGTATATAAATGATGACATAAGGCTGTTCTGGCTATATTCTCCATTTGTTTCAGATAAGACAGAATCTCTTCATTTCCTCCCGTTTTTGCCATCGCCCCTATCGTTATAAGATGGTGCTTGTAATCATGATGTATCTTATTCAGCCTGTCCTGTGATTTCATCATCATCTCCAGTTCTTTTGCATACTGGCTCATCTGAATCTTCATCTCTTCCTGTTTTGCTGTTTCAATATAACTTTTCTGAACCTCATCGTGCAGATAGAAAATAAATACATTGATAAACAGTAAGAATAATACAATCGTAGACCGCACACCTCTTCTGTCTGGCAGCAATATCCTGATACAGACTATAATGCTGATCACCGGGACAGAAAGCATAGCCAGCCAATGACTGTTCTTTATGTAATAACTTCTCTTTACATCCACTTTTCTTTCAATAATGACTTCCAGTAAAAAGAATATAAAATTTCCCATTACGATAGTTCCCGGTCCCATGTGATGATGTACCGGATTTCTTGCTACCGCATACCGTTGAAAAAACACGATTGGAATCCCATCACATAAAATTCCCATAATATATACCATAAGTGTATTCCAAACATGATGTTGCCAGTCTGCCTGATATGCCACTGTTATAATTAACAGAGCAATCAGTTCAAAGATCAGATCTCCGTACATCGTTCCCCACTGCATACTTCCCCAACAGGAAAGCAGATACGCACAAAAATATGCAAATAGCTTTTGTGTATCCTCATCTTTTGGATACAGGATGGTATTGTAACGGAACACAGTATAAATCCAGAATAATTTACTTGTCAGATAAGTGATCAAATGGATATTCATAATCTTTTCTTCTCCGTTTGTAATAGTCTTTCCCTGACCTTCTTGCGATTTGCTTTACTGATACTGAGACGTGTCTTGTCTTTCATAACCACGTTGTCATATTCGTAATGCTCCACGTGTTCCATATTGATGAGATAGGACTTGTGAATCAGTAAGAAATATTCTTCTGTTACATCCGCTACATCCTTTAATTTTCCTCGATATTCATATTCTTTTTCCGATGTCACGATATGTACTCTTTTTCCCAGACTATAAAAATACAGGATCTTGTCATAAGAAATCTTGTGGATTCCTTTTGTATCCGTATATTCAAATATTTTCTTCCGTTCTTTTAACAGTTCCCGTAATTCACCTATCACCCGGAAAAGTTCTTCCTCTCGGATTGGCTTTACAAGAAAATCAAATGGATGAATACGGAATAATTTCATAGCATATTCCTGATATGTTGAAATATAGGTAATCCGCAGTTCTTTTCCATAATTTTTCTTTCGTATCTCCGTTCCGATATCAATTCCATTCTCATGTTCCAGACAAATATCAAGGAATAACATATCGTAGGATTCTTCTTCCAGCCTGTTAAGAAGCTGCTCCGCAGAATAGTATATTTCTATAGATATCTGACAGTCATTCGCTTTCCCATAATGGAGCAGCTTCTGTTCTAACCAATTACATAGGATGATGTCATCATCACAGATTGCAAGTTCTAGCATATTTTCTTACCCTCAGTCTTTCGTAACACGACAAATGGGGAAAAGAATCCCCTTCAATTCTTTTCCCGAATGGACATCACTAATTTTGTGTCATTTTTCCGATGCAACAGCACCACTTCCTTTGCTGTCTTATTTTGTCCTCTATATAATAAACACTTGAACAAGAAAAAACTGTCGCCATTTTATAATTTATTTATATTTTTTATGTTTTATTTATATTTTATCCAAATATTACAGCGATAACTAATAATGTCACCCCCTGCATTATTCTTTTTATTTTTAGCGTCATTTGATAAAACATCAACGTTTTTGATGGCAAAAAGGGAACCTGCAAAACCAGATTCCCTTTAAAATACATGCTCTTCTCTAAAAGGATGATAAATCCACCATCCTCTGCTTATTTTTAAAAACTTTTTCCTTTTTTACAATACTTATAAATATTAAATGGTTTTTCTTTTTTTTCAAATAAAATCCCTGTTGTTTTAATAATTTTTATAAGTTCATCCGACTCCATATCTGTCGTTTTAAATATAAATATTTTCTTTTCATTTGTTATGAAAAAAAAGAAGTTTTTATATAAGAACATTCTATCAATATTTTTAAATTCATAAATTTGATCTTCATCTATTTTAATTGCGTTTTCATCGATATCCACCGTTTCATATCCTGATCTACCCCAGACAAATTCATGAACATTTTTTTCAAAATTTTTACCAATCATTTGATACCAAATAATCCAAGCCACACAAGCCACACAAGTTCCAATCCCTATTCCAAACATCAAATAACTTTCCGACAGATAACAATTAATCGACAGTAAAAATTCTACAGGTGTAAAAATATAGATAATCATTCTACTTTTCTGTCTTGTTTTAAATAATTGATTAGGAATTATAAACCCAAGCGAAAGCATTCTTTCTAATTCTTCCCTATCCTCATCTGACACAATTGATTTAATATGCATTCTTCTTAATCCCCCTTTTGCCAGAGGTCCTCTTTATAAAATCGAACCTCTGGCCATTGTCTCTTTTATTCTTTTACAATTTACAGCGCTTGAATCAACAAACCAAAAACAGTACCTGCTCCAGCTGAAAATAAAGCAATAATTGACGGAATTGCATTTACAACTAATGCACCCGCAAGAACTAATATTACGGCTCCTGCCAGTATATTACTATGCTCTTTTGTGAATTCTACAACATTAAATTCAAGACCACTATTAGAATTTAATGTCATTGTAAAAATCAAAGCAACCGATATTGTCCACTCTTTTTCCTCTTCTGGCAGCAAATCTGATGTACTAAATACAATGGAAAACTCTACACTATTGGCAAAAACATTATTTATTTCAAAAGCAATATTACCAGATTTAACCGATAAAGCAATTTTTTCTATCGTATTTCCAAAGTTATCTGCTCCCTCTATACCTGTATCTGATAGAAGCTATCACGCTTGCCGCAGCTGGTGGACATAATTTACTGATGATCGGGGAATCTGGATGTCGGAAAACCATGATTGCCCAGAGGATTCCCACTTTGTTTGTCAATTGATTATTTGCATTTGACTATTACAATTTACTTTTTCTATTTCCGTGACAAATACTTATCAATTACATTCATAATATTACTAGTATTCCTTCTGTACTCATGGGTATGTAGCTTTCTCTCATCCACAGAAGCAATTAATCCCTTTTCCTTAAACGTAGTAGCCTCCTGTTTTTTACGACTATCATCCACTTTCTTTCCCAAATATACCTGTTCAATATCTTTGCAAAACCACACAAAATCATAACCTTTTTCATTACAATAACGCCTGGCATTGGCTAGGAAATCTGCATCTTCCGGTTTGCTGGTATATTCGTCGCAGTCAAAGCAAAAAATGACCTGCGACTGGTTATGTTTGGATGCAGCTTTATATTGTGAAATCAGACTTGAAACCTTTTTCTCTTTATTTTTATATTTTCCCTTTCCATCCATATAAACAGGACTAAACTTAATCTGCACCTGATCATATTGATAAAAACGCTCAATCGTTTCTTTAATATATATCCAGTCCGACTTACAGTTCTTGTTTGTTTCAACTACAAATATCAGTTGAAGTCCCATTTATTCATCCTCCTCACTTGTTCCGAAAACCCCAATAAAATCAATGGAATCCACATTAAAAGGAGAACCTTCTATCATGCCATTCCTGTAAAGTTTTGAAGGTGAATAATTTCCATTAGTTGTCCAAGGATATATTTTACTGTCCGCCGACAGGAAATCTATTGATTTTTTATGCTGTTTTAAAATATCCATGGGACCAACATTATGTGTTGTAAAGCACAGCTGTCCTTGTGCATATTCCATCAGATACTCCAGCAATGCACATAAATAAACATCATGAAGATTTGAATCGAACTCATCAATAAAAACAATTCCCCCCTGAACCATTTCCCTCAAATATGCATATAATTTGATAAGTTTTTTAATTCCGGTGCTTTCAAATTCCGCATAAATTTTGTACGAAGCATATACCATAATCAAATTGCAAATATAAGTATCATGGTCTTCTTTTCTATCTATTTCGATATTGTTCAAATCTGTTTTGAAAATGTGAATAAATTTATATAGATCTCTGACAGTGTTTTCAAAATACTTGTACATATCTTTATTTACAATATTTTCCGTAACTGTTATCACATTCAGATAATCTACATCTGTCTTAACAAAATCGTTCAATATAGAATCTGTGCTCTTATCTTTCACTTCACTCACATATTGAAGAGAGTTTTTTACAAAATATTCTCTGTGATCGTCCGAAGAGTCCAGATATACATGCAATCTCTCCCCAAATATAAATAATGCAAGCAGACTGCTAAACAGCATATTTTTATATTTTATGTTTTTAAGCTGCTCTGAAGCTAAAATTTTCTCATAAAAAAGCGCACACATAGAAGTATTCGTTAAAAGATTCAACGTTTTATGAACAATTATTTTAGAAAACAGATTCTCTTCTTTGCCCCAAAGAGACTTTATTTCTCCGTTAGCAACATCAAAAATTGTTTCCATAATAGCTTTTTTTGACGTTGCTTTTTTAGAAGAAAGTTTTTCATAAAAGATCTCATAGTTTCCTAATTTATTCTTCGTCAGCATTAAACTATATTTAAAATCAATGAGTGCATCATTAAATTTGGCAATAAAATCTGTCTCTATGAACAATTCTTCCGATTTTTTATTAATGATAGCATTCAAATTTTTCTGTACAATTGGATTATTTAGATAACCTGGGTTTATAAGTATGTTTCTTAAAATGTCTACGGAAGTTACAATAGCTGATTTACCAGAGCCATTCATCCCATAGATACCTTTTACGTTATAATCCTGCGTATCCAGATTTTTTGAAATCGTTTTTTTATA
>ERZ857951.3239-NODE-3239-length-12607-cov-8.894041_pt1 | contig 12607 bp, 2 predicted proteins | sample MGYA00519759_ERZ857951 | MGnify/ENA primary metagenome ERZ857951 (study PRJEB31778, sample SAMEA3449377) | human gut metagenome | biome: human gut; feature: human-associated habitat; material: faeces | place: United Kingdom | collected 2010/2012 ...
CTTTTTCAAGCAAGGTATTACAATCTTTGCAATAAATATCTCCTGTGTATCCTTCCGTAGTTTCAGTTGCCTCTTTTTTATTTCTTGTCTCCTTATGAAGATGTCCTATTGCTGCTATATCTTCTGTCTTCGTTCCTTTACAAACACTACATGTATATGTTTTTATTCCTTTTTTTGTACACGTTGCTTTGGTTGTTATTTTTCCTGCATCCCAGTTATGGTTTTTCTTTGCTATTGTTTTTCCTGTTGAAAGCTTTGTATTGCAGTCTTTACAATAAGTATCTCCTGTATAACCCTCACTTGCACATGTTGCGGATTTTACATTTCTTAATTCTGTATTTTGATGTCCTGTTGCTGGAATAACTTTTTCGTAACTATCGTCATTATCCTTACATGTATACAGCATAATTCCGTCTTCTGTACAAGTAGCTGCTTTCTTTACTTTAGATGTGTATTCATGTTTATGGGCTTTTTTAATTAAGGCTTCTGCTGCATAGCCTTCACTCTGATTTCCACGTTCATCCCATGCATATATATGAGTAGTATATTTCCCGATTTGATTTTTGTAATCGCTTGTATTTACACGATATACATACCTACCATTCTCTAATTTGCCACTATACTTTGCCGATGATCTCCAACTCGAATCACTCTGAAATGGATTATTATCCCCATACCATGTTGGGAACTGAACACGATCTATCTTAGAATCCTTATCATTTACTACACAAGAAATGGTGTATCCATTTTCAGAAACGTTTGTAATTTGAACATCAGAAATAACTGGTGGTACAGCATCAATATATTGCAACAATTGATTTCTGTAAGTTTCACAATGGTTTGCTTTATCATATGCATATATATCTGTTTGATATACACAGTTGACGTCACCTTTATGCTCTGATACATTAATTCTGCAAGAAACTTTATTTCCTGATATAGTTCCCTGATGCCATACTAAATCATCCTGACCATTAACATGAGACCATGTTGGAAATTGTACAGAAGAAATTCCAGCTTTCGCATCTACATCACATGTTACCGTATATCCAGAAGAAGTCAAATCAGATACTTTTACATTACTAATAACTATTTTGTCTTTTACATAATCAAATTTATACGTAGCAATATTATGTGCTGCATCATTACTTTCATAAGCATAAATACTAATTTCATTTTCTCCATTTTTTAAACAACCTAAGGGAATTTCTGTTTTAAACCCTTCGTTTCCTGTTGGATAACCTGGATATTTATCAGCGATTTCTGTCCGTTCATACATCGGAACTCCCATCATTTGTCCATTTACCCATGCTGTAACATTTCTTAAACCATTTTTATGTAAAGCATATCCCTTAATCTCTAAAGTTCCATTATAGCTTACATTTTTTTTTGGAGTTTCTAACTCACTTATAAATGAATTATAATTAAACTTGCGTACTGCTATTAAATGAGGAGTATCATCATTCTCATAGGCATAAATACCAATTTCATTTTCTCCTTCATTTAAATAAGAAGTTGGTATTGTTGCTATAAATCCCTCTTTTCCTGTTGGATAACCCGGATACACTTTCGCAACGCTAGGACTATTATACATCGGACAATTCATAGAATGTCCATTTACCCACGCTGTAACATTTCTTAAGCCATTTTTATGTAAGGCATATCCTGATATTTGAATAGTTCCTCCTCCGTAGTTTCCTCCAGATGCGGGAGATTCTAAGTATGAAATAAAGCTGTCAGTATTTGGTGTTTGTGAATACAATGCTTTTACCTCATTAACATAACGTCCACAGCAGCCAGAACCCGCAGAATAAAAACCATTTGGCATTTCTAATAATTGATTAGCAAATGGGTCTATCGCATAGCTTCTCCATGGGTTGACATATGTGTCTTTCATTACACAAAAATCCAGATGGGAACCATCTGCTGCACCAGTATGTCCTACAGTACCTATTTTAGTTCCTCTTGAAACAGTATTTCCAACATTAACACTCCTGCTATTTAGATGGCTATATCTTGTATACAACTTTACTCCTGTTCCATTATAATTAGCATGTTCTATCAGTATTGTATTCCCCCAAGTAGAATGGAGTCTGGATTCTATAATTTTCCCACCATAAGCAGCTACTACTGTGCTACCTTCTGCTGCACCAATATCTAAGGCAAAATGTCCTCCCTGATTATTATGAACAGAATAATCCCTATTATAATAACAAGAAGTAATATTATTTACACCAGGTACTGGCCATTGAAAATCTCTTTTCCCCTGAACGCATACCGGCCCTAACTCAGCTGCATAAACAGGTACATTAATCATAAAACATCCAGTAAAAACAAAAATAAATGCTACTAGACTTGATAAACATTTCTTTAATATACCCATTCTTAAATTGTTTTTTTCACTTTTCATAGCTTCCTCCTTTTACGTATACAAATATTAAACACCTCTTCTTTTTCTATATTTGTTTAATTCCCTACTTGCATTATATCGACTTCCTATTGTAATTCAATACATTGTGTCCAAGTGGTCGTTTTTTCAACACTTTTGGTAGATAGATGACAAAAAGAGGAAATCGGCACTCGCCAATCTCCCCTTTTTGGGGAACTATTTATTTTTAAGTAGCTCCTTATTATGTGTTTGCAGTTGCTTTTAACCTTTTACTTGATGGTCGCTTTCTTCCCGACTCCTTTTGCTTTTAACAGCTTCTGATATGCTTTCTTCTGTTTCTTCGGAACTTTGATTTTTGCTTTTGCGTGGATTCCTTTAAATGCTTTTGTGCCTACTGTTTTCTTAGAAAGATATGGTGTTTTTATTGTAATGTTCCTTAAGTTTTTACAATTAAAGAATGCCTGTCTTCCTATCTTTCTTATATTGGATGAAATTACAACTCTTTTTAATTTTTTATTTCCTTTAAATGCATTTGCAGCAATTGAGCTTACATGATACTTTATTTTTTTTGCGGTAATACTTTCTGGAATTACTATCGCCTTTTTTTTAGAACTAGACTTCACATATTCAACAGTATTCTTTCCCGTTACTTTATATATCGCTGCACTGGACTTATCCGTAATCTTTGTCCCTGGCTTTAATGTTAAATTCTTTGTATTAGATGGATTATCCTGTTTTTTACTATTTTTCTCTCCTGTTGCCTTTATCTGTTCTATTTTAGTTTGTCCACATATTATACAGGTATAAATTTTTGTCCCCTCATTATTTTCTGTTGGTTTCTTAGTAATAACTCCTTTGTCCCATTCGTGAAATGTATGTTTCATTCCAATATTTACCTCTGTTTGAAGAGGAGGAACCGTCATCCAATCACTCCAAGTTGTCTCATAGCCTTTCTTTTCAAATTTTACTCTCCACCAACCTTCTGGCACATCCCAAGCATATTTTCCATCTACATTAGTTAATAATGGATTTCCCTGATTATACTCTATTGCCTTCCATTTCACTCCATATTCTTCATCAGACGGTTTTTTATTCCAAAAATCTTCACTTTCATCATATTCTATCCAATATGCAGTTACTAATACATTTTCCAGACGTTTTCCTGTAATCACATCATACACATACCCACTAGGATCTACAATAAATTTGGACTTATATTTTCCTCCTTTAATATTCGCTTTTCGAATATTCCAAAAAACACCCGATGCTGCTGTCATAGTTCCTAAAATAGCTGTAAAAAGTAAAGCCGGAGCTGCTGACATTGTAGCTCCCAATGCAATTGGTGCACTTACAATCAATGGCAAAATTGCTGTCATCAACATAAACATTTGCTGATCCTTTTCCAGATTATCCACATCAACTAGAGCCTTATTTAATTCTGCAGCTGTTGAATAACTTCCAGATGTCATAACCTCATCTCTCAGTTTACTCATATCCTTTTCTATTTCATATTTTTTGTATAATATTGAGGATGCTGTATTGATAACAGAAAGTGTTGAGGATATTTCCGATAACTTTTTATATTTATCTAAATCCTCTTGATTTTCCATTCCACTTTTTAACAATAATCCTATATATTTATTGCCTGTTATGTCCTTTATTAACATATACCAAGTGCCTTCATCAGAATAATCTAGTTTACAAATATATTTATTGTCATCATAGCCAGGCAAAATATAAGATAAAATATTATCATTTTCCTCTAGGAGTCCTTTCCAGACCCCAAAATCCGTTCCTTCCTTTTCATCAAATATCGTAATACTAGCATCTACTATCACATCTTTAAATTCTTCACCAAAAGAAGACATATCTATTTGAGCTTTATAATCTGAATCCGTATTTTGTTTGACATCGACACTTTTCCCTGAACTATCTGAATTTTTTGTTTTCACTTCCTTCCAATCTTCTTCATTACCTACTACAACTTCAGGAACTTTTTTCTTATATTCATAACTAATAACTCCTGGAATGTAATTATGATTATTCTCATCAAAATATCCATCTGTTGTAAATACTTGTTTTTTGTTATCATATTCTGCTTTTAAGTATTTTGTTTCATTATTTCTTGTACTCGTTATGTAAAGATTATCAATTTGCTCCGAATTTTCAAATGAAACTTCAAAATCAAATTTAGTTCCTGGAAGATAATATATAACCGGAGTTATCTCATTTGTTTTTAGTAAATCACAAGTTTTAGTGACATTATGCTCATTATAATACATTTTTAATGACTTAAGCGAAGGTTCCCCTTCATGATAAGTTACTGTTATGTTCTTGGCTTCAATATCACTATTCCCTTCTAAACACTTCGCAGTTATATTATACTCTTTATAAGAAGAAGTATTATTCAATTGCAAATCTGCAGACCAATTACCAGCTTTCGATGTCAAAGCGGTATCTACTTTTTTCCCATCAATTTCTATCACAATATTGCTTGATGCTGGAGCAAGTCCGCTGACACTAACATTTTTACTAGAAACTATTTCTGGAGCTTCTATCGTGAAAATATCATTTTTTTCATTAATAATTCCTATTATTTCTTTTTCTAATTGATTATTTCTTTTAAAATTAATTGTAGCATAACTAGAAATATTAGATTGCTCTTTTACCTTTATACTATATTTTATATCTCCAGACATTTTATCAATCGGAATTTGCAAAACACCATTCTCATTACATGTATAATTTTTGCATAATTTTCCATCAAACTTTATTGAGGATTCTTCTAAATCAACCCCTGATGGTATCTTTATCCTTATTATCATATTAGAAATAGATAATTTTGCCTCCTCCTTAACACTATATTTTATATTCATGGCAACATATCCATTTGCAGTCATGTTATTAAAATCGCCATAATAACTTGTGTTATTTTTATCCAATATAGATTTATTAACATCTCCTGTAGAATTTCCTGTAGAAACAAATAATATATCATGTTCTATTGCATATACTGTTGCATATGAATCATAATTACAATAAAATACTGTTTTCGAAGAATTATCAAATACATTATCATCTATTCTACTGACATAATCCGATAAATATATTTTTTGCAACTGTTCACAATTTGCAAAACTATGATTTTCTATACTCTTTACAGAATCTGGAATTATTATTTTTTCTAAATTACTACAGTCTTGCAATAATCTACTCGGAATCTTCTCCATTTCTCTTAATGTAACATTTTCTATATTTTTGCATTTATAGAACGGGCCTCGATAGCCTCCTTCCCACCACACGTCCTTTACTTCTTTTACATTTGCTGGTATCTTTATGCTCGTTAGATCTGGACAATTTCCGAATGCCATTCCTCCTAGTGCTGTCAGACCCTCTGGCAGTTTTACTTCTTTTAAATTACTACAATCCCTAAAGACATATTGTCCAATTTCATTTACACCTTCTGGTATTTCTACTTTTTCCAGACTACTACAACTTCCAAAAGCACTATGGTCTATACTTTTCAATGTGCTCGGCCAGTTAATCTTTTTTAATCCTGTACAATTTTGAAAAAGTCTGCTTGGAATCTTTTCCATTCCCTCCTCGAATGTGACGCTTTCTATATTCTCACATTTGTAGAACGGACCTCGATCACCTGAGTCCCACCACACTTCTTTTACTTCTTTTACATTTGCTGGTATCTTTATACTCGTTAGACCTTGGCAATTTCCAAATGCCATTTCTCCTATTGTTGTCAGACTTTCTGGTAATTTCACTTCTTTTAAACTATTACAATTTAGAAATGCACAATTTCCTATCTCTTTTACTCTTTCTGGTATCTCTACACTTTCCAATCCTGTACAGTCTTGCAATAAGCGGTTCTCTATTCTCTCCATTCCTTTTTCCAATACTGCACTTTTTATATTTTTACAATTATAGAATGGGCCTCGGTTTTCCCCATTACTCCAGCCTTCCTTTACCTCTTTCACACCTGCTGGTATCTTTATACTTGTCAGACCTATACAATCTCCAAATGCTAATTCCCCTATTGTCGTCAGGCTTTCTGGCAATTTCACCTCTTTTAAACTACTACAATTTAGAAATGCATAATTCCCTATCTCTTTTATTCCTTCCGGTATCTCTACACTTTCCAATCCTGTACAGTCTTGCAACAAGCGGTTCTCAATCCTCTCCATCCCCTTTTCTAATACTGCACTTTTTATATTTTTACAATTATAGAATGGACCTCTGTCTCCTCCATTACTCCATTCTTCTTTCACCTCTTTCACACCCGCCGGTATCTTTATACTCGTCAGACCTTGGCAATTTCCAAACGCTAATCCTCCCAGTGTTGTTAAACTTTCTGGTAATTTTACTTCTGTTAAATTACTACAATTATTAAAGCTCCGTATCCCAATCTCCGTTATCCCTTCTTCAATAATCACAGAATTAATACCCGTATCATTTGCAAACACATTATCATCAATCTTGCCTTTACCAGAAATTGTAAGTACACCATTTTCAATTTGGTAAGTTGCATATTCTCCACAAAGATTTTCCTGCATCGCAACTACATTTTTTTGTCGTGCTTTCTTCGTCACTTCAGCTGACTTTATTTCTGTGGTTGATAATGTTGCAGTTTCCTGTTTTCCCTTAGTATTATTGCTTTCCATTTTTTTAACAGATTTCAACAAATGAATACCTTTATTTGTTATTTCCCAAATATTTTTAAAATCAAATCCATTATAATTTTCTTTTTTAAACCTTTCTTCTTTTTTTAAAATTCTATTTCCTTGAATCTCATTTCTACGCTTATCGCTATCTTGACCATATACATAATTGTTTTTTATAACACAATTATTCTTTACATTTCCTATAACATCAGCTTTCTGTAATTGCTTTTTTCTTATATTTACAATTTTTACATCTAAAACACATTGTTTTATACTACAGTTAGTTTTTGAGACTGCTAAGGCTTTTCCCCCTATTCCACCAAAATCAGAATTATCAGAAATATCTGCTTTGATGCTACCTTTAACAAAACAATTTGCAATCTGAGATTGATTTATTTTTCCTGCCAGTATACCTATAGAACATTTTTTATTTTTCTTTATATAAATACTTACATTTTCTAAAGCCAGTTGTGATATCCGGGCATTTTCTACTACTCCAAAAAATCCTATGTCTGTTATATTATCTTCTTTCTTCTCATTAATTTTAAAATTAAAAATCTTATAACCATTTCCTTTAAAAGTTCCTTTAAACGGCTTTTTATTATCACCTATTGGATTCCATTTTTTCCCTTTCAAATCTATATTTTTAACAAGTGTATATGTAGCTGTTAGATCATTAGACATAGAAAGTAAATCTTCTGCTGAATCTATTTCTATTTCTTTAGAACTGTTTAAAAATTTTTTCCCTTGATTTTTTATTTCTGTTGCTAATACATTCACATTAACTGAATAAGCTAAACATATACTTAACAAAATACAAAAAATTTTTTTAATTTTTCCCATACTACTCTCCTCTTTATTCTTTCACAACAAGCTACCGTCTTATTGACAGTAGCTTGTAAAAAAATCAGTCTTCCTTATTTAATCTTCGCCTTTTTCCCCACTCCTTTTGATTTTAATAACTTCTGATATGCCTTCTTCTGCTTCTTTGGTACTTTGATTGTTGCTTTTGCATAAATTCCTTTAAATGCTTTTGCTCCCACTGACTTCTTTGTAAGATGTGGTGTTTTAATGATAATTGTTTTAAGATTCTTACAGCCACTAAATGCCTGTTTTCCAATTTTTCTTACACTTGCAGGAATCACAACTTTCTTTAAACTCTTATTATTGGCAAATGCCTTTGCTGCAATTGCTGTCACCTGGTAATTTACTCCGTTTACCTTCACAGTTGTTGGTATGATAGCAGTTTTGGCTTTTTTATCCACTTTATTGTACTCAACAGTCTTATTGCCATTTACTTTATAAACAGCCTTTGACTTGTTATCTGTTACTTTCGCTCCCTGTTTTAAGGAATTTTCCTGCTTTGGAGTCTGCGTGGAACTTGTGTTATTCTTGTCCTTTGATGGCTGAGACGGTTTTGCAGGGGTATTTGTGCTATCGATATCAGACGGCTGTTTCTGTCCTGTTGCTGGAATTATTGAGCCTTTTTCAAGCATTGTATTACAGTCCTTACAATAAATATCTCCGGTATACCCTGCTTCTGTCTCGGTTGCCTCTTTCTTATTTCTTATCTCCTTATGAAGATGTCCTGTCGCTTTTATTGTTTCCTGATAAGAATCTCCACAGGAACATTTGAATGTCCTTATTCCATCTGTTGTACAGGTTACCTGTTTTGTGATTGTTGCAATATAATTATGTACATGAGAAGAATCTTGGTCATCATTTTCAATATAGCTGAGTCTGATTTTCTCTGGAGATGTTCTAAATAAATCCCATCTTGAACCGGTATATCCTTTATAAGAATAACAAGTATCATAAGAAAAATAATAAGTTTTTCCTTTTTCTAAATCAAAAACGCAACTTGCAGCTTTTTTATAGGTTGGACTAGAATAATAGCTGTCACTTTCTAACACCTTTCTACCACTTGAATCTAGCACTTCTATTCCTGCCATACTATTTTCATATAATGCATTTTTAAATATCTCTAATAATTTGTACTGTCCTGTCTTTTGCGGAACGAAAACAAAGGTATCTCCATCTTCCTTTAATTGTTCTTCTTTTTCCAAGCTTAATTCTTTACCCGACTTTGGAATAATACAAAAGTCTAATTCTATATAATCACATTCATCTTCATTCATAAGTATAGTTAACTGTGTTCTGGCTGCCTGTTTTGCGATTATTGTCTTACTATTATTATTTATTTCCAGACATTTACCAGATGACTTCATTTTGACTATAGAATCGTTTACATTGATGCCATTTGGATGTTCACTATCATATCTATATACATTAATCGGAAATGTCTCACCCTCTTTCAACATAACCACCTGATTATCACTATTTTCAGCCATTCCCACAGTATAATAGACATCATCATCAGCCATACCCGAAACACTTACATATCTCTCTTGTTTATTATATTGATTCTCTGTTTTGTCATTTAAATCAAAACTAATCTTATAAACGCAATATGCATTCGCTTCACCTATAAACTGTATACTTTGATTACTATTATCTATACTTGTTTTTATTGTTCCTTTTTTCTCATACTCATCATAATCTTCATCTGTACCCTCATACTCCTCACATTTCAAAGTGAAATTGTTTACTTCTGTTTTAGTAGTATTTCCATCTTCATCTCCGCATACCTTATATACTTTCGCTTTTAATGTTGCATTATATGGATTACTCATTTTCAGAAAATCATGATCATCACTACTATTTTCTTCATTTTCTGTATATTCTCCCGAACCTTCTTTTACAAAATTAAGCTGATATGAAATATATGGATTATATCCTACGATTACCTCCACTTTCTGTTTTCCCGTATATGAACTACCCGCAAATGTATATGTATATTTAAATGTGATAATTGCCGTTCCAGATTTTTTTCCTTCAAAGGTACAATAATAATCCCCACCTTCATCCATTTTCGGAACAGTTGCTGTCGCAATAGAGGCATCACTGCTCACTACTTCTATCGAATCAGCTTTATATGGCTCATCTTTATCCCAATCCCAAGAATAGCCTTCTATACTAAAGTATCCAATATTTTTTGTTTTACTTTTATTTTTCTTAAGTTGCACATACTTTTCATCATATTCACTATCATTATTAATTCCGTTAAATCCTGCTTTGTTTTCTAAATTCTTTCTAATTTCAAACGATGCTCCTGAGCTTTCTACTTTTTTCCCGTTTATGTAAGCATCAAGTTTAACCCACTCTTCACAATCATAATAATCCCCATCTTCATCTACCTCAGGATCAGCATTTGTTCCTTTTATTGTTAATGTATTATTTTCAAACGACATCTCTGCATATCTTGATGATTTCGTCTTGCTGTTAAGTTCTACATTTTGAAATTCCCCTGACTCTTCTTTTTGACTATAATAAGCTTTTATCACTGCATTAGACAGATTTTCCGTTTTTCTTTCTTCATTTTGTTTATCATAATAAATATGTATTAACTGAAATCTTACATTTATTTTCTGATTAACCAGTAAACGATGAAATTCTGTATAGCTATCCCCTTCCCCCATAGGTCTATATGCAGATGAATTTTCTAAAATTTCATATGATTCTTTTTTTATATCAAATTTACGCGTTTCTTTATCTCTATCTCCCCAATAATCACCATCACCAACCTTAATGTTCTGTCCCTGATATCTTACTTGAATATCCAAATAACATTCTGCTTCTTTTTTTCCTATCACCTTAATCGAATTATCTGTATGATTAATATCTATTGACAGTAAACTATTATCTATAACCTCTGTATACCACTCATCAGCATCTTCATCCTCATTTTCTACTTTCCTGTATGTTTTCGTTATAATATCAAAATCTTTAATCCGCTGTTGACACTTTTTCCCATTATCTTTATAATAAATTTTTCTTAAATTTACATTCCACTCTTTACTTTCGCCTATATACAGATCATTACTATCGTTATCATTGTAATATCCTTGTCCTTCTAATTCCCAACAATATTGAAAATCCTTTACCGTTACTTTAAAAGAACTTGTTCCAGTCTGTTTTTTCCCATTATACAACCACGAATACTTGATTATAACTGCTGATATACCTTCTTTGAGCCCTTTTACTTTCATTCGTCCTTTAGAGGGCTGCGTTACTTCTATATTCGCATTGTCACTACTGACTGAAATACTGTCTAAATCATATGATTTATGATTACCATACACATAGCTACTTATCTCAACTTCCTTTGTTTCATTTTTATAAATTGTTATGTCATCTGGTGTTGAATATTCAAAGTCTGTTGTATTTGCTGAATTCGCTGCAAACGCATTTAATGGCAGCATCATAATCACCATGCCTATAGCCAATATCCATGAAAATAATTTTTTACTCTTCATACTTTCTTCCTCCCGTATACTATTTTCTCATAATCATTTAATTTATACTTTTCTTCGAATCACCAGCACTCCTTCCCCTTTCTTTAAATATTAGAACCATATTATATTTGCATTATATCTTTTTCCCTCACTAATTCAATACATCGTGTCTAAGTGGTCGTTTTTTCGACACTTTTGGTAGCTGTACGACAAAAAGCCGGAATATTTCCGGCTTTTTGCTATGCGATTTGTAGTTACTTTTTACTTAATAATTGCTTTCTTACCGACTCCTCTCGCTTTTAACAGCTTCTGATATGCTTTCTTCTGCTTCTTTGGAACTTTGATAGTTGCTTTTGCGTGGATTCCTTTAAATGCATTCGTTCCTACCTTTTTGCTGGAAAGATATGTTGTTTTTATTGTAATTTTCTTTAGGTTTTTACATTTTGCAAATGCTTCTTTTCCTATCTTTCGTACTGTTGATGGAATCACTACTGTCTTTATCTTTGTATCCCCTTTGAATGCTTTTGCTGCAATCGATGTTACCTGACATTTGATTCCTTTTAACTTCACGGTAGATGGAATTGTTCGGAAAGCTTTTTTAGAAGTTGCTTTCACATATTCCACTGTGTTCTTTCCTGTCACTTTATATACTGCTCCGGTGGATTTATCTGTGATCTTTTCTCCTGTTTTTAATTTAAGTACTCCCAGAACTACTCGCTTTACAGTAGGACAATATAAGCACTCATATTGCATTATACCTGTCTTTGTTGCTGTTGGAGCTTTGATAACTTCTCCTTCCATCCATTCATGACTTTGTCTTGGCGGAAAACTTAATCCTTTAACCAGCAATGTTCCACATGATGTACAGTACCTATCTCCCAAATCAAGACCTTTCGTACAATCTTCCCACTTGTAATTACGTAATTCCGTGTCACCTTCATGATTCTTCAGGTCTACTTCTCCGTATTCCTTTCCACAGACAGTACATACGGCTTTCTTGATGCAGGTTGCCTTACCTCCCTTGTGGCCGATTGCCTTAATCACTGTTCCTTCTTTTATCTTTGTATTGCAAGACTTACAGTAGGTATCCCCTGTATTTCCATCTTCTGTACATGTTGCTTTCTTGACATTTCGAAGTTCTGTTTCCCCTTCGTGGTTTGTTGGATCTACTTCTCCATATTCTTTTCTAC
>ERZ857951.3244-NODE-3244-length-12584-cov-17.981962_pt1 | contig 12584 bp, 9 predicted proteins | sample MGYA00519759_ERZ857951 | MGnify/ENA primary metagenome ERZ857951 (study PRJEB31778, sample SAMEA3449377) | human gut metagenome | biome: human gut; feature: human-associated habitat; material: faeces | place: United Kingdom | collected 2010/2012 ...
CTGCAAGGCTGCCGGGGCTGACTTCCGCACGTGGCTGATCTACTTCCTTGAACATATACATGATTATGACGATGACTACTCGATGGATCTGGCCGAATTGTTACCTGACAATCTGTTATCCAAGGGCAAGATATTATCCGTTACGTCACCGGAATCTCCCAAGAAAGACTCCTGATACCTTCGTAAATCTCGCCTAAACACGGGAAAACTACCGTTTTATGCCAATCAAGACGGGAAAATAGGGAATAAAGTGCCGTTTTTATCTTCATTATCCCCGATAAATAGGGAAAATAAGGGAAAGAATACCCTTTTATACCAATTATGGCGGGAAAGTAGGGATAAAAATATCGCTTTATCACATTTGTCACAGGAAAATAAGGGGCAAAGGGGAAAAACTTCCTTTTATCCGCTCCATTAGTAGGGATAATATCAATTACTATAGAACCCGCACATCTTTGGGTTGAATTGATGTAACAATAAATCATAGAACGATAAAATGAATAAACGACATTATGAACATACGTTACCCAATATACGAGGGAGTTTATCGAATACTTACAGATATGGCAGCAAGTAACAGAATAAAGGCTGAAATGTATATCCTTTTCAGCTGCAACGCATGGCACGAATACAGTTCATTCGAGCCAAAGGCGGTCTTCTCTTCCATAGAAAAGGCAGCAGACTTCCTGCAAAAGAACAGAAGAAAACTGAAACTGGAGGAAGATGACATCGAATGTTTCAGACAGCACAGTCAGACTCAGGGCAGAAATACCAATTACCTGGTACAGTCCTGTCCCTATAATCCAGTCCGCGCAAGAGACTTGGAATGACAAAGAATCCCATTCATAAACAATCATATAAAAATATACGACTATGACAAATGATGAAAACACTTACATCGGAATGTCCCTGCCGGAAGGAATACGGTACATCACCGTTTTTGAAAGAGGGGATTTTGAAAACTGCGGAAGAATACTCAGGACATTCTACCGTACGGAAGACAGGGTGAGAAAACTGCTCGCTTTGGGAAACCTGCTCCATCTGGGAGGAGGACTCTCATCAAACGAAAACAAGACAAGCTGTTGGCCTTTGAATAATGGGAATCCCATTCACAAAGCAAAGGAAATATCAGGCAAGGAAAAGTTCTTCCTGCTCGGAGACTGGACTTACCTGTATGAAAATGGAAGATGGTTTCTGGGCTATGAAGGAAAAATCTATGAAATCAGCAATCCTGAATTTTCTGTCTTTGTTCCCGACAAGGACCATACGCCTTCCCCTTTGGACAAAGGACTTTACTTTGCCGTAATCGACGAAACGGGAAAACTGGAATTCACTCCGGAAATTGTCAACGGATGGGATACCTGGAAAAGCCTTCCCCAAAGAGTCAGTGAAAAAGGGAAAACGGTATATGTATTCCGCAAAACACAACTTATAAAAGTCATCAAACCTAAGAAACTGAAATCATGAAAGAAATCAATATGACAAAGGCTATATCATGTATGCCGGACAAATTCATCACAATGGAAATGGTTGAACTGGCCGCGACCGAACACCGTCCGGAACTGGTCAACTATCTGCCGGAGAAATATATTACTTCTGAAATACTTGACAGTATATTCAAAACAGATGATTACGGATGGCGTTCCTGGCAGCTTTCGAAGATACCTGAAGAAAAACGTAACCGCCAGATTTGTCTAAGGGCAATAAAGGCCGAAAAGAGTAATTTTCCTGACATACCGGAAAAATACAGGAACAGTGACATACTTGAATCGCTGTTCGCACACAGGAATTTCATGCACTACCTGCATCTGATACCTTCATCCTCATGGAACAACGGAACAGTCCGTGATGCAATATACTCCCTTTACCGTGACGTACAGCAAAACGGAGGTTACCGGTACTGTTCAGAGAGGTATGAACAGCAGTTCTTATATGAAACAAGCGTCATGCTTTCTTTCGTTCCGCGACAAGCCAAGGATTTCAGACTTTGGAATGAACTGATCCATGACGAACGTATCGCAACCATGACTATCGACAAAATGATGCCTAAATGTTTCAAACAGGCAGCATACTACAAGGAATGGGCCATACGCTGTATCAAGGAAGTGGATATACGCTGGCTTGACTATGACACCGTATGGAAGGCCATCTGTCACAAAACAGGCAACCTACATGGCATTTTCGATTCATACGGACATTACGAGTGGTTCTCCAAACATGCGGATAATGCCATGGCTGACAAAGCAATGGAGTTGGAACCTAACCTGTTTAACAAACTTCCCAGACGGTTCCGGACACCGGAAAGACTTATTCATACACTTGAAGTAAAAAGAGAAATCAACAGTTACAACTTCATTCTTGAACCGAACTTGATGACGAAAGAGGTTTGTATGGCACTGGCCAGAAGGGATTCGTTCTACCCTGATATTCCATCGGAACGCTGGAACAGGGAACTTGTGGAATATTTCACCGAATACGGCCATAGTCTGCGCTGGCTCCCTCAACTGCCGAAGAAACTACAGACCAGAAAACTTGCCGAGAAGGTTCTGAAGGAGAAGCCTCAATACTTCCATTATCTGCGGATGGAATTCATCACACCTGAAATGTCCAGGTTGTTATGTCAAAAAGACCAGGATAATATCCGGTATTTCAAGGAACGGGTCATGGAATTCCAAAAATATACAGGGCTTCCAGCCAAATTCTATGGATGTGAAACGGATTTCGAGCATATCAGGGACCGTGATGATAGCCGCCGATACTGCCGTATAGGACTCGCTTACATCGCCTTACAAAAATGTAAACGCGGATGGCATGAAAGTGAATATTATCTTATCATGACACGCCATCCCAACCGATATATGCCTGCCAAGACAGTGTTCAGAAAACAGATTACTACATTCCACCGGACATGGCTGGAAAAGACAATATGTGACAACGACCCGCAATTCTGGATTCCGAAGATTCAAAAGGATTTGAAAGATGTACAAGCCATGCGGTATTATGAGGTGGAACATATCCGTACTATACTGGGTTGCGAAATATTCCGCAACTCTTTCATGGGGCAGACAGTGGAATACTGTATCCGCAAGGACGGGCTGACCTACCATGACAGGAACATGGAAAGGCTCGCCTCCGGCCTGCAATACAAGATCCGTCAATTGAAGGAGCAGGCTGTACTCCCCAAAGGAACAGATGACTCTATGGAAATCAATGCAGAAACGGTACACCGCAATATGGGGTATTGTCTGATTGGAATAGAAGCCTTTGCGGAAGACTACGGACTGGACATAGCCCGGACCTATACCCTGAAAGAGCTGAAGGACGTTATCCATGAACAGGGATACAAGCCTTCACTGGAGAAATACAAAAAAGAAGTCCAACATCTAAATCTTATCTGAATATGAATATTCTCCAAAAAAGAATTGAAAACCTGTGCGATGAAATCATCGGCAGGATACTTGCACTGATGCAGGCAAACTCGGTTTCCGAAGTAATACTGACAGACAATGATAATCCGGTTTACGTAATCTGGTTTGACAAGATGGGTGATCCGTGCGAATGCTCCGTACACAAGGTAACTGCCGTCGGAGAAGGAATCACACTTGAAGTCCATGATAAGATAACCGGAGAAAATTACAAGGTCACAAGCCGCCATGAGGCGGCTTTGGCCAATCCGGTATGGCTTAACGAGATACTAACGGTCGTGAGAGCCATTTTCCCTACAAAGGACACTAGATTGGAAGAAAAAGGTACGTGTTTCAATTGTGGAGGAAACAATATAATCCAATCCGAACACAAAATGTTCAGTCATTATGCTGATGAATCATTTTTTATAGATAGAGTGAAAATTGTGACAATCTCACAGTCCTCAGTGGCAAGAAAACCGTAAAAAAGGATATGATAGATGATTTTAAGGAAGTTGTTGAAATATACAAAAGAAGCCCTGAACTAGTGGAATGTATTATCATATGGAACTATAGCTTTCAAATAAAAAAGTGGCATAATATATTATGGGTACATTGAAATAAAATAACCGGTTTATTTACTCCTTTATCTCTTTTTCTGGACAAAAACTATGTATAAAAAAGAGGGTATCTCAGAGGAAATATACTGTATCCGTAACGATGATGGTCTGATGCTAAAGATCGCCCACAACTATATGAAACTGATGGGAATCGAGAACACGCAGTTCATCATCGCAGATCATATCGACTGTTACCGGAATGAAAAGGTCTGCAAGATGTTGACAGCCCATTACCGCTTGTATTTTACCGAAGGAAAAGAGCATGTCAATTTTATGCGGTTATACCTTCACGACAAAGTAAAGTATTTTATCTAGCATATTTTGAAACGAGAAATTCCGAACGCTCGAAGCTGAAGTGAGTTGCGACTAGCTTTGCGGAGATCCGGGATTGATACGTAATGGAAGCTAAGTCCACGACCAAAGAGATGCAAGGTGTCAAGTTCACATGCAACCAACTGAATTTTAGCGGTTCCAAGATTGACCGCCAGTTCTGTTTCTGAATATCGACCAGGAGCTGAGATATAACGCTCTTTCTACTATCATGAACCAGCGTCAGAAACAGGTAGAAACCATATGCGAGGAGCCTCGGCATGAATATCAGCAGGAGAATCATGCCGGTATTAATCTGGGGTTGTTCACTCCCTCTCCTACGGATTATGATACGGAGGAAGCGATACTGGCCAACCGGCTTATAAAGAAGAAAAAGAAACCAAAGCGCAACCGCTTCTTTAAGGAGTACGCCCCGCGCTATGGTTACAAATACCTCTGCACCAAGGATGAATGACTACAAGTATTATTAGACCCTTGGTTTGAAACTTATACACAAAGGATTTTTCAGACAATATAATTATGGATTGCCGTTGAAGGAGTTAGAGGCATAACGTAGATTTCTTTATTAAGGAGAGGGAAATCCTCTCCTTAATCTATTGTCAATTTATTCCTTTTCTATTATGAGTTATTTTTACCAATACCTGTTTCAATACTACTACATTTACAATCCGTCAGTAAGACTAAAGTATAGTGTAAATCTTTGTATTCCTCTTTTAATTCATCGAATTTAGAATAATTTCCACCCTTGTGAACATCAAATACCCAAAATACAGACAAGCAAGGATTGGTAGCATTAATATATTGAATAAACTTTTCCTTATATTTATGACGCTTACTATTTTGTTGAATTTCATTATTGTGAAGTAATTTAAGTTCTATCATGATTGGATTACACATACCATATCGAATGAGAATGTCTGTGCGTTTATTATCTTGAAGGGCAACCTCACGATCTACTTTAACGGCTTCTAGCCCCATCTGACAGCACTTGTTGATAATGGTATTTTTCAACTCTCTTTGAATGAAATCTTCATTTAATAAATCCTGGCGAACTAATGCATATATACCTTGGTCTTGTATCTCTTTTTGTACTTCGCAATAGATTTGGGTAAAATAACGCCTTAAATCACCATCATTCCGAATACTTAAATGTGAATCTTCAATACATTTGTTATATCGTTTGACAGCCTTACCTATGTTTGTTTTTTCATTTTTCAGGAACAGCATTTCAGCATTATTCATGATATTCGTAGCCAAATAACTGACATTTTTCTTATTAAGTTTTTCAACCTTTTCTCTTAACATTGAGATATAATGTATTTTATTTAAATCTACAAAGAAATGGTATATCTGATTAAGAAGATAGTATGCATATTGCTGAGTCTTTGAATTTACACATAATTTTAGTCCGAAATCAAATAGATTAAGCATTTGTTCGGCTAAAGCCTCATTTTCTTTTATTCTCATGAAGCACCTGAACATATACGGCTTTGTGCTTATTATTTCAGCTTCTTCTTGTGAAATTGGACGAAATTCTCCTGTTTCATTATGAGATGATCTTATAACATTATTTTTTAAATAATTAATTCGCCAAGTAATAGCCTCAGAATCTTGAAACTTTTCAATCATTATTTCATTACATTGCATTTTTACACTTGTAATACTTTCATCTTCAAGTAAACTAAACAATTTTCTGTATCTGCCTATATTCCAACCATAGTCACCATTTGATATGATATCTAATGCCTTGGCTGCAGCTATACTATGATCAAGGTCTGTATGTTCAATATATTGTTCTACATACTCCTCCAGTTTATAATACAGTGCATCAATACTATAATCAGTGATACACATACATATGTCGTCAGAACTAATATTCATAAAATCATCTTTTCTATCCTTCCACCATTTTACAAGTTGTTGTTTTTCATCATCACTAATGCTACCAATAACAGATTTGTAAATATCCCTTATTTCGTTGGTGTCATAATTCCTTGTAACACAAAAATATGGTAGAGTTTTAGCAAGAGTTATTCTGTAACGATTTAATAAATCATTAATGCCTAAATGGTATAGAACTTTTATAAAAGCAGGTATCTTAGGTAATGCCCATGGTAATGTAAAGGAATTATGTGTTTTCCTCTCCAATATCATTTTATCCAAATCAAGCTCATCAAAAAATGCTTTTATAATATCTATCAAAGGAGCCGTATTTTGGGCCTTTACAAATTCAATATTATCTGATAATTTATTTACAGCCTCATATTTATCATATTGGGAAACATTGGCATCACTAAGGACTTCATATGCTTTTATAAGTTGTTGATTATGCGAATCAGTTTTCTTGTTTCCTGTTTTTATGGATTCTTCATCCCATCTCTTAAATGTATCGGCATAACGTTCTACGTACTCTGCGATAGAATCCTTCTTATCTTTATCTTTCCTGATTTTGTTAATAAGATTAGTGAGAATATCATTTATATACCAAGGCTCTACATGTGCTTCTGATAATGACTTATCTAAAGATGATATAAGTTCAATATCAATAAGTTCCGCATCAAAACGTCGAAATAAATCTTCTAAATCCCAAATACCATCAAAGCTCTTAATAAACAATTGTCCGGTTGTTTCATTAAATAATATTTGTTTAATAATTGCATTAATTTCGCTATGAGTGGTATATGATTGATTGGATATAAAACTCGTTATAATTCTCGTGATTAGTTCCTTGTTTTCGGTGTTCCCTTTCCAAGCAATATCAAATTGTGATTTTAAGTGCAAGTCATAAAATACAGCCAATGATCCTTTTTCATTAAAAAACTCACAGAGTTTACCGTCTTCTATAATTTTACTGTATGCATAAATTAATGTAGGTAAATCTTCAATATATAAGACAGCATTTATCGCATAAGGGTTACTTATATAACAATCATTCAACCAACAATCAACAACACGATTATCTGCAATTCTCATATATCCTGTTACTTCACAATACTTTTCTTTTAGTTTTTTAGTAAAATAACTGTAAGATTCTGATAATTGTATAAGTTCGTCTACACATTTAAGTGCATTATACAAGTTTAAGGCCGCAAGTTTGTTTTCGTTATCGTCAGTTCCCATTAAGTAATTTGCTGCTTGCCTCCAATAATTATAAATGCCATCACTATGTTTTTTAACTTCAACAATTGCATCAAGAGTAACAGTAACATTAGATAATTGTATCTTATTGAGTTTGTCATGTGACAATATTATTTGACTATCACAATTTATTGTATAGCATTTTTGTAACAAATTACTCATAGAGCTTTTCCACATGATATATGCAGGTATACGTTGATAATGTTCAAAGATAATTGAAAACAGTTCTTCTTTCTGTTGAATTGACAGGACAGAAGGATCAACATATTTTAATAGATTTTCGAAAGCTACGTTCTCCAAATTTGATTCGTATGATATAATGAGTCTGAAGACATTGATAAAAGTGTGAATCCTATCTTTCGAATATGATATGTGAGGAATTACATCATACCAGTTAGGATATATATGTTTCAGTTCTTTATGTACAGCAACATCATAAAGTACACTTTCTATATCATCTTGCCTACATAGTTCCTTTGCTGCAAGATATTCTTGCAGTTCAGTGTTTTCAAATTGTAATGTTCCATCCGTATCCTTCAATATACGACTCTCAAAATACAATAAATCAAAATTGGCAATGAACATCTGCGTCATATTGCCTTTTATTCCGTCAAGTATGGTGTATAACTCATCTTTTGAAATTTGGTCTTTTCTGCTTATCTCCATAACAAATGCCATTTTCTCTAGGAGTCGCTGAAGAAGGATTCTTATACTTTCGGTATTTTGTATTCCTTTATGAGCTTCTATAGCAGCCTTAATTGAACAGACAATCATATATTCAAATAATTCACCAATATTTAAGCACTCTCCTTTTTGTTTGATATATTCTAGTAAGAATGTCAAATATCTGGGAATAGTTATGAGTTCTTTTAATTTAGGGCTTTTATTTATATTTGCTAATGTAGCCTCAGAACAGTTACAGTTGCCGCTTATAACATTCATTACATCTCTTTCGCTTAGTCTGCATATTTCGATGAATGTTAAATGATTACAATCTGCAAAATGTCGTGCATAAGAAGCTACATAATGTTTTCTGCAAGTGAACAGTACCTTAATTTTTGGATTTTTTTTCTTATAATGCTTGATTGATTGCAGTACATTATAGAATGAATGTCCTTCAACTTCATCTAAAGCATCTATGATACAATATTCATTCTCTTTTGGGGTTGATAAAGTTGTAAATTCAGAAGCTTTATAAAAAAATGGTTTTGGCAAAATCCTCTCTTTAACTTCATCAAGTAATCTGCTTTTGCCAATGCCTGGTTCTCCTACAATACAAACAAAGTTTTCCTTAAGTACATCATTTATTGATAGATTATTTTCATTAAACAATGAATGATGACTGTTATTCTCTAACAGATCATCAACATTCTGATATTTTACAATTTGGGGTATTATATAGCTCAATTTATTTTCTGGCGTCATAATATTAATCTTTCAAAAGTTATTATACAAAAGTAGCAAAAGGTTCTTATTATAGGAAGCTATTCTAAATAATATTGAACTAATTCGCAATTTATATTGCAAATAGTCTTATTGAAATGATAAAAAATAGATAGGCTTTCTTATCTTTGCATAGAACGAAAGAAAATCTTTATGGAAAAAGAAAAAGACATAAACCGCATTAAGGTTGTGCTTGTGGAGAAAAAGCGAACAAATAAATGGTTAGCTAAGCAATTGGAGAAAGATCCTGCTACTGTATCTAAATGGTGTACAAACACTTCACAACCAAGTCTTGAAACATTATTAAAAATATCTCAAATATTAGAAGTCGATATTCGAGAACTATTAATAAGCTCAAAACAATAGAACATTATGACAAAATTTCCTAGATTCATACAGGACAAGCCTCAAGGCATAGATAAATTCGATGGAGCTTCTCAGGAATCTCTATCAAAAGCAATAGCTAAACACATTAAGGATAACGATTCTTTAACAAAAGATGATTGTTTACCTAGAATAATCGGTATAGAAGGCGTTTGGGGAGCTGGAAAATCAAATGTCGTAAAACTTATCGAAAAACATTTGCAAAAAGATGGTTCCGATTACTTCTTTTTTGAATATGATGCATGGGGCAATCAAGAAGATCTGCAACGCAGGTCATTATTGGAGCAACTTACCGATAAATTAGTCAATGAAGAGATACTAATCGGCTATACAAAGATTACGACAAAAGGTGGAGGGACAAAATCCGTTACATGGCCTAAAAAATTAAAACTACTATTAGCACGAAAGACTGAAACAACAACCTTATCATATCCACGTTTAAGCAATGGTGTAATTGCAGGTACTATCACAACAATATTCACCAGTATAGCGTCTCTTACTGGTGCCTTGTTAGCAGATAGGTGTGGTTGGGGATGGTCAATTATTATTGCCATATTACCCATTATTATAACTCTTATAGTGTGGGCTATAGCAGCCTGGAAAAATCCTAATTATAGAAATTTCAGCTATATACTTGCTGTATACAATGATAAAGAAAAAAAAGAAACTGAATACGAAGTTATTAGTGAAGAAGAGCCATCAGTTGTTGAATTCAAAAAATGGATGCAAGATGTTTCAGACAATCTTAATCCTAAAAAGTGCAGAAAGCTTGTTATCATTTTTGACAATATGGATAGATTACCTGCTGAAAAAGTTAAACAATTATGGTCCTCTATTCACACTTTTTTTGCAGAAACTGGCTTTGAAAACATTTGGGTAATAATACCTTATGATATTACACATCTTTCATGTGCTTTTGGAGACAACGAAACGAAAGCACATGAATTAGCTCAATATTTTATAAATAAGACATTTCCTGTTACTTTTACTGTTCCTAAGCCTGTAATAACTGATTATAAAGGAATTTTTAGAAAACTATTTGAAGAAGCATTTGGTAATACTAAAAACCAAGATGAGAATATAATTAATAGGTTGTACAGATTACAACACAATGAAGCTAATATCAGGGATATAATAATCTTTATAAATAGACTTGTATCACTTTATAAAGTCAGACATAACGATGTAAGCATCGTAAGCATGGCCGTATATCAATTATATAAAGATATTATACATAAAGACAATAATGAAATAAAACAAATATTAAGTGGAGAGTATTTAGGTCTAGCTTCAAACATTATACCAAATGACGAGAAACTTAAAGCAGAAGTGTCAGCTTTAGCTTATGGTGTTGATATTGCAAATGCCAAACAAATTCCATTAACTGGATATATAAACAATTGTATAGATAAATTGGAAGGATATAGTATCAATGAATATGCAGAAACTGATGAAAACTTTGACGCAATACTAACGGAGGTTTATGCCAATACTGATACGGCAAAACTGACTGCAATGATTGAAGTTCTGAATGGGTTAGTTAAAAATAATTCTACGATCAACGAAATCTGGGAGAATTTAGCTTCATTACAAAAGAAACAGTCAATTTCGACATTGGACTTTCCAAATGTTTACAAAATCCTTTTAGGTCATGTAAGTGACAAAACAAAGGAACAAATTGTTAACAAACTTTGTAATTCTTGGAGGGTTTTAAAAGAATTCTCCGGGTCAAAATATGTGCATTGTATTAACCAACTCAAAGCCATAGATGGTATTGCTAAGTATATTAAGCTGTTACCCAAAGAAGTCTCCCCTGAAGTCTTCATTGACGCAGTAAAAGAGGCCAAAGAAACGTATCAAGATTATAATCTACAAATTCAACCTAATTTATTAGACAAGTATCTATCAGAGATTCAGCCTAATGAATTTAATGACTTTGAAGTTGTAAATATTCTAAGTAAATCTTCATTTTGTGATTTTGGCTTACTTAAAGAAACAATAAAGTCTGCCATTATAAATGAATTAATTGAAGTGAATAACGCTGGACAGATTTTCAATACTTACCGCTGTCTGTTTAGCAATGATAAACCTCTCGAAAAATTGCCTTCATCAAGCTTTATAAATACATTGCGCACAAATCTTGAAAACACCAATAAAACAACACAAAATGATGGCTACATAGATGCGTTATCAATCTATATAGCACAAAATGGTAACATAACACTAAAAGATGACTCAATAATATCTGCTATTGCTGAAAACATAGTGTACTATATAAATAATAGCGAGCTAATATATAATAACCTATCATGGAACAATAACACTTTAAATAATGTCGTATCGTACATGATAAAGAATCATATTGGGGATAATTTAGATATAATTAAATTAATGCCAAGATATGCAGATCTTAAATCTCGATACAAAGTATCAGATGAAGAACTTATTGGATTCTTTAATAGCTGGAATTTTGAGGACGAAATACACGACAAAATCACTAATTTATCCCAATTAACAAGCTTTATTCCAGATGCTAATTTTTACAAGACGACAGCATCTATAGCCAATAGCTTAACCAAGTTAATTAACCAAATAGCTATAAAGATTCTTCTTCTTTCTAAAACTGAGTCTAATTTAATTGATACAATCGGGAACTATTCAGGAGATTATTGTCACCGCATTATTAATGCTCTCATTGAAAATAACTGCATGAAGCCTATACCTGATATCATCAACAATTTTGGAGGATTAGTATGTGAACGAATAGCAAGCGACAATGTTCCCATAAATGATTATACTACTAAGATTGTAAAGAATATCGATGGTTCTAAATTAACTCATAAGTTTTCTTTAATTCGTGACTCTTATTGCAATAGCAACATAGTAATGAATGTAAATAGATTTAAGATTCTTGAATTAAATCTAAGACAATATGGTAGGCTGAAAGAAAGAGCAGGAGACGTCATTGATAAAATAATAAAACCTGTTATACAGAACGATGACGCAAAAGATATAATTTTCCAAAACGCCGCTTTTTATAAAAAGCTCGTAACCTTAGCTGACAATATTGACGATTTCAAGACTAAACTGAAAAAAACTTGGTCTAAAGAAGATGTAGCCAAAATATTAGATGATTAATTTGATATGGACCCACACCAATGCATGATTATAGACTTAGAGAAACGGGGCGACAAGCAAATGTTTGTCACCGAACGTGTTTCTTCTATTTACCAAAACAAGAATGGACTTTGGACTGTTCGGTTTT
>ERZ857951.3248-NODE-3248-length-12566-cov-7.805931_pt1 | contig 12566 bp, 12 predicted proteins | sample MGYA00519759_ERZ857951 | MGnify/ENA primary metagenome ERZ857951 (study PRJEB31778, sample SAMEA3449377) | human gut metagenome | biome: human gut; feature: human-associated habitat; material: faeces | place: United Kingdom | collected 2010/2012 ...
TGGATAGATCTGATATTCTTTTATTCAGGGCAACGATGTCAGGACTCCAAAGCATCTTGCGATTGCGAATCAGCTGGAGACTTGTAAGCATCTGTTCCAGAATAGGGATGCTCTGATGTTTCAGTTTATAGTACAGACGGCAGAAGGCTCCGTAGAGGCTTTCCTCTGCGACGGGTGCAATCGGGCAGTCCTTCACGGATGTATCATGTTTTCTACAGCACCAATACGCCGAGGATACTTGTTCTTTTCTGCGATAAGAGCTGCCGCAGTGACCGCATGATATTTTCTGGGATAGTGGATATGGTTCACGCCGGAGCTTCTTCCCGTAAGTAGATTTCCGTTTCTGCGCCAATTGCTGTGCCTGCTCAAAGGCTTCTTTTGAGATAATTGGAGGATGAGTCCCCATCGCATAAAACTGTTCATACTCCCCAGTATTTTTATACCTGGTTGCGGGAAGTGTATGGCTGGTATATGTTTTCTGCCACAATGAATCGCCTGTGTATTTCTCATTTGTGAGAATGTATCGAACAGCCGCCGCATACCATTGTTTTTGCTGACCGCTGGGAACGCCTTCTTCGTTAAGCCTCTTTGCAATTTCGGTTTTGTTCACTCCGCTCAAATACCACTGAAATATACGGCTGACTATCAGTGCAGCTTCGGGGTCTATCACGATTTTCTTGCCGTCGAGCCTGTATCCGTATGCCATGGAGGAAGGGAGAAATGTTCCGCTCTCCATCCTGCGCTGATAGCTCCATCGCATATTACCTGAGATGGACTCGCTCTCTTTTTGGGCGAAGGCAGCGTAGATGGCGGTGATGAGTTCGCTGCTCACATTGACAGTATCGATACCTTCACGCTCGAATCGGACATTGACACCCAGTTCCTTTAGCTCACGGATGTTCTGGAGGCAGTCCTTGGTGTTACGGGCAAAGCGTGAGATAGACTTGACAAGGATCTGGTCGATCAGGCCGCGGCGGCAGTCCGCCATCATTCGCTGGAAGTCATCCCTCTTGGCCACCGAAGTTCCTGTGATTCCCTCGTCCGCATAGATGTCAACCATGCGCCATTCGGCCTTGCCAGAGATCAGCTCCGTGTAGTAGCGGTTCTGAGCGGCAAAGGAATTGAGTTGATCCTCGGAGTCTGAGCTGACACGAGTGTAGGCAGCGACCCGCAGCCGCACATTTTGAGGCCGCTCCGCAGGCTCGATTTTTATAACACGAGGCCGCTTTTCTGCCAGGGCTGTTGTTCCGTCTACCAGTCGCTTTTTATCCATGTACGCTCACCTCCTTTTTTGCAACACAAACACTACCACAACAGCGTCCGAATAGCTACTGAAAGATGAAGAAAATCAGAGAAAAAACATGACTTCAACACCGTTATCCGCAGCGATTCGTGCGGCAATTTTTCTCAGTTCTTTTTCGGTGAAAATACCGCATTCCCGGAGTTTTCTGAGCAGGATCACGATTCCATAGAAGTTGATATTAGGGTTCATAATTGCGCTCCTCCCTGTATCTGACCATCTCTGCGGCACAAGCATGGGAACCGTCCGAAGAAGGAATCAAGGGGAGGCGATAGTTGGACCGACGAACAAAGGAGAAAGGAATCGAATGCAAAAATATAGGAGGGGGTGGACAGTTCCAATGCTTCTGCCGCAAGAGTGTGGTCACTCCGGTGATGGAAGCAAATGATTCCATCACCGGAGTGGCCAGAACTTTACGGTTTTGTTTGCCTGTATTCGACACTACTTCCCCAGGCGGGGCGGCAACTTGAACTGTGCTGGCGCACATCACGGGAGTTTCACCCCTCCGAGGATCTCTCGAAGCTGCGTACAGGAGTATCATTGTGGGCTGACGGGATCATGGCGGGGACAGCTTGCCAAGGCTGCCTTGGCCTGAGTGGGTATCGCTCTGCACCTTACTTGGCCGTCCTTTGATGCGGAGTTTCTCCGCACAGGTGGTCATCGCGCACTCGGTCTGACGCTGGCTCCGTCAGCTAATGTATTCAAGTTGCCGGATATGACCGCTTGGGCGGTGTTTTTCAAGGAACAAAGCCGCTGATTTATCAGCAGCGGAATGAGGTTCAAAGCCCTCTCACTCTATTAGCCGTTGAAAACACCGTTTGCACCAAACTTTTTTGTCATCTCAGCATCTTTTTCATTTTCTGCAAAATACGGATCTTTCGATTATGGATCGTCATTCGATGGATACCCATCATTTCTTCAAGCTCACGCTCTGAGCACTCGTCGAAAAACAGCGCATGGATCAGAGCCCGTTCTTCTTCGCTCAACTGATCCAGTGCGGCCCGCAAACGGCATAAATCGTCTTTCTTGATCACGGCATCCTCGACGCCTTCAGCATCGTCCGCAAACTGGCACTTTGCAGAATATACGAGTCGCTCCAGCGAATACTCTTTACTGGGAACATAACTCTCCGCACCATTCTCGGCATTTTTCCTGCGCTGTTCGCTTTTCAGATCCACCTCCATGTATTTCATCTTGCGGTCGCTTTTCTTTAAGACTTCCAACACATCCGGGCGCTCTTTTAAGCAGGGATATATCTTCAAATAATCAACCCGATATGGGTCATTGTGATACGACATTTTCTGTCCTCCGTTTTTCGAGATTTTGTGGTGAAGCAAATCTCGAAAACGGAGGGCCACGGCAGCGTGGCAAAGGCGTCCCAAAATGTAAAAAAGCTCCCGGAGCGCAATGGCTCCGGGAGCAGGACGCAATATTAGAATGATAGACTGTCTGCGGCGCAGGAGGACCGTACAGATCCGTACACAAGGGGCGCAAACCGGCCTTGTGGTGACCAACGGCGTAATATCGTCTCCTGCACAGCAAAAAAATCACCCGCCCGCATCATCTATCGGACGCATCCGATAACCAATGATAACGGGCGGGCAACCTCAGCCGTGACCTGCTGGACAACCTCCTGTATGACTTTTCTATGACCTCAGCTGCAACCTGCTGCGCAGCCTCCTGTACGACCTCCTCCGTAACCTCTGGAGCAACCTACTGCGTAACCTCTGCTACAACCTCCGGAGCGACCTTAAGCAGCTCTCATTTTATGTGCAAATACTTCTTGATGACCTCGGCATGCTCTAACGCCAGATAGGGCTTTGCCGCCGTATAGTAGGTCTGCGCCATAGAGAGATTTCCTTGGAATCCCATGGCGAGGATCGCATACATGTTCAGTTCGCTGTCCTTCGGATCGAAGCGCAGAGCATCAATGGTCGTCTTTTGCGCCAGAATATAATCCTTGCACTCCATCTTCAGGCGAACATATCCCTTGGTGATCTGCAGGTACAGGGACTGATAGTACATGGACAACTGCATCAGCCACAGCTCATGTTCACATCTTGGGAGTAACTGTCCTTTATACATATCGACTGCGCTGTGGTAGAGGGAATGCCGCATATCCGGGTTTTCTTCTGTTTTCAACTGAATGCAGGCATCCTCAAAGCGGTCGAAATCCGTATGGATATTGAAGTTGGGATTGATCTGGAATGTACCATTCTTCCCGATGACCAGCTTGTCGAGCCCGATGACGGAAAGAGTACGCCGCAGGCGGTAAACGATATTATTGACGACCTTATATGGCGAATCGAGTTCGTCGTATGGGCAGATGATCTCTGCCAGTGTGTCAACAGAGAAATTCTTTTTGTGATTCAGAATGAGATATGCCAGGAGCAAGTAGCACTGGTCCGCTTTAATATCTTCTCCGGTCAATGTCCCTTTGGAGCTGATAATCTCCATGCCGCCAAAGAAATTAATATGGATGTCCTCCGGATTGTATTTGGAGGCTTTTGTTGCTGCCAACAGGGACTGCTGCTGTTTGATTGGCACTGATGTTCTCTGATTCGCTTTGGGCTATTGAGCCGTAGATGGTGATGTAAAATTCCGAGGCGGGATCGATGCTGTGAATGCCTTGTTCCTCGAAGAAGACATCCACATTGATCTCTCGGAGCTTTCTTGTTATCTTGATAACATCGAGGGTGTTTCGGGCGAATCGGCTGATTGATTTTACGATAATCATGTCAATCTTGCCCTTGTAGCAGAGACGGAGCATTTTGTTGAATTCGTCACGCTTTTTCATGCTTGTTCCCGTAATACCCTTGTCAGCGAATATACCCACAAGTGACCATTTCGGCTCGGTGCGTATGCGCTCCTCGTAATGGGTACGCTGTACTTCGTAGCTGTTTAGCTGCTCATCCTGTTTGGTGGATACTCGGCAGTAGGCGGCAACTCGAAGCTGTCGGTAGCTCTGCGTGATAGCCGCTTTGGTGTCTATCGTTGCAGGGATAATGCGGACGGTTTTTGGGGGCTGTACACTTGTCGCTTGCATCATGCTGATTTCTCCTTTCCGATCCTCTGACCGTTTATAAGTATAAGGCTTATCGTGCCGTTTCCTTTCAGTTGGATCTCGCTGACTGCCTGGTCTGTTAAGTCGCTGTCATAGGCTGTCAGCGGCGGCACAGTCTTGAATATATCTTTTAGGCTTTGAGCCGTGATTTCTTCCGTTCCAAGGCTCGTGAATTTTTCGCTCACGCAAGTGAACATTTTTTGCTTTATGGCTTCCTTATCGAAGCTGACAGTGTTGAGTGCCTTTGAGATCTCTGCGTTCAGCCGTTTTATCTCTTGGCTTTCCTCATGGTCGGACTTCGGTATCTGAATACTTTCGGGATCGGCAATGACTTCGTTAAGCAGCTCTGTAATGCCGTTCAGCATACGCCTTGTTGTAACTGAATTGTGCGTTTGCCTGCGGTGGCTCACCGACCGCCTGCCTTTCCGAAGATAGCCGCCTTGTATTCGGGTGCAATGACTTGGAGCAGATATTCATAGTTCGGCGAGTAATCTCCCCAGAACACCGAGTCGCCGTCTGCATTCTGTTTCCATGTGCAGAACATAAAGCCGTTCTTTTCACTGTAGGTTGCCGCCAACACGGTATCCCCGAAGGCGGCAAGCTGTCTGTAATCGGAGACATCGGCAGCTTGCATTTGTGGTGCGTGTTCGTACAGTCCTACATATTCACGCACCGTAGAAATCTCTTCCTGAATATCTAAAATTTTATTGCGGTATTCATCCGAGGGATTTTTGTCGGCGTTGCTTAGAAATTGACCGTTGTATTTTATCCGGCAGAGGGGGATGCCGTCCGATGACACCTCCAGCCATTCGTTACCGTCCATCTTGGTGTCATACCGAGCTTTGAGGCGTTTGGCTAATTCTTTCTGTAGCATATTTGATTTCTCCTTTTTTGAGGGTAATAAAAAAGGCAGATAGATTTTTGCTTTCTATCTGCCTGTGTATCTGATATTTACTTTTCGGGAGTTCAAGTCTATCCACAAAGGGAAAACGGCGATTTTACATCTGCGTTTTGGTACAGAGAAAAATCGCCGTTTGGGTAGCAAAAAAGCCCGATATAATCGGGCTTTTCGCAGGAGACATCTTTTTTGTCTCCACATTATGGTCCGAGTGTTGAGATTCGAACTCAAGGCCTCTTGAACCCCATTCAAGCGCGATACCAAACTTCGCCACACCCGGATAGCTGGCTGAATCACTCATGTCAGCTTGATTAATATACCACATTCATCCGGGGATTGCAAGCATTTTTTTGAAATTTTTTGGTTTTTTTCTGGTGGGGCTTCAATACCCGTACCGCTTGCGCCCCACCACCAGGAAAATCGCCGTGATGATCACGGCCATGACCTCCGCCGCCACGATGGAAAGCCAGATGCCGTCCAGCTTCCACAGAAGCGGGAAGGTCAGCACCGCTCCCACCTGGAACACCAGCGTCCGCAGAAAGGCGATGATGGCGGAGGTCAGCCCGTCGTTCAGGGCCGTGAAGAAGGACGAGCCATAGATGGCGAAGCCCGAGAACAGGAACGAGAAGGAGAAGATGCCGAAGGCGTGGGACGTCATCTCGAACAGGCCCGGGTCATAGCCCACATAGAGCCGGGACAGGGGAGCGGCCAGCACCTGGCCCGCCGCGAACATACACGCGGCGCACACGGCCAGCAGGCCCAGGCTGCGCCGCAGCAGGCCCCGCAGCTCCCGGCGGTTCTCTGCCCCCAGGTGATAGGACTCAATGGGGGCCACGCCCACGGAATAGCCCACGAAAATGGCCTGGAACACCATGCTCACATACATCAGCACGCCGTAGGCAGAGACACCGTCCTCTCCGGCGTACTTCATCAGCTGGACGTTATACAGCATGCTCACCAGGGACATGGACACGTTGCTCATAAACTCCGAGGAGCCGTTGGAGCAGGTTTTTCCCAGGGCCCGCAGATCCAGGCGGCACTTTCCCAGCCACAGGAGACTGCTGTTGGGGCGGGCGAAGTAGATCAGCGGCACCACGCCGCCGATGAACTGGCTGATGGCCGTGGCCGCCGCCGCACCGGCCGCGCCCCAGGAGAACACCCCCACAAACAGGGCGTCCAGCACCATGTTGGCAACCCCCGCCGCCACAGTGACAGACAGGCCCAGCCGGGGCTTTTCCGCCGTGGCAAACAGGCACTGGAACTCATATTGCAGCACATAGAAGGGCAGGGCGATGAGGTTGATACGGCCATAGATCAGGGCCTGCTCCAGCAGCTCCCCCTCGGCTCCCATCAGCACCGCCGCCGGGCGCAGGATCAGAAAGCCCAGGGCCGCCAGCACCACGCCGCAGGCCGCCGAGGCGTACACGATCAGGGAAAAGATGTTGTTGGCCCGCTGGCGGTCCCCCTGGCCCATGGTCTTGGCGATCAGGGCGCCGCCGCCGGTGCCGAACATGAAGCCCACGCTTCCCAGGATCAGCAGCACCGGGATGATGAGATTCACCGCCGCAAAGGGGGTCTTTCCGGCGTAGTTGGACACAAAGAAGCCGTCCACCACGCCGTAAATGGCGGTGAAGATTATCATGGTGATGGATGGCAGGGTAAAGCAGATCAGCTTGCGGCAGGTGAAATGATCCGAAAGCTGGATGGGTGTTTTGCTCATGATTTCTCCTTGATTTCCCGGGCCTTCTGGGCCAGGGCCTCCTGAAAGCGCCGGGTCAGCGCCAGATATTGCTCTACATCCTCCTGGGGCCAGGCGGCGAACACCTGGTTTTCCGCCTGGATCACCCGCCGGGCGGTCCGCTGGACCAGGGCCTCCCCCTCCGGCGTCAGGCACACGTCCTTGCCCCGGCCCGCGGACTCCAGATAGATCAGCCCGTCTCCCTCCATCCGACGCAGGGCGGAGTTGACGGTCTGCTTGGTCATGCCGCTCCAATAGCAGATGTCCCGCAGGCGGCACCGGCCTCCGGCGTCGCACAGGGTATACAGCACCCCCATGACGCTGTCCGAAAAGGCCCCAGTGCTGGGCCATTTCATGATAAACCGCGTCGGTCTCCTGCAAAAGATGGTTAAACCGGCGCATATCCCGGGATGTGTATGCCATGGGGCCGCCCTCCTTGGTCCGAAATCGTACCCGTATACTATAGTACGATTTCGGACGATTGTCAAGTAAAAACAGACCGCCGGTCCCGGGAAAGAGGGGACCGGCGGTCTGTTTTGTGGTAAAAGGAGAGAGAATAACAATGATAACAGCTTTTGGATTACGGGCTTATCTTACCGTCCCGGCGGATAAAAGTCAATAGCTCCCCACCATCGTTTACAGAACGTTCACAGGAAACCGGCGCTCTGCTTATTGACGGTGGAGTACAATGGTGGTAATATTTAGCCTGCTAACATTTAGGGCACTAAATATTAAAATCTCAGGAAAGGAGCAGACTATTATGAGCTGCATGAAAAAGCCCGAGCTGATCGGCCCCCTGCTGGGGTACTGCAACCACCGGGCCTATCAGCGGATGGAGCAGAAGCTGCGGCGCTATGGGGTCACGCCCATCCAGTGCCGGTCGCTGACGTATCTGCACCGGCAGCCGGGCCCCGTGACCCAGAAACAGCTGCAGCAGCATCTGGCCGTGAAGCCCTCCACCGTCAACGGCATCGTGGACCGGCTGGTGGAAAAGGGGATGCTGACCCGGACTCCGGGGGAAAAGGACGGCCGGTGCCGCATCCTGCGGCTGACGGAGGCCGGGCAGCGGTTTTATGACGACTTTGAGTCCATCACCCGGCAGATCGAGGACCTGATCCACCGGGGCATGGACCCCCAGGAGACGGAGACCCTGCGCCGGCTTCTGCTGCGGGCGGCGGACAATCTGACATCGGAGGAGGACAACGCATGATTCGGAAATTAGCCCCTTATACCAAGGGGTATCGCGTCTGGATATTCCTGGGCGTGCTGTGTTCGGCAGGCGAGGCCGTGCTGGAGCTGCTGCTGCCCAAGGCCATGAGCCAGATCGTGGACGTGGGCATTGCCAACGGCGACAAGGCGTATATTCTGGCCACGGGCCTGAAAATGATCCTGATGGCCCTGGCGTCCCTGGTGATGGGCGTGGGGGCGGCGGGCCTGGCGGCCAAGGCCGGTATGGGCTTCGGCGCCAACGTCCGGGCCGCGGAATATGCCCAGGTGCAGAGGTTCTCCTTTGCCAACATCGAGCGGTTTTCCACCGCGTCCCTGATCACCCGGCTGACAAACGACGTCTCGTCGGTGCAGATGACCCTGATGATGGGCATGCGGATGCTGGTCCGGGCCCCGGTGATGCTGATCACCGCCCTGGTCATGGCCCTGACCATCAGCCTGCAGTTGAGCCAGGTGTTCCTGGTGGTGCTGCCGCTTCTTCTGCTTCTGGTGGCCATCGTCATCCGCTATGTGGGGCCGTTTTTCACCGCCCTGCAGAAGTCCACCGACGACCTGAACCTGGTGGTGCAGGAGAACCTCAACGCCATCCGGGTGGTGAAGTCCTTCGTCCGGGAGGACCGGGAGCAGGAGAAGTTTGCCCAACGCAGCGACACCCTTCGGGATACGGCGGAGCGGGCCTACAGCTTCGTGGTGCTGTTTGTCCCCCTGGTGACCCTCATTATGGGCGGCACCATCATGGCCATCATGTGGCTGGGCGGCCACTATGTGGTGGGCGGCGCCATGCTCTCCGGCGACCTGATCGCCTTCTTCACCTACGCCTCCGAAATTCTCATGTCCCTGATGATGGTGGCCATGGTGATGATGGTGCTGACCCGGTCCATTGCCTGCGGCAAGCGCATTGTGGAGGTGCTGGAGGAGCAGCCCGAGATCACCGACTCCGCCGCCGACCCGGCCCTGACCGTTGAAAACGGCGACGTGGACTTTGATCATGTCTATTTCAAGTATCACAAGGACAGCGGCGCCTGGAACCTGGAGGATGTCTGCCTGCATATTGAAAGCGGCATGACCGTGGGCATCCTGGGCGGCACCGGCAGTGCCAAGAGTACCCTGGTGAGTCTGATTCCCCGGCTGTATGAGGCCACGGAGGGCGCCGTGTCCGTAGGTGGCCACGACGTCCGGGAATACACCATGGAGGCCCTGCGCCAGGGCTGCGCCATGGTGCTGCAAAAGAACACCCTGTTCTCCGGCACCATCCGGGAAAACCTCCGCTGGGGCCGGGAGGACGCCACCGACGCCGAGATGGAGGAGGCCTGCCGCATGGCCTGCGCCGACGAGTTTATCTCCCGGATGCCCGACGGCTACGATACCCACATTGAGCAGGGCGGCGCCAACGTGTCCGGCGGCCAGAAGCAGCGCCTGTGCATTGCCCGGGCCATTCTCCGGCGGCCCCGGGTGCTGATTCTGGACGACTCCACCTCCGCCGTGGACACCGCCACCGACGCAAAGATCCGGTCCGCCCTGCGCCAGGCCCTGCCCGGGTCCACCAAGCTCATCATCGCCCAGCGCATCTCCTCCGTTATGGACGCGGATCTGATCGTGGTGCTGGACGACGGCAAGATCTCCGGCGCAGGCACCCATGACCAGCTGATGGCCTCCAACCACATCTATCAGGAGGTTTACAAATCCCAGCAGGAAGGAGCGACCATTGATGGCTGAAAACAAGAATCAAGCGCGGGCCGGCGGTCCGGGTCACGGTCCCGGCCGGGGCCACGGCTATCAGCGGCCCCAGAATCTCCGGGGCACCGTGGGCAAGCTCCTGGCCTATATCGGCCGCTATAAGGCGGCGCTGATCGTGGTGGCGGTGTGCCTGGTGCTCAGCTCCGTGGGCTCCGTGGCCAGCAGCTACTTCCTCAAGCCCGCCCTGAACCACATTGTGGCCGGGGACTTCAAGGGCCTGTTCTGGATGCTGGTGGCCATGGGCGGCGTGTTCCTGGTGTCCGCCGGGTGCTCCTATGCCTATTCCCGGATCATGGTGCGCATCTCCCAGCGGACGGTGGCCACCCTGCGGCAGGACCTGTTCAACAAGCTCCAGTCCCTGCCCCTGCGGTATTTCGACACCCACCAGTCCGGCGACCTGATGAGCCGCTTCACCAACGATATGGACACCGTGTCCGACATGATCGGCAACAGCTTCGCCAGCGTGGTGTCCAACCTGCTGACCTTCGTGTGCACGGTGGTGATGCTGGTTTACCTGAACTGGGCCCTGACCCTCATCACCTTCGTGTTCCTGGGGCTGATGCTCCTGGTGGTGAAGGGCGTGGGCGGCCGCAGCCGCATCAGCTTCCAGCAGCAGCAGGCGGCCCTGGGCAGCCTCAATGGCTACATTGAGGAGATGATCGAGGGTCAGAAGGTTATCAAGGTCTTTCACCATGAGCAAAAGACCATGGACGAGTTCTCCGCCCGCAACAGCGCCTATCGGGACGCCGCCGCCATGGCCCAGACCTACGCCGGGGCCATGATGCCCGCCATGGGCAACCTCTCCCGCATCAACTATGCCGTCACCTGCTGTGTAGGCGGCCTGCTGTCCATCTCCGGCGTGTTCGACATCGGCTCTCTGGGCGCGTATCTGCTGTATGTCAAGCAGGTGTCCCAGCCGGTGAGCCAGATTAGCCAGCAGGTGAATACCCTTCTGGCGGCGGTGGCCGGCGCCGAGCGGATTTTCGCCGTGATGGACGCCCACCCCGAAACCGACGACGGCACCGCCACCCTGGTCCGAGTGCTGAAGGACGGCGATACCCTGACGGAGACGGACCGCCGCACCGGCCACTGGGCCTGGAAAAAGTCCGACGGCTCCCTGACGGAGCTGCGGGGCGACGTGCGGTTTGAGCACGTGGACTTCGGCTATGACCCGGAGAAAACCGTGCTCCACGATGTGTCCCTGTTCGCAGAGCCGGGGCAGAAGATCGCCTTTGTGGGCTCCACCGGCGCGGGAAAGACCACCATCACCAATCTCATCAACCGGTTTTACGACATTCAGTCCGGCGTCATCACCTATGACGGCATCGACGTGCGGGATATCCGGAAGGACTCCCTGCGCCGCTCTCTGGGCATTGTTTTGCAGGATACCCACCTGTTCACCGGAACCGTGGCCGACAACATCCGCTACGGGAAGCTGGACGCCACGGATGAGGAGGTCCGCGCCGCGGCCAGGCTGGCCAATGCCGACACCTTCATCCGCCACCTGCCCCAGGGGTACGACACCGTCATCACCGGCGACGGCGGCAGTCTCAGCCAGGGCGAGCGCCAGCTGCTGGCCATTGCCCGGGCCGCCGTGTCGGATCCCCCGGTGCTGATCCTGGACGAGGCCACCTCCTCCATCGACACCCGCACCGAAAAGCTCATCGAAAAGGGCATGGACTCCCTGATGGCCGGACGCACGGTGTTTGTCATCGCCCACCGGCTCTCCACCGTCCGCAATGCCCAGGCCATTCTGGTGCTGGAGCAGGGCCGGATCATCGAGCGGGGCGATCACGCCGCCCTGATGGCCCAGAAGGGCAAGTATTACCAGCTGTGCACCGGCCAGGAGGAGCTTTCCTGACCGGAAGGCAGCAAATACGGGCAAAAACGCCGGTATCGTGCGATACCGGCGCTTTTGCTATAGGGGGGGAAGGGGGAAATCAGCGAAGTCAGGCAGACCGCCTGGCGGTCCTGCTTCGATTCAGGAGTCTCGGAGGTGACTCTGAATATAAATTCATTATACACATACAATACTGAAAAATCAACCCGAATTTTGAAAAACTTTCAAAAATTTTGTATGTCACCGCAGCACGGCGCACAGCAGCGTCAGATATCGGGGCAGCCGGTCCCGCCGGGGCCACAGCAGCTCCCAGCCCAGCTCCCCCCGGGCGGCGGCGCCCACGTCGCAGCCCAGAGCTTCCAGACTGTAGCCCACCGCCTCCGGATGGCGGCAGGGCCGCCCTGCGGGCCGGGTACACGCCGCGCACAGCATGCATCCCCCGGTGGTCAGCACCGCCGCTCCGGGATACAGCGCCCGCAGATGCTCGTCCATCCGCCGGGCGTGGGCGGCGGTCAGCTCCCGGGTATATTCCGCCAGCTCCTCCGGCGTGAACCGCCGCTCCAGCAGCTCCCGGGTAAAGTGGAACTGCATCCCCCGCAGCAGCACCGTTTCATACCGCCCCCAGTATTCCGCCGCCGGAACGTCATAGGGCGGGCACGTCCAGTACCGCCCATAGTCCGGGCAGGGGCGGCACCCGGCGGCGGGGTCCCCAATTCATCCAAATCAAAGGGCTTGACGATATAATCATCCGCCCCGGCCTGA
>ERZ857951.3275-NODE-3275-length-12463-cov-2.901354_pt1 | contig 12463 bp, 6 predicted proteins | sample MGYA00519759_ERZ857951 | MGnify/ENA primary metagenome ERZ857951 (study PRJEB31778, sample SAMEA3449377) | human gut metagenome | biome: human gut; feature: human-associated habitat; material: faeces | place: United Kingdom | collected 2010/2012 ...
TATTATATCCCAAAGAAGCATAATAGCGTAACTGTTCGGATCCACCCGAAACGCTCAAAGTATGCTTATGGGAATAAGCATCATGAGTCAGTAGTTTAAACCAGTCTGTGTTTACTGTCTCAAAACGTCTTACCTGTTTCATGAATTCATCATAATCGATCAAACCGTTTTGCCAATCATACCAGGCCCCTTCATATCCGACCATTTCCATGTTATTCGGAAATTTATAATGCAGATTGATCAGATCCCGGCTAAACTGTACCCGTTCCTGGGAGTTCATTACTCTGATATTTCTATCCGTATAACGGGGACGGCGTGTAAATTGTGAAGAATGGTTATAACTGATCCTCATTTTTCCGATCTGTCCACGCTTGGTGGTAACCACAATTACTCCGTTAGCGGCTTGTGTTCCGTATATGGCAGTAGCAGAGGCGTCTTTCAAAACATCGATCCGCTCAATATCCTGGGGATTAATTCCGGCTATCGCATTTCCGATAACATTTATATAATCCGGATCATTCAACTCGTCCGGCGAAATCTGCACCGGATCCTGCACGATCACACCATCTATGACCCACAACGGTTCCCGATTCCCGATCAACGTCGAAGTTCCCCGAATCCTAATTTTCGGGGCAACACCCGATTCACCAGAATTCGTCATCACCATCAAATCAGGGATCTGCCCTTCCAGCATCTTGTCCAACGTCGATACTCCCGGAATCATGATATCCTCCATTTTTACCGAAGACACAGCACTCGTTGACTTCCGACGATCAATTACCTGATAACCAGTAATCACGACCTCATCCATTTCGTTCACTTCTTCTTCCATCACCACGCTCAACATCTTCTCTCCCTTCCACATCACCTCCTTCGTCCTCATACCCACGAACGAAAATACAAGCACCATCGAATCCCGTTTAGGAAACGTGATCGTAAAATCACCATTATTCGCAGTAGCCACGCCAATAGCCGTTCCCTTCCCGACAACAGTTACCCCCGGTAATGGCTCTCCTTTTTTATCTTTCACCACTCCTTTAATCACGACCATTTTATTTTCAGGATTCTCATCCTTCACCCGAATAATTACCAAACGACCATTGATCTCGTAAGTCAATTTTGTATTCGCCAAGCAAATATCCAGTACCTCTTTCAAATCCGCTTGTTTCACATTCACGTTTACAGAAGAAATCTGGTCCACGTCTTCAATTGAATACAAGAAAGTATATTCTCCTTTCTGTTCAATCAACTTGAATACATTTTCCAACTTCCCACCTGTCATCGAAATATCGTATTTCGCCGTCTGGGAATACGCTCCTGCCATACTTTGCAAGACACACACTAAAAGTAGTAATACTGTCACTTTCATCTTTAACAAACTAATTTGCAACTTTCCCCTCTTGAGAAAGTCAAATTCTCGTTTTTTTTTCATAGTTTTGTTTAATTCTTTAAGGTTAAACTCTATTGCTAGTTTGTTGGAGCAAACTACCAATAATGAAACTTTAAGCAGGGAAGTGTTGGAGCACTTTCCTGTTTTTTTATTTGGCTCGCACTATAATTTTCTGTTCATCTACTATAAAATTCACTTTCCCAGTCTTTTCTAACATTTCCAACGTTTCGGATATATCTGCATATCGCTCCACGATTCCGGAGAAAAGTATATCCTTCACCCGACTTTGTTCATAAAATACCGTCACGTTATACCAACGAGACACATCATCCAGTATCGTCTCTAAACGTTCCCGACGAAACACAAACCTTCCTTTCGTCCAAGCACTGTAAGCAACTGCATCAACTTCACGCACAGCAAGTTTGTTTTCCCCTACCAATAAATCCGCTTGTTGATTCGGTAAAAGTTCAATACGTTGCGTGGGAGTTTTCACCTCAATTTTACCACTCACCAAAGTTGCCGTCGAACGATTGTCTGCAGCAAAAGACCTCAAATTAAAGGATGTCCCCAGCACTTTCACCTCCATTCCATTTATTTCCACGATGAAAGGCTTGCTCTCATCCCGCTCAACTTCAAAATAACCTTCACCATCCAAACGTACCCGCCGTTCTTTTCCTACAAAAGCAATCGGGTAAGTCAATCTAGTCCCCGCATTCAACCACACTCTCGACCCATCAGCTAATGTTACTTGAAATTCACCCCCATTCGGGATTTCCAACACGTTAAGTCGTTCGTCCTTCACGGTAGATTCCGTTTGATACACTAACGTCTTATCCACTTGTTCTATTTTCCCGGAAAGACTGTCTTCAACAATCACCGTGTTATTGTCTGCCAAAACGACTTGCTCCCCGTTATCCAAATGTAATATCGCCTTTTGTGTCCCCGGTGTAATCCGGGCTACTTTTTTACCTTCTTGTACCGAATCCTTATTATCCGACATTTGGAAGGCAAACCATCCCGCCACCACCAATATCATCACGGATGCCGCATACCCGATCCATCGCAACGACAACCGAGACCTTTGCGGAGCTATCTGTTTTTCAATTTTATTCCACACCTGTTCCCGATGTACATTTCGGTATTCAGCATAACTCCGACTTAATGAACTTCCTTTTGCTAATTCATCGAATATCTGCCTATTAAAATCAGATTCCTCCAACCAAGCAAGCAGTTCTTGCTTCTCCTGCCCGGTAAGTTCCCCGATTTTATCCTTATAGATCAATTCCGCTATTCGAATATATTTTCTAGTCATATCTATTCGTTTATATTCCTAGAACAACTGAAATAAAAAAGCGGGTAGTGAAAAACTTAAAAAAATCGCTCTTTTTAATAAGAATGTTCTAAATAAGAAACAGAAGATAAAATTGATCTTTCAATTTATCCCGTAATAGTTTGTAAGCGTTCTTTTTATGAAATTTTACCGTATTCAGAGAAATCTGCAATTCTTCCGCAATTTCCTGATTATCCATTCCTTCGAGATTCAACAGACACACCTTTCTGCAATGTTCCGGTAAAGAATCAATGGCAGTAAAAATTAACCGGCGTGTTTCTTCTTCAATTACCGACCTCATATAATAAAGCTCCGCATCCTCGTCCTGAAGAATTTCATTCATATAATGTTGCTCAATCTTACGATGTTTCAACACATTCAAAGCCTTATTCCGCACCGTAGAATATAAATACGCCTTCACGGAAAGTTCATCCGGAAACTCCAGTCGATTTTCCCATAAAGCCAGAAAAGCATCCTGTACAAGAGATTCACTCTCTTCTCGCTCTCCCAAATAACGATCAGCAAAAAGAACCAAGGAATTAAAATATTGATCGAACACTTGCTTGAAATCAAGCTGCGTCCCATTCGTTAATATAAAACAATAATTCCTGTTCATACCTATCATCCATCTCTATGAATGGCAAATATGCAAATAAATTTTGAATTATTTCAATATCAGGGGAACACGTTTCCGACAAATCACTCCTCTTGAAGTTATTCCTTCCACGATAATAGAATATTTTCCGTACGTATCTGCCGTGTAGAAAGACAATTTAGCCGGGGCATCTTTACTGATCTTGACAACCGGTTGCCAGTAAATTGTCGAGCGTTCGTCATAACGATTATCCCGACGCACGGAATCAATCTCGTATTTCGGCACATAGAACTCATCCGGGATCTGGTAGCCCATGATTTTAAAAGGTAACACATTGGGACGCCCCAAATCCTTCGGTGTCCACCCCGGTTCCGCGGAGATAATTAATACTCCGTTAGCTCCCCGATCTCCAAAAAAGATTTTCCCTTGCATCTGATCCAACAAAGATATATTCCGCAAAGCACCCGTTGGGATCAAACGAATCTGGTCCATCGTTTCTTCAAAATCATTTACCAAAACGTACAATTTCCGCCCGAACTGTTTGAAACAATCTTCCCCATCATCATCTTTTTCAAACGTCACCCCGGGCAACTGCTGCACGATCCAAGTTATATCCAAAGCTGAATTTTCAGCAATACGGGCCGAATCCAACTGATGATTAGCAATGTTATCGTAAAAAGAATAACTCTTTTTCTGTTTCCGACGGGACACGAGTACCTCATCCAGCACATATACTTTCTCCCCGTTCTCGTAATAGTAATCCTGCCCGAACTTCTTATAAAAATCATCCTCTTCTTTCTTCGCTTCCAACGTGTTAGGCAACGTATAATGCGGGGGTAAAAATTCATCCTGATCTATATTCACGGTCACGCCTCGACGTCCCTTTGCGCTCAATGCCTGCACTAAAAATGAAGTACTATCGTGGAAAGCCAGACCGTCAATCAAAAAGCTCCCCGTCTCATCCGTTTCCACCATCCGACACAATCCATAATTGGAAATCAATACGATATTAGCCCCCTTCGACTTCTTCCCCCAGAAATTATTCACTCTACCGGAAACCGCCTGCCCGACCTCCAACGGGTATTTCAAATCATTAAACTTCCCCTTAGCCAACTTGGATACATCAAAACGAGTCCACCCGTGTGTCATCATCACCAAATCCAGATTATCCTCAACCTCCGGTGTTGTATCATTGAAATAATAAGCCGGGTTATCAATGTATCCCTTCAAATCCGAAGTTAATAACAAATTGGATAAAATATTGTCCTCCAAAGAATCCTGCACCACTTTTTGATCATCTGTCACGGATATTGAAAACGATCCATCTAACACGCCTTTATATGCCTCTTCAAAATCAATCTCCATTTCCACTAATTCTCTGGCAATATACGTCGGCTTATCTGTCGTAATTTTCAACTCCGGACGCTGGTTGCGTTTCACGAAGAATAATCGTTGACTATACACGTTTCCCGCAGAGTCAAGTAACACAATATGCGAGATCCCTTCCGGCAAAATATTCAAATTCACACTTCCCCTTTGCAAGCCATTTACCCGATTTATCCCGACAACGATACCCCGACAATGCACTACCGTGTACAATTCCTCCGGCAATATAGCATTCTCTCCTTTGATCACCCGATAACTCAAAATTGAATCCTTCCGGCTAACCGAAAGTCCCCATCCCGTCTCCGAAACTTCGGGCAAATCAAATCGTTTTTCAACCCCTTCCTCCGTTTTCATCACGGCATAAAACTTCTTTCCCGGATTCACGGGCAAACGGAATTTTCCCATTCCGTCATGCTGAGTATGAACCGTAGCAATCACGATCGAATCTTGATACACATCTCCCGAGGCCTCCACGGCTCTCCCGTCAGCCCCGATAGCCTTAAACGCCACTTGCTGAAAATTCCCCGATAACAAATTTCCTCCTTCCGGGAAAAACTGCACGTCAAAATCCTTTAATTGTGAGGGGATATAAATATAGCGTTTAAACGGGAAAGGTTGTCCATCCCGAAATTCCACTTCGATTGTTTTCATCGTGGTATCAATCTTCACTTCAAACTTCCCGTCTTTATCCGTTCGGGCCGGTTTCACCGAATACTGATCCTTCTTCACCCCGGCAATATAAGTTACCGACGTCCGGCTATATGGTTCTCCCTGCCCGTCTGACAAACGAATCGTTGCCGTGTAATTATTTTCCCGATTCTTCGTGTAAGTCACATCCGTCCATACCCTTGAATCTTTCGGGTTAATCACCCGGATCTTCTTTTTGAAAAAATAATCCTCCCCTCCATTCTGCATATAATACGTAAAAGCCCGCAAAGAATAGTCCCCTTGCTGCAAATCCTTGGGGATCTCGATCTGCCCGAAAAAACAAGAATCCCGTTCAGCAACTTTCACCCGCTGAATCACGGAATCCCGTCGATCGATCAAATCGACATAAATATAGTGACTATAAACCATAGGAAACACCGCAGCCGCATGTACTTGGTAAGCTCGGAACCACAACTTATCTCCCACCGTGTACACGCTTTTATCCGTGTGCAGGTACACTTTTTCCTGTTGCAACTCCCGGATCTGTGCCGTAAAATTAGTGATCAACTTCTTTTCAAAAGGAGAAAACTCGTTAAAAGCATATCCCAACAAAATAATACCCAAAAGAACGATCACTTTTTTCATACGGCAAACGAATTAAATCATTTATTTCTCTTGAACAACCCTCTCAAGACATCCGCCAGATCATCCAGGCTGTCATGAGAATCCGCATGAGGTATACTCTTTAACGCACCTAACTCCTGTTCGCCAATACCTATCTGCATCGGATAAACCAAAATACAACTATTTTTACAGAAATACTTGTTCAAATAAGTCGGGATCATCGTCATATTTCTCAAATAAGAGGGGTAATTCCTTCTACTCATCACGATCATCAAAGCATCATTTTCTTTTATATCACGGGATATGATCAGAAAATCATCCCAATTATTGAATTCATTAAACTCAACCTCGATATGATGCTTGGCATGTATATCCTGTAACACATTCAACACGGCAGTATCGGCATAAAACACGATCTTACTATTTGAATTCTTAGCCATATTCCACACTCGAATTACCCAGTAAGGGAAACCGATTTCTCTCTCTGCCCGGAACGGTACCACCACAACGTAACGTTTTATCGTGGATAAAGGCTGTGCCGGACGGTAAACTAATGTAGTCGTGGCACATTTTGATAATACCCGATCTGTCAGGTTCCCCAAAAAGGTATCAGAAATGACCCCTTCTTTGCGAAGTCCCAGTACAATATCAGTTATCTTATGCTCTTTCGTGGCATTTTTGATACCATTTACAATATCCTCATCATAACGCAAGGATGTCACCAACTCGTTATCTGTTGCCGCAGCAGCTTTCGTTGCCTTTTCCAGTAACAGATTCGCTTTCTTCTCCGCCATACTGTCTCCCTCGTCCGCTTGAATCACGTTCAAAGCCGTCATCACGGCTTTCGCCTTTTTGGATTTAATCGTTACAGCCAAACTGACTAACTCCTCCACATTCTCGATATTACTCAATGGAATCAAAATGCGATCTTCTACTTCTTCACTATCCACGCTCTCATCTTCTGCAAACTCGGCCAAAGCCACCTCCTGCGCTCCTTTCTGCGTGGCAAAAGAGGCAATAATACAGGTCACCAAAATCATCACGATCGTACCATTCAACACGCTTTCATTCAGTAAACGAATCGGTTCTCCTTCCGGAGTTGTCCCCAAAATAACGTTATACCCCACCAGAACTGCCGCCAAAGTAGCCGCCGCCTGAGCGTTACTCAATCCAAAAATCAATGTCCTTTCAGAAGCCGTAAACCGGAAGTTTTTTTGTGCCAGCCAAGCCGGGATAAACTTCGATACGGTTGCCACCACACACATGATAACAGCCACCCATATCGTGGTCAAATCATACAAAAACACGTGAAAATTCACCAACATTCCGACCCCGATCAGGAAAAACGGAATAAACAAAGCATTCCCCACGAACTCAATCCGGTTCATCAATGCCGACGTATTCGGAATCAAACGATTTAATGCCAATCCCGCCAAGAATGCCCCGATAATAGCCTCCAACCCTGCCGCCTCTGCCAAGAAAGAGGCAAAGAAAACAAGGCCCAGAACAAATATAAACTGCCCCACGCGATCATCATATCGTTTGAAATACCAGCGTCCAACAAAAGGAAATCCCAAAAGCACGATAAAAGCAAACACGAGCGTTGATACACCCAAACGTATCCAGAACCCTTGAGTCAACTCTCCCGTGGACATTCCCACGATAACCGCCAACACGAGCAAGGCCAGCAAACAAGTCACCACGGTCCCGCCAATCGTCACGTTGACCGCCCGATTCTTTGTGATTCCATATTTACTCACGATCGGATAAGTCACCAACGTGTGAGAGGCAAACATACTCGCCAATAAAATGGAAGTAGGATAAGAGAAATCCAATAAATAAACCCCGGCAAATGTTCCCAAAATCATCGGGATAAAGAACGTGTAAAGACCGAATATCAAACTCCGTTTACTATTCTTTTTAAAATCCGCCATATCAATTTCCAGCCCTGCCACGAACATGATATACAATAAACCCACTGTCCCGAACAACACGATACTACTATCCCGATCCATGATATGCAAGCCGTAAGGCCCGATCAAAGCACCGGCAATAATCAGACCGACAATATCCGGAATCTTAAAACGATGTAATACAAGTGGGGCAAACAGAATAATAAAAAGGATTACAGAAAAGATTAACACGGGATTCGTTAATGGTAATGTAACACTTAGTATATTCAGATTCAACATAAAAGGAATATTTTAGCCGGGTTTCTACTCTTTACATTATAAATTTATTCTTTTTTAATGAATAAAGAAGTAAAAAAAGATAAATTTGTCAGCGAAATCACCTTAACCTAAAAATAAGATGCAAACTACAACCCGTCTCTTTAGCCTATGTTTATTAATTCTAGTTTTTTACTCGTGCCAATCTTCCCCGGGAAAGAAACAACCGGTAGATTGGGTAGATCCGCAAATCGGCTCGGTACATGGCCGTTGGTTTTTCTATACCCCGGCCGCACTCCCCATGGGAATGGCCAAACTGGCCCCGACCACGAATGCCTACGGTAGCTATGGTAGCTGGTTACCCTGTGGATATGATGATCGACATTCTTCCATTGAAGGATTCGCCCATTTTCACGAGTTCCAAATCGGGGGCGTTGTAACGATTCCTACCACCGGGGAATTAAAAACCTTACCGGGTACATTAGAAGATCCGGATTCCGGGTATCGTTCACGCATCGACAAGGCAACAGAAATATCCTCTCCCGGTTATTACGCCGTAACTCTCACGGATTACAATATCAAAGCAGAAATCACGGCAACCACCCGGACGGGTTTTCACCGCTATACCTTTCCCCAATCCGCCACGTCAAGAATACTGTTTGACATCGGGCATAAACAAGGAGAAAGTGCCACCATCACGGATGCAGAAGTCACGTATCATCCGGAAACTAACGAAGTGACCGGATGGGTGGAAAACTACCCGATTTATGCCACATTCTGCCAGCCGGACGGGAAAATAAAAATCTACTTTGCCGCCAAACTGGACAAGCAACCGCAAACAATAGGAACATTTATTGACGAGAAGGTACAAGAAAACTCCAACACGGTAAAAGGTCCCGGATGCGGGCTATATCTCACCTTCCCGACAAAAGCGCATGAACAGGTACAAATGCAAGTCGGTCTATCCTATACCAGCATTGAAAACGCACGTAACAATCGAGATACAGAAGTTGCCGACAAAAGTTTCAATGACGTGAAAAATGCCGCCCGTCAAATTTGGAATGAAATGCTCGGTCGCATCCAAGTAGAAGGCGGAACCCCGGAAGATAAAACCAAATTCTATACCGGGCTCTACCATGCCCTACTCGGCAGGGGAATTGCCAACGACATAAACGGACAATACATTCGACATGATAAAACGATCGGCCAGATCCCTCTGGACAAAAACGGAATTCCGCTCTATTCCCATCACAATACTGACGGGATGTGGGGCGGTTTCTGGAACCTCACCCAAATATGGACATTAGCCTATCCTGAAATATATTCCAGCTACATAAAATCAAATCTGGACTTTTTCAAAAACTCCGGTTGGTTACACGACGGGGAGGCTGCCGGAGTATACACGAACGGAGTACAAACCAATTTCCAAGGATTAATCATATGTGCCGCCTATCAAGCCGGAATTCGTGATTTCAACATAGAAACAGCCTGGAGTGCCATCTGTAAAAACGAACTAGAATACAAAGGACGGGATATGGGGAACGGGAAATACGACAATGAATACTTTATCAAACAAGGCTTTGTTCCTTTGAAAGATTATCTGTATCCCAATAACTGGGTCTGCAACTTCGGGGCATCCCACACGCTGGAATACGCCTTCAGCTGTTACGCGGCGGCACAAATGGCCAAAGCTCTCGGGAAAACAGCTGTCTACGACACCCTCATACAATACTCGTACGCCTACAAAAATCTATTCGACCCGGAAACAAAATATATGCGTCCCCGTGAAATGGATGGCAGTTTCATGAAAGACTTCGACCCTCTGAAAGGTTGGAAAGGATTCCAAGAAGGAAATGCCGCACAATACACTTGGTATGTTCCCCATGACATCCAAGGTTTGATAAACCTCATGGGAATCGATCTTTTCAACGAAAGACTGGAAAAAACATTTATCGAATCCCGGAAAACACAGTTTGGTGGAGGAAAAGAGATTGATAGTTTTTCCGGTGTCGAGAAATTATACAATCAAGGAAATCAACCCTGCCTACACGATGCTTGGCTATTCAACTATTCCGGCAAACCGTGGTTGACACAACTATACACCCGGTTAATCTGTGATGAGTTCTACGGTACCACACCGGAACACGGTTACGGTTACGGACAGGACGAAGATCAAGGACAATTAGGAGCCTGGTATGTCATGGCTGCCATGGGCTTATTCGACGTGCAGGGAGGAACCAACATCACCCCTTCTTACCAAATCGGTAGTCCTAAATTCCACAAAATCACGATCAAACTCGATCCCCGGTACTATTCCGGTAAAACACTCGTGATTGAAACAGAAAATAACGCTCCCGATCATTATTACGTGCAGTCCGCAACACTCAACGGGCAACCGTTAGAAGATTGCTGGTTCTATCGGCGGGAAATTATAAACGGCGGACACTTGAAACTACAAATGGATTCTACCCCAAATACCCGTTGGGGGATTGCATCCATGCCCCATTCCAAATAACAAAACAAAAAAGTCCGAGCTTTAAACTCGGACTTTTCTACATATTAAAAACCATTATTTTACTTCCCAAACGTCTCCGCTGTTCAATAAATCTTCAACACAATGGATAGAAGATTTTGCCTTCACGTTCTCAATCTGGGCATCCAATGCATCATTATAAGTCGTACCTTCCACGTCACGGATCACACCTAAAGCCACGGGATATTCCGGAGCTTTCATGTGTACCAGCATCCAATGCATAGAAGGATTTTCGCTGTGAGCATCATGTACCATAATATCATCCAACGTGATACCATCCTTACCGATCTCAACAACTTTCAACTTACCGGCCTTCATATCAAACATGATACCTTTATCCTTGTTCTTTCCGAAAACCATCGGTTCGCCATGTCTCAAGATCAATTGACGCTCTTCCTTCATCTCTTTATCCGTGATAGCGGAGTGAACCCCGTCAGCAAAGATCACGCAATTCTGAAGAATTTCCACGACAGCAGTACCTTTATGACGCACACCGGCCTCGATAACTTCTGCACTCAAGTTGATATTCATATCCAACGTACGAGCGAAGAATCTTCCTTGCGCACCGATTACCAACTCTCCCGGGTTAAACGGAGTTTCGATTGTCCCGTAAGGAGAAGTTTTAGTTTTCGTACCCAACTTCGTGGTCGGAGAATATTGTCCTTTCGTTAGCCCATAAATCTCGTTATTAAACACCAAAGTGGTAATATCGATATTACGACGAATAGCATGAATAAAGTGGTTACCACCAATAGCCAAAGCGTCACCGTCACCGGAAACTTGAAGGATATTCAATTTCGGATTAGCACTTTTAGCTCCGGATGCGATAGCAGCAGCCCGTCCATGAATCGTATGAAAACCATAAGTATTCATGTAATAGGGGAAACGGGAAGAACATCCGATTCCGGAAATAACTGCCCACGATTCTTTCGGGTACCCCAATTCAGCCATGGCTTTCTGTACGGAGTTAATGATACCATGGTCACCGCAACCCGGACACCAACGAATCTCCTGGTTGCTCTTAAAATCTTTCGGTGTATATTGTTCTGCCATGATTATTTTCCTAATAATTCGGTTATTTTTTCTTTCAGCTCAACTACCGTGAAAGGTAATCCGGCCACTTTGTTATATTGATAATACGTGTAATGCGGGAATTTAGCTCTCAAATACTGAGCAAACTGTCCCAAGTTCAACTCGCAAACGATAATCTTCTTGAATTTACCAAGAACCTCATCCGTGTTCTTCGGAAGCGGGTTGATAAAGTTGAAATGAGCCAAGCTCACGTCTTTACCTTCTTCTCTCAATTCACGAACGACCGAGTACAAGTGACCGTAAGTACCACCCCATCCAACAACAAGAACATCTCCACCATCTTGATTTCCGAAAATCTCCTGTTGAGGAATACTGTCAGCGATCTTAGCCACCTTAGCATCACGTAAATCCGTCATAATTTGATGGTTTTCCGGCACGTAACTAATCTCTCCCGTTACATTTACCTTCTCCAAACCACCGATACGGTGTTCCAAACCTTTCGTTCCCGGTAAAGCCCACATTCTGGCCAAAGTCTCCGGATCACGTGCATACGGTTTATAATCATCACCTTCTTTAGCCACTCTCGGGGTAATAGAAGGATAATCTTTCAATGAAGGAATCTTCCACGGTTGAGCGCCATTACCCAAGAACCCGTCTGTCAACAGGACAACCGGAGTCATGTGTTCTACAGCTATTTTAGCAGCCCAGAAAGCATAGTCGAAACAGTTACCCGGGGTACTTGCAGCTACAACAGGCA
>ERZ857951.3277-NODE-3277-length-12460-cov-2.434986_pt1 | contig 12460 bp, 8 predicted proteins | sample MGYA00519759_ERZ857951 | MGnify/ENA primary metagenome ERZ857951 (study PRJEB31778, sample SAMEA3449377) | human gut metagenome | biome: human gut; feature: human-associated habitat; material: faeces | place: United Kingdom | collected 2010/2012 ...
GGGCATACCGGTCGGGCCGGGTTGTAATTGGCGGACCATATGTGTCATATTCGTATTGATATCGGGATTAGCTTCGATCCATGCATCCATATAATAACGGAATATACCGATATTGGTCAGCTTACGCTCATCCAGAATCGTAATTTTATCTTTATTGATATCTCCCAGTTTAGCGACCATCTGATCGATATAATCTTTCAGGAAGGCCGAAGAAGCAAATTTTACGACTTCGTCATGACTCAAAAAATGAACCGAATCGATATCGATATTGATACTCCGCATAATTCTCCGTCCCGGCGATTCCTGCATTCCCCGCCAGTTGGTGAAAGATTCCGACACCAACTGATAAGTGGGTACCATCGAAATAGTCATATCCCAATTCTGCACTTTGACGGTGTACAGATTCACTTCCAACACAACTCCATTGGCATTATTCTTATCCATCTGAATCCAGTCGCCGATGCGGATCATATTATTGGAAGTCAGCTGGATTCCGGCAACGAATCCCAGGATCGAATCCTTGAAGATCAAAAGCAGCACCGCGGCAAAAGCACTCAAACCGACAATCAGGTGTTCCGGCGATTTATTCACCAGCACACTGACGACGGTAATCACCACAACCGTATACAAAAACACCTTGATCAACTGGATAAAAAAAGTAATCGGACGATTTTTCGAAACCGGATAGCTCTCATAAATCTTGTTGATCGCATTCAATAAAGAAGTAATGATAAACAGGGTAACGATAATCAACCAGATATCTACCAGGCGCCGAAGGACATATTTATATTCCCAGGTAATAAAAGTGAGAACGATATAAGCTGTAAAAGGAGGGATCAGGGAAGCCAATTTTCGGAAAAAACCCTGATCGTAGAGGATATCGTCCCAAGTACTTTTGGTCTTTCCTACAACTTTTTTCAAGAGTTTGGAGAGCCATTTCCTGGAAATAATATAAATCAGAATGGCAACGGTAATCGTTATCGCAATTTTTATTAGAGTGCTTTCGGCATCTGTCATTCCGACTTTTTCAGTCCAGGCGGATACCCGATGCAAAAAAGAAACAGAGTCTCTCATAAGTATGATATGTTAAAATATTGTTTATGCTCAATCTGAGCTTTTTACAGGAATAGCGGTCCCTTATTAAATTTAAGTTAAACCCCTTATTGTATTTATATTTGATCGTAAATAAAGCTACTTTTGTTTCGAATCATAAAAATTTAACTATGAAAAGACTATTTATTTTAATTACATTTTCCTGTTTATTATTCCTGCAAGGAAGTTTTGCACAGGTCGATCTTCAGGCCCCGCTTCCTCAAGATCCGAACATTGTAACGGGAAAGCTCCCCAACGGTATAGTGTATTACCTGCGTCACAATGAAGAACCCAAAGGCAGAGCGAGTTTCTACATCATACGTAATGCCGGAGCCCTGCTCGAAAACGATGAACAAGACGGTCTGGCCCACTTCCTGGAACACATGGCCTTTCAGGGAACCAAGAATTTCCCTGGGAAAGGTATCATCACCTCTCTGGAAAAGCACGGAGTTTCTTTCGGCCGTAACATCAATGCTTACACTGCACAAAATGAAACGGTCTACAATCTGAGCGATGTACCGACAAACAGCGAATCTCTGTTAGATACCTGCCTGTTGATTCTGCACGACTGGTCTTACTATCTTACCCTGGAAGACGACGAAATCGATGCTGAGCGCGGAGTGATCACCGAAGAATGGAGAACCCGCCGGACACCGCAATTCCGGATTCAAAAACAGATGTTCCCGGTACTTTTCAAAGATTCAAAATACGCCATTCGGGACGTTATCGGTAATTTAGATGTAATCAAAAATTTCAAATACCAGACTATCCGTGATTTTTATCATGAATGGTACCGGACAGACCTGGAAGCCATAGCAATCGTCGGCGATTTCGATGTAGCTAAAATGGAACAAAAAGTAAAAGAATTGTTCAGTAAAATCCCTGCTGTAGAAAATCCGACTCCCCGTCCTTTCTACGAAATTCCCGAACACGACGAGATGTATTATTGCCTGGCAACCGACAAAGAAGTACAGCAATCTTCTATTCAGATCGTGACCCTGTTACCCGGTACTCCGGCAACAGAAAAGAATAAATTGGCTTATTTTAAAGATAACATAATCAACTCTTTCTACAATCAGATGGCCGGAGCACGGATCAGCGAAATGATGCAGAAAGGTAATCCTCCCTTTATCAACGGAGGTTTCGGATTCGGTGGTTTTGTGAGAGGTTATAATGCTTATAACATCAACACAACGGCCAAACCCAACGAAGAAGACGTTGCCCTGGAAGCCATCTTAACCGAAAATGAAAGAATCCGGCGGTTCGGTTTCATCCCGAGTGAACTGGAACGGGTAAAAACCAATATGCTGGTCGGCCTGGAATCGGCTTATAAAGAAAAAGACAAAACCGGTAACGAAAGTTATATCGAGGAAATGCAAGCGAATTTCCTGGAACAGGAACCGATCGTAGATTTCGATTTCTATTACAATGCTGTCAAACAAATTATTCCGACCATTACCGTAGAAGAGGTATCTGCACGGGCTAAAGAGTGGAATACCGATAAAAACCGTACAGTAGTCGTTTCCGGTCCGTCAGAGAATGCCAAGCACCTGACCCGGGAAGAAGTAACCGCTATTATGGATAAGGTTGCTAAAAAAGAGATAGAACCCTATCGCGACGAAGTAACCGATGCAACATTGATCAGCGAAGAATTACCGGGTTCAAAAATCGTTTCTACCAAGAAACTTCCCTTATTCGATGCAGAAGAATGGACACTGGCCAATGGAGCGAAAGTAGTCTTCCGTAAAGCAGATTACGAAAAAGATGCCGTATCACTGACTTCTTACAGCAAAGGAGGAACTTCACTTTACGATATAGACATGCTTCCTTCCGCCAATAACGCTGCTGCATTTGTAGGAGCTTACGGTTTAGGAGATTTCGATGCAACCACTTTAAGAAAAATCCTGACCGGGAAGATGGCTTCCTGCGGAGTTTCTATCAACGGTTTGTCGGAATCTGTCAGCGGTAGCTCTACACCTCAGGATTTCGAAACCATGCTTCAATTGTTGTATCTGCGTTTCGAAAAACCCCGTTTCGACAAGGAAGCCCATGAAGCTATGATGAGCCGCACCAGGGCCTCTATCGCCAATATGGAGAAGAATCCGCAGAAAATCATGAAAGATTCGATTAGTCTGATCATGAGTAACTACAATCCGCGTACTCTGCTCTTCAACGAAAAATACCTGGATCAGATCAGTATCGAAAAGATCGAACAGGTTTATCGCGACCGGATTAAAGATGCCAGCGATTTCACCTTCTTCATCGTAGGTAATATCGATGCAGAAACGGTAAAACCATTGGTAGAAAAATACATCGGTTCATTAAAATCTGAAAACCGGAAAGAAACCTGGCGCGACAACCATGTAAGAGGTCCGAAAGGCAAAACGGTAAAAGAAATCGAATTGGAACTGACTACCCCGAAATCGACCGTGATCACAAATTTCTCTAAAGATATGAAATACAGTGTTTACAACAATATCTGTAATAATATTCTGGAAGGAATCCTGGATTTAAGATATACCGAAAATATCCGGGAAAAAGAAGGAGGAACTTACGGTGTAGGTGTTCAGGCCGGTTCTGTACGCGAGCCTTACTCCAACTATAGCATGACGATGAGCTTCGATTGTGATCCGGACAAGGCACAACATCTGAAATCGTTGATTTATGCCGAATTGGATAAAATCATGAAAGAAGCTCCGACTCCGGAAGAAATGAATAAAGTGATCGCCAATATGAAGAAAAACCACGAACAATCCAAAAACCACAACAGCTATTGGATGAATTGTATTACTTCTTATTATATCAGTGGTGTGAATCCGAACGATCCGAAAAACTTCGATCACATTGTCGATAAACTGCAACCCAAAGACATTCAGAAATTTGCTCAGTCTCTTTTCAAGGGTGCCGATGTTGTCGATCTGATTTTCAAACCGAAACAATAATCTTCGGGCGAAGCATTTTAAATAGGGTGTCAAAAGTGGCACCCTATTTCATTTTTTTATTACATTTACCTTTTGAAACAGCGTGCTGAATTATTATCTACAAACCCAAATATTATGTCACAAAACAAAACAAATTTTGCTGTGCCTTTGGCATTCGTCGGTATGATGTTTTTTGCGATCGGATTCGCATTGGGCATCAACTCATTTTTGATTCCGGTATTAAAAGGTGCTTTGTCTCTGCCTTCAGGGGTAGCCTACCTGCTGCTAGCAGCTACTTTCGTTCCTTTCCTGATTTTCGGCTACCCGGCTTCTGCCACGATTGCCAAAATCGGTTACAAAAGAACAATGGCACTCTCGTTTTTGATTTTTGCCGTTGCTTTTATTTTATTTGTATTATCAGCTAAATTGGAAAATTTCATTCTTTTCCTCATCGCTTCTTTCGTCAGCGGTGCCGCCAACGCTTATTTACAAGCATCGGTAAACCCGTACATTACCATTCTGGGACCGATTGAAAGCGCGGCCAAACGAATGAGTATCATGGGTATCTGCAACAAACTGGCATGGCCGGTAGCTCCTTTGTTTTTCGCACTCGTGGTAGCCGACCAAACCAATGTGCAGACTTCCGATCTGTATCTGCCTTTCTACATCATCATCGGCGTATTTCTATTGTTAGGTATCATCTCTTTAATGGCTCCGCTTCCCGAAGTAAAAGCTGCCGGAGAAGACGAATCGGATACCGCCAATTGCCCGTATGCAGCAAATAAAACTTCTATTTGGCAATTTCCCCACTTGGTTCTGGGTGCACTGACCTTGTTCATTTATGTCGGTGTCGAAACTTTGTCTCTAAGTACAGCCGTCGACTACGCCAAAGCGTTGAATTTGGAAAATCCCGATTTATATGCCTGGATTCCGAGTATCGGTATGGTCATCGGTTATATTTGCGGTATTATTCTGATTCCGCAATACCTAACTCAAGACATGGCAATGAGAATCTGTGCCTGCATCGGTGTAGCCGGTTCTCTGGCCATTGTATTGCTGCCTGCCGAAATATCTATCTGGGCAATCTTCCTGATGGCTCTAGGGTGCTCGCTAATGTGGCCGGCATTATGGCCGCTTGCTATGGCAGACCTCGGCAAATTCACCAAATCAGGCAGTGCTCTTCTGACAATGGCTATCGCCGGAGGAGCCGTTATCCCGACTGTTTTCGGATTTTTGCAAGAAGGTTTGGGGGCACAAGGGGCTTATTGGTTAGCCTTGCCTTGTTTTCTGTTTATCCTGTATTATGGTGTAGCCGGTTATAAAATCAGAACGAAATAAAGGTGACACCGAACATTGATCGGTTTGTAAAGTTCCAGACCCCTGCGGGATATTTTCTTAAAGTGACCTCCGGTTCCATGAAGAAAACCCCGCAGGGATCCATAAACTTTAAGAACTTTTACTGACGAATGATTTTCTTTGACAATACCAACATGCAAATTCCCTATCTTCCCTTTTTAGACAGCAACGACCTCCGACAGGCAGGTGAGCAACTGAATAAAATCGATTTTCACCGAATCGGGCAGAATAACTGGCCGGAACAATTCCCTTACACGCCTTATGCAGCTTTTACCATGGCACACAACGGAGAAATGCTCTTTATCCGGTTTAAGGTCGACGAGACCAGTACCATGGCCCTCACCCGGGAAGACAACGAGCAAGTGTGTAACGATTCCTGTGTCGAATTTTTCCTGGCAGTCGACGATAGTGGGTATTACAATTTCGAATTTACCTGTATCGGTAAAACTTTGTTAGGTTTCCGGAAAGAACGCCCAGCGGCGGTTCATGCCCCGGAAGATATCATGGCCTCGATTCTCCGTTATCCTTCATTGGGCGGGGCAAATTTCGAAGAAACCCGGCTAGGCCATCCCTGGGAACTGACTGTGGGAATTCCGGCTTCAGCTCTTTTCCGTCACAACATCGATACCTGGCAGGGTTTGAAAGCCCGCATCAACCTTTATAAATGCGGAGATCGGCTATCCTGCCGGCATTATTTATCCTGGCGTCCGATCGATTCTCCCAAACCGGATTTTCATACGCCCCGTTGTTTTGTTGCGGTACAATTTTAAAGCTCTCCGATGAAAGATCGTCTTCTATACGGATTATTCCCGGGCCTGTCAGCTCCTTTCATCATCATCCTGTTGTTCTGGCTTTTCCGCTTTCACGACCTCCCGCTTTCCCAATTTATCCACCAGGCGATCGCATTGAAAGTACAATTCAAACTCATTTCCGTTGGTGTATTCTTTGCCGACTTAGGCTTATTTTATTTATTTCTGCACTTAAACAAGAATAACGCCTCGAAAGGCGTTATCCTGGCAGTTTTAATCTATTTCTTTCTTTTTCTATTTTCCAGTCTTTAGATCGGAGAAGGCGATTTCCTTCTTATTTGCCTTCTTCCACTTCCTCGAATTCGGCATCCTCGATATCCGAATCTCCTCCCATCTTCACGATTTTTTCTTTTTCTTCACTGGCTTTGCGCATTTTACGGATGGAATATTGGTTGAGCAGATCGGTTACGCCATAAAAAACGGCGGTAATCCCGAACAGGATGAACACGCTTTCGGCCGAACTGAAAGGATCGAATAAAATCACGATACCGACAATCAGGATCAGGACCGGGAATAAAAAACTAACCGGCGCAATACGCCCGAACTGACGGGCTGCGGCAAGGGTCACAAATTGTCCGACAGCAGCGACCACCAAAATAAATCCCAGGAGAAACATAAAAACGGTCGCAAAAGTAGACGGCAGACATACCAGCAGTAATCCCAAAATAACACTTCCGATTCCGCTCAAGGGAGCAAAACTCCGCTGATGTTCCTCGCGGTTTCTGGAAGAGATAATAAACGCAATAATACCGATGGCCAGGAAAACGATACCTATCAGCATAACAACATACTTCAATGCATCGGCCGGCCAGATCAAAAGAGCCAAACCGAGCAAAATCGCTAAAACCGCCCTGTATATGCCTCCTTTAAAATTCGAAGTCGTGTAAACAATTTGCATATAAATTACAATTAAAGATCTTTCTTTTTTTATTTAACGAAGGTAAGCATTTTTTTGTTAGGTTAAAAAGGAAAGCAAAAAAATACTAACTATCTTTGCACACTCAAAAAAATAATTATGGGATTTAAAGAAGAAATTGAAAGACGCCGTACTTTCGGAATCATCAGTCACCCTGATGCCGGAAAAACCACATTAACGGAAAAGTTATTGCTTTTCGGAGGAGCCATTCACGTTGCCGGAGCTGTTAAATCGAATAAGATCAAGAAGACAGCCACGTCCGACTTTATGGAGATCGAACGTCAGCGTGGTATTTCTGTGGCGACTTCTGTCATGGGTTTTGAGTACAACGGAATCAAGATCAATATTCTGGATACCCCGGGTCACCAGGACTTTGCCGAAGACACTTTCCGAACCTTAACGGCTTGCGACAGTGTAATCATCGTGATCGATGCAGCCAAAGGAGTAGAAACGCAAACCCGTAAGCTGATGCAAGTCTGCCGGATGCGCAAAACCCCGGTGATCGTGTTTATCAATAAACTGGACCGTCCGGCCAACGATCCTTTCGATATTCTCGACGATGTAGAGAAAGAACTACAGATCAGGGTAAACCCACTCAGCTGGCCGATCGGAAGCGGAGATACCTTCAAAGGTATCTATAACCTCCACCGGCAAAACCTTTGCCTGTATAGTCCTAGCATTCAGAACATCCCCGAAGGCATTGAGATCACCGATACCCGATCGGACGAACTCGACCATCATATCGGCGAAAGGGCTGCCGGTAAACTACGGGAAGACCTGGAGCTGATTCAGGGGGTTTATCCCAGTCTCGACCGGCAGGAATACCTGGACGCACATGTAGCTCCCGTATTTTTCGGTTCGGCGTTGAATAATTTCGGTATCCGGGAACTTCTGGATTGCTTCATCGAAATAGCTCCGGCACCTCTTGCCCGGGAAACCGAAGAACGCCCGGTCCGGCCGGAAGAAGAGAAATTCACCGGTTTTGTATTTAAGATTCATGCCAACATGGACCCTAACCACCGGGACAGAATTGCTTTTGTGAAAATTTGTTCGGGAATTTTCAAACGGAATACCAATTATTTACATGTCAGAAACGGTAAAATGTTGAAATTTTCCACTCCCACCGCTTTTATGGCCTCCAAGAAATCGGTGATCGATGAGGCTTACCCTGGTGATATCATCGGTTTGCACGATACCGGTACCTTTAAAATCGGAGATACCCTGACAGAAGGAGAAAAACTGCATTTCAAAGGTATCCCCAGTTTCTCTCCGGAATTATTCAAGTATATTGAAAATGCCGATCCGATGAAATCCAAACAGTTGGCCAAAGGGATCGATCAATTGATGGACGAAGGGGTAGCCCAATTATTCGTCAGCCAATTCAATAACCGGAAAATCATCGGCACGGTAGGAGCACTGCAGTTCGAGGTGATCGAATACCGGCTTTTACACGAATATGCCGCCGCCTGCCGCTGGGAACCGATCAATCTTTACAAAGCTTGTTGGATCGAAGCCCAGGATCAGGCAGAATTGGAAGATTTCAAAAAACATAAAGCTCAATATATGGCGAAAGACAAAGAAGGCAGAGATGTATTTCTGGCCGACTCACAATATATGTTGCATATGGCTCAGGAAAATTACAAAAAACTGATTTTTCACTTTACCTCAGAATTTTAACCATAAACTTTAAATCGAATCCTATGTTGGAAACCGGAAAATCATATACACAAGAAATCATCGTCGGTCCTAAAGACACCGCCTTAGCTCACGGCTCGGGCCATTTGGAAGTCTTTGCGACACCAGCAATGGTGGGACTGATGGAAAATACGGCGATACACTGCCTGGAAGGCATGTTGGAACCGGATACAGATACCGTAGGTATTGAAATTCATGTACAGCATACCAAGGCAACAGCCGTCGGTAAAAAGGTGATGTGCAAAGCGACGATCGTCGAAATCGATGGCCGCCGGATACGTATTGAGATCGAAGCCACGGATGAAAAAGGAACAATAGGACATGCTATTCACGACCGCTTTATCATCTACCCGGAGAAATTCATGAGTAAATTATAAGTCGTTTGTAGTGGAAACTTACCCAGAGTATCCGGATTGGTCGGACAAAACGTTTCTGATAGCAGAAGATATCGACAGTAATTATACGATCCTTGCGGCTCTGTTAAAAAAAACACATGTCCGTATCTTACGGGCACGTAACGGAAAAGAAGCGATACAAATCGCTTCAGGAACGGCCTCCATCGATCTGATTCTAATGGATATCAGCATGCCGGATTCTGACGGAATAGAGGCTTTACGGTTTATCCGGCAACAATTGCCCGGAAAAATCGTAATAGCACAAACAGCACATGATCTCTCTTCTTTGGAGATTATAAATGAGAAGTTCGATGGTTTTTTATTAAAACCGATCCGTCGGAAAGAATTACTTGAAACATTAAGTAAATATTTATCCTGATATGCAATTTAAACTAACCTCTGAATTCCAACCTACCGGCGATCAACCGGAAGCCATCCGCCAATTGATCCAGGGACTTCAAAGCGGACGGTCATCACAGGTCTTACTGGGAGTCACCGGTTCAGGAAAAACTTTTACTGTAGCTAATGTCATCAACGAAATCCATCGTCCGACTCTGATTTTAAGTCACAATAAAACATTAGCAGCTCAATTATACGGGGAATTCAAATCTTTTTTCCCCGAAAATGCAGTCGAATATTTTGTATCTTATTACGATTATTACCAACCGGAAGCTTATCTGCCGACAACAGATACCTATATCGAAAAAGACCTCGCCATCAATGACGAGATAGACAAACTTCGTTTACGGACCACCGCTTCCCTGCTTTCGGGACGTCGGGATGTCATCGTTGTCTCTTCGGTGTCTTGTCTGTACGGTATGGCCGATCCCCGGGCTTTCGGCTCGAACGTCACCCATTTGAAAAGAGGCATGACTATCAGCCGGAATGTCTTATTACGCCGGCTGGTAGACGCTTTATATGCAAACAACGAAATCGAATTCAAACGGGGTTGTTTCCGGGCCAAAGGGGAAACCGTGGATATTTTTCCTGCCATAGAAACTTACGACGGCGTAGCTTACCGGATCGAATTCTGGGACGACGTAATCGACCGGATCTCTTCTTTTAACCCGGTTACCGGACAGAGCATCGGTAGTCAGGATGAACTCGATATTTATCCGGCCAATCTTTTTGTCACCGACAAAGCCACGATAGCCCACGCCCTGGTTGAAATCGGCCAGGATTTGCAAGATCAACTGGCTTATCTGAAAGAGATCGGGAAATTTATGGAAGCCAAACGCCTGGAAGAACGGGTGAAATACGATATGGAAATGATCCGGGAATTAGGTTATTGCCCGGGCATTGAAAACTATTCGCGCTATTTCGACGGCCGGAAAGCAGGAGTTCGTCCTTTCTGCTTATTGGATTATTTCCCGGAAGATTTTCTGATGGTCATCGACGAATCGCATGTTACCCTGCCCCAGATACGGGCGATGTACGGAGGCGATCACGCACGGAAACTGACGCTGGTGGATTATGGTTTCCGTTTACCGGCAGCTTTCGACAACCGTCCCCTCACGTTCGATGAATTTGAAAGTAAAACCGGCCAGACGATTTACATCAGTGCCACACCTGCCGACTATGAACTGGAAAAAAGTGAAGGCATCATCGTGGAACAAATTATCCGTCCGACAGGTATTCCGGATCCGGTAATCGAAATCGTCCCCAGCAAAAATCAGATCGACCATCTGGTGAACGAGATTCAGCAGCGCATAGACCTTAGTGACAACCCTGACGAAGAGAATGGCGGAAGAGCTCAGTAAATACCTGGACCGGATCGGTATTAAATGCCAATATATTCACTCGGATGTCGATACTATCGAACGGGTAAAAATCCTGGAGAATCTTCGTAAAGGAATCATCGACGTATTGATCGGTGTCAATCTATTGAGGGAAGGGCTGGACTTGCCGGAAGTATCTCTGGTAGCAATTCTGGATGCAGACAAAGAAGGCTTTCTGCGTTCTACACGTTCACTGACTCAAACTGCCGGACGAGCTGCCCGTAATGTAGACGGGAAAGTCATTATGTATGCCGACCAAGTAACCCGTTCTATGCAGGAAACGATAGACGAGACGAATTACCGCCGTGAAAAGCAGCTGAAATACAACGAAGAACATCACATCGTTCCCCGGCAGATCTACAAATCGACAGATGCAGCGCTGACTCAGGATACCTCCAAAGCGTATGTGGAGGAAGAACACCTCCATCTGGTTGCCGACCCCGTCGTAGCTTACATGAGTAAACCCGAGATTGAAAAAATGATCCAAAAAACCAAGGCTGCCATGCAAAAAGCAGCCAAAGAACTCGACTTCATCGAAGCAGCCCGCCTGCGGGATGAAATGTTTCAACTGGAAAAGAAACGGGACGAGATGAAATAAAATCTTTCGGGGTTACGACAGCCAAACAAAATACCTGCCGATTCTACCGGTCACCGTTTCATCAATGCCTCGATCTGCCTCGGAATATCCGTATTATCCAACTTACCGTTAAAGTTTTCTGCTCCGACACCCAGGACAAACAAGGGCACATACCCGGCAGAATGTCCGCCACTTCCCCAGCTGATGCGGGCTATCCGGTTCAGTATCTGAACCGCCGTATTGGCCAAGGGTTCATCTTCGGCATAAAGACTTTTCACCATCTCCTGTTCCCCATTCGAAAAGGCTTTATCATAACGGTGTCTCAAATCTTTCTCATACGACTCCTTGAGTTCTTCCTTCGTCCACAGCCCCAGATTATCACTCAACAATTTCTTTACATCTTCCCAGGTCACTGCATAATGGTGGGTTGTCCGCAAAGCAGAAATCTTTTTCGAAAGCTGCCCCTTGGAGACCATTTGATGTTGCAACGCTTTCAGATTCAGTTCATATTTACCTGTTCCCAAAGCAAAGTTCCCTGTCTCATGATCTGCCGTAACGACAATCAGGGTTTCATCCGGATGCTGCTTATAAAAATCGATCGCCTTCTGTATCGATTTCTGAAAATCGATTACCTCGTTAAACATAGCCGCCGCATCGTTACTATGACAGGCCCAATCGATCAATCCGCATTCGATCATCACGAAAAAACCGTTCTTTTTATCCTTACTCAAAAAATCGATTGCTCCCTGTGTAATCTCTTCAAGTGACAAATCCCCCGGTTTCCGGTCGATGGCATAAGGCAAACTCCCCATGTCACATCCTTGCTCCTGCATAAAAATAATTTTATCTGCTTTCGCTGCTTTTTTCTGGAAATCGTCATTTCCCCGGGCTATCGTATACCCCGCCCGATCGAAAAGAGTA
>ERZ857951.3287-NODE-3287-length-12405-cov-5.169150_pt1 | contig 12405 bp, 10 predicted proteins | sample MGYA00519759_ERZ857951 | MGnify/ENA primary metagenome ERZ857951 (study PRJEB31778, sample SAMEA3449377) | human gut metagenome | biome: human gut; feature: human-associated habitat; material: faeces | place: United Kingdom | collected 2010/2012 ...
GCGCGCGCCTCAAGGACGTGCAGAACTTCATCGCCGTGGAGCCGGGGCGGGCCAATATCAAGGCCATGTACATCAAGCGCAAAAGCGTGGCCGCCCGGCAGAAGAAAGCCATTGCCGACTCCCTGCGCCGCCTGGAGGAAACCGCGCTCACGGCCTCGTCCTCCAGCTCCGAGGAATCACAGATTCGGGCCAAGGAAGCGGAGATGATCGCCAAATTCGTGGAACGGGCCAAGAGCGTGGAGCCCGAGGGCGTGGTGGTGCTGGACAACGGCGCGGACAGCGGCAAGCTGGTGCTGGAGGACGGCGACGTCATCGTGATCCCCGGCAAGAGCGACGTGGTGCTGGTCAGCGGCGAGGTCATGGTGCCCCAGGCCATGCTCTGGAACGAGGACAAGGATCTCCGGGATTACATCAAGGGCGCGGGCGGCTACAGCAATCGGGCCGACCGGGATCATGTGCTGGTCATGCACCAGAACGGCTCGGTTTCCCAGAACGGCGACGCCATCCGCTCCGGCGACCAGATCCTGGTGCTTCCCAAGGTGGAATCCAAGAATATGCAGGCCGTCAAGGACATTTCCCAGGTGCTCATGCAGGTGGCTGTGTCCACCGGCGCGGTGCTCGGTCTGCCGTTCCTGCAATAATCCTCCATTTGACGCAACAACGGCGCGCTCTTTTGGTGAAGAGCGCGCCGTTGCAGTTATAAAAGAAAAAATTCTTACACCGTCAGGTCAAGGGCTCCGGGCAGCGCACCGGCTTGAGTCGCGGAGGTTCCGGCAGCCTCGACCGGCGCTGCCGCCGGGGATTCCCCGGCAACGGCGGCAGTGCTCTCCGCGCCGCCGGGATCGGATGCCGTGGCTGCAATCGGCCGCGCCCCGCCGTCGGTACGGCCTTGCGCGGGCTTGGCAGTCGCATCAGGCGTTACGGCGGCAGACGCGTCCTGTTCCTCCACGAAAGACTCCGAAGCAGCCTTCCGCTCGTCCGAACCGTTCAGGATTTCCTCGGTCTTTTCTTCCAGGCGTTTTTTGATCTCATCCAGAGTATCCTGAGACTTTTCAGCCACGTTCTGCCGCATGTCCAACTGCATCCGGCGGGCGGCTTTTTGTCCCTCAAGGACCCTGCGGCTCATACGCTCGCCCTTGGGATCAGCAGCCGTACAGGCCGCCATGCCCGCGAGAAGCACGCTGTTCTGGCGGTTGGCCATCTGACCGCGCGCCTCGGCGGCAACCTGCCGGGCCTTGCTGTATTTGGACTCCTGCCTGTCGTCGGAAACAAAATTTCCGGCCATGACATTGATGCCGTCCACGCCCATACAGACCTCCTCTACTCCGCCTCTCCCGCGCCGCAACGGGTGGAACGCGGAATGTCCCAACGCCCCTGTTCATACTATCGCTCTTCCGGCCGTAAACTTTAGGGCCTGTTAACGCTATGCCTTTTTGCCCTCCTGCCGCGTCAGATTTCACCTGCTTTTTCGGTCGAGTACCAGAAGAGTACACTCCCTCAAAGCAGGTTTATCTTCCTTGCAGGCGAACAAAAATTCTATAGTGTTAACAGACCCTAGAGCAACGGCTGCTCCCCGGTGGAAAAACGCGCTTTTCCTCACCGCCCGGCAGAAAAACGAATATCCGCTTCCCACCGCAGCCGGAGCGCAATTTTATCCAAGCGGGCCGCCGGGGCGGCGCATAGCATATCCTTCAAAAGGAGATGCCATGTCCGCCCGTTATTGCAGCCATTGTTACGCGCTCTGCGCCGTCGTGCTCTGGTCCTCGGCGTATGTCTTCACCAAGGTGGCACTGGCTTCGTTCACGCCCGCGACTCTCGGCTTTCTGCGGTGCGCCGTGGCCGCCCTTGCCCTGCTCTGCCTGGCCGCGCGGCGCGCAAAGCCTGCCGCGAGGGACTGGCCCATATTCCTGCTTTCCGGCATTCTGGGCTTTTCCCTGTATCTCTGGCTGTTCAACACGGGACAGGCTGGCCTGACCGCCGCCACGAGCTGCGTTCTGATCTCCACCGCGCCCCTGATCACGGCGGTCATGGCGGCCGGGCTGCTGCGGGAAAGGCTGCGTCCCTCGGGCTGGCTCGCTCTGGCTCTGGCCTTTGCCGGGGTCCTGATCCTTACGCTCTGGGACGGAACGCTTTCCCTCAATGACGGGATTTTCTGGACTCTGGGAGCAGCCGTCTGCATCAGCGGCTACAATCTGCTGCAACGGCGCTATGCCGGGCGCTGCGGCACGCTGACGCTGACCGCCTGGAGCTTCGTCTGCGCCGCGCTGACGCTCAGCCCTTTCGCGCCCGAGGCCGTGCGCCGATTCTGCCTCGCGCCCTGGACGCACAGTTGCGCGGTCGTCTTTCTGGGGCTTTTCCCCAGCGCCCTGGCCTATCTGCTTTGGGCCAAAGCGCTGGCCCTGGCGAAAAGCACCGGCACTGTGGCCGCCTATATGTTTCTGACCCCGCTCTTTTCCTTTTTGCTGGGCTATGCCGTTCTGGCTGAGATGCCCGGACCGGAGACCTTCGCGGGCGGGGCCGTGATTCTGGCCGGGCTGGCATTGTTTCAACGCGGCCGGAGCTGACCGCCGGTCAGCCCCAATTCTCCCAGAAAATGCAGGCCTCGCGGTAAGCCTTGGGGCTGACGCCCAGCGCCCGCTTGAAACAGCGGTCCAGATGACTCTGATCGCAAAAGCCCAGCCGGGCGGCCAGGTCGGCAATGGACGGCGCGTGCGCGAGCAGGTGGCGAGCCGCGCGGACCCGGCTTTGCACAAGATACTTGTGCGGCGTGAGCCCCAGTTCCCGCCTGAAACGGCGGATAAAATGAAAGGGGCTGAGCTCATTTGCAGGAGGGGCTGTGTCCGCGCCTTCCTCCTCCGGGAGCTCAAAACGCCGCAGCGATGCGCTGACAGCGGGATGCAGCGGCGACCGCCCGTCCCTGACCGGCATTCCCGTCTCCGGAAGCAGGGTATTCAGGCCGGTCAGCAGCGCGCCCGCGTCCTCCGGGCGCAGCAGGCCCTTTTCCCGCAGCAGGCCGCAATACTCCGCGCAGACGCGTTTGAGCGCCTCGCGGCGCAGGGCCGCGCAACGTTGCAGGTCAATGCAGAGGGAAACACAATCAAAATCGTCGCTGTAGGCCGGACTGTGCGGCTCATGCCGCGCCACGGCATACACGCTGCCGCGCGGGTAAACGCATTCCGTCCGGCCCCGCCGCAGACAGACCACGCCCCGGCGTACCAGGGTCAGGGTACAGGACGCCACATGGGTATGCTCCGGATAGCGCAGGGCCGAGCCCCTGGAAAAGACCATTTCCAGCCCGGCTTCGCGGGCGATATGAAAAGTCAGTTCCGGCTGACGCATTTTTCCTCTTGTTCCATGCGATGCGGCGCCCCATGCCGCCGCTCTTGTCAGGCCGGGGCCCGGCGCCTATCATGGGCTATCGGGCGTCTCCGCCCGCAAAGGAGTTTATAATGCTGCAATTTACTGTTGATAAAGACAAATGCGTTTCCTGCGGCGCCTGCGCCGAGGATTGCCTGCCCCAGGCCATTCAGATGCTGGATCAATATCCGGTTATCCCCAATGAGGACATCTGTATGCGCTGCCTGCACTGTCTGGCGGTCTGTCCCGTGGGGGCCATTTCCATTCTGGGGCACAGTCCTGCGGAAAGCAAAGCTCTCAAAGGGAACCTGCCCGCGCCGGAACAGGTGGCGACCCTGATGAAGGGCCGCCGTTCCGTACGCCGCTACATCCGGAAAGACGTGGACCCCGCGCTGCTTCGCCAAGTGCTGGACGTGGCGGCGCAAGCGCCCACGGGCATCAACGCGCGTAAGCTCTGGGTGACGGTCATTGACGATCTTGAGGTCATGGATGACTTCCGGCGCGAAGTCTACCAGCGCCTGGAGAACCTGATACGGGAAAACCGTATGCCGGAAAACCCGCGCCGCCGTTTTTTCACCACCGCGCCGGAGCTCTGGCGCAACGGCCAAGACCCCATTTTCCGGCAGGCGCCCCACTGCATTCTGGTTTCCAATGCCGTGGACGCGCCCTGCCGGGAGCAGGATTCGCTGATCTATCTTTCGTACTTTGAACTCATGGCCCAGAGCGCCGGTCTGGGCACGGTCTGGTGCGGCCTGCTCTACTGGTGTCTGCGGCTGGTGCTGCCGGACCTGCTGCCCCGGCTGGGCATTCCGGAGACGCATGAACTGGGCTACGCCATGCTTTTCGGCACTCCGGCGGTGCACTATATGCGCACCGCAGAACACGGCCCGGCCGAAATCCACCGCGTGGCCTGGTCCGGCCGCTGAACGGGCCGCCGGTAGCCGGACTCGCGCCCGGCGTCTGGTACCGTGTGACGTTTAAACGTCACACGGTACCAGACGAACGCCCACCTTCTCCCCCAGCACCTTGTGCAGCAGTTTGCGGCTGCGCTCCATTTCGCGCAATTCCATGGGGCATGCGGCCACGGTTTTGATGTGGAGCTCCAGTTTTTTGCCCCGGCGTTGAAATTCCGCCGCGCGCACCAACTGGCAATGGGTTTTGTCCAGACGCTCGGCCAGGGTCAGAAAAAGGGAAAGAATCCGCACGGCCTCCTGCCGGGCCGGAGCGAGTTGCGCGAAAATTTCGTATTTGGGCGAAGCCCGCTTGCGGTGAAAATAGACCGTGGCAGCCAGCACATCGATTTCCTCATCCGTGAAGCCCAGCAGTTCCTTGTTCCGGATCAGATAATGGCTGTGGGCATGGTGGTTCTCAAAGGAAATGAAAATGCCCACGTCATGCAGCAGGCCCGCGTAACGCAGAAGTTCGCGACGGCCCTTGCCGCCTTTGTGCAGCCCCAGGCTGGCGGCGCTGTCGAAAAGCATCAGGGCCAGATCGGCCACGTGGCGGGAGTGGCGCTCCTCAAAGCGGCAGAGGCGGCCCAGTTGCAGCACGCTCTGCTCCCGCGTGGGAATGCCCTCGGGGAAGACATCGGGCCGGGTCCGCATCAGATAGTCCAGCAAAATGCCGTTTTGCAGGCTGCGGTTGCTGACGCTGATGCTCTCCACGCCCAGCTCTTCCATCAGGGTCTGGACAATGGCCGCTCCGGCCACGATGACGTCGGCCCGTTTGGGATTGATGCCCGGCAGAGCCCGGCGCTCCTCCAGAGTGCAATTTCGGATTCTGTCCGCCAGGGGCAACAATTTGTCATAGGTCAGAAAGCGCGCTTCCGGCGCTTTTTTGCCCAGTCCAGGCTGGTCGGCGGCAGCGGCCATGGCTGCCAGGTTCTGGATGGTGCCGGAACTGCCCACGGCCTCGGCCAGGTCGTAACCTTCAATACGCTTGACCGCGTGCAGCAGTTGATTGCGGATGGCGTCCTGCACCTGGCGGTAACGCGCTGCGGATACCGGGCCGTCGTCCGCGCCGAAAAACTGGTTGCTCAGGCGCACGCAGCCCACTTTCACGGAATCCAGATTGGAGAAATTGTGGGAATTGCCCACAATCAACTCCGTGCTGCCGCCGCCGATGTCGATGAACAGCCGGTTTTCCTCACTGTATTCCAGGCCGCTGGCCACGCCCAGATAGATCAGGCGCGCCTCCTCCCGTCCGGAAATGACAGTGAAGGTCAGCCCCGTATGCTCCCGGACCCGCTTGAGAAAAGCCGGGGCGTTATCCGCGTCGCGCACGGCGGCCGTGGCGCAGGCCACAATATCCGTAACGCCGTAAGCCGAACACATCCCGGCCATGCCCTGGAGCACATGGACAGTGCGCTGCATGGCCTCCTCGTTCAGGCGGCCGTGCAGAAACACGCCCTCGCCCAGACGGACCATATGCTTAACCTGATTGAGCACCGTGCAGGAGGCATTGACCGGCCCCACCCGCACCAGCATCAGGCGCACGGAGTTGCTGCCCAGGTCGAAAATGCCCAGCACTTTGCCGGGCTGAACGGCGGGTCCGGGGGCTTCGCCTGTTCCCGCCGGGTCAGCGGGAACGGCGGCATGGGTCGGGGACTTCATTGCGGCAGGCATGAACAGCGCAGCTCCCTGCCGAATTCGGCTTCAAAAAGGTCGCCCTTGACCTTGGCCCGGCGCATTTCCTCCGGGCAGGGGGCCTTGGCCTGCAGGCACAATTCCACGCGCTTTTTGCCGATCCGGGCGCTGATGTCCTCCACCAGGCCCTGGCGGCTGTAATCCAGGGCGTCGGCCAAGCGCAACAGCGCGGCCAGACGCCGCACGCATTTCCGATCATCCTTGCCCAATGCTGCGAACCGCCGATGCCGGGGCGAAGGCCAGGCCCGCCGGTGATAGCGTGCCAGCAGGGCCACCAGGGAACGTTCCGTCTCATCCGGCACCAGGGCCGGATCCGTTTCAATAAGCCGCATGCTGGTTTTATGGTGCTTTTTCCGGCCCTCCACCCAACCGATATCGTGCAGGCGGGCGGCGGCGCGCAGGAGCTCATCCCAAGGGGCATCCAGTTTGTGCAGCGGCGCAAGCTCGCGGAAAAGCGCGGCGGCAAGGTGCTCCACCTGTCGGCCGTGAACCAGAGCCCCGGTGTAGACCGGGTCGTCGGGCAGGCTGGGCTCGTAGGCCACGTCCACCGGCGCGACCGGGCAATGCGCGGCAGCGCCGTCCACGGGCTTCGGCGTCTTGGCCGCGGGGGCCTTTGCAGCGGTGGGCGCCGATGCGGCCTTGGCCGTACCGCCGCTTTTGGCGCGGGAAGGCCGCTTCCTGGCCGAGGGCGCGGGCTTGGCCGTTGTGGCCGTTGGAGCCGGTGTTTTGTTTTCGTCGTTGTCTTTTTTCATAGTGTGGTCGGCGTTAGGGTTGGCATTACTTCTGAGAGGCACTGTACAATTCTATCAGGCTCTCCTGAGAATTGACAAGCTTGTCCTTTTTCCCGGGCTTGATGCGAATATATTCACCGTCGGCAAGCATTCTGTAGCACTGCACAGTGTCTTTCAAATGCAGTTTCAGAACAGTATTGCGAAGATAGTCGCGCAGTTCATTGTCCAGCACGGGCGTCAGAACTTCCACGCGGCGGTTGAGATTGCGCGGCATCAGGTCGGCACTGCCCATGTACAGCTCGTCCGCGCCGTTATTGCAGAACCAGTAGATGCGCGGATGTTCGAGAAAACGCCCCACCACAGAGGTGACGTCGATATTTTCGCTCACCCCTGGCAGGCCCGGTCTGAGGCAGCAGATGCCGCGCACCTGCAGATCAATGCGCACCCCGGCCTGTGAGGCGCGATACAGCGCGCGGATCAGCCCTTCGTCCACCAGGTGATTGCATTTGATGATGATCTGACCGTTGCCGCGCTCCCGCTGATGCTCGATTTCGCGCTCAATGCGCGAGAGCAGGCCCCGGCGCATATTGACCGGCGAAACCAGAAGGCGCTGATAGCGTTCGTGCACGGCGTAGCCGGTCATGTAGTTGAAAAGATCCGTTATGTCCGCGCAGATCTGCGGATCAGCCGTGAGCAGGCCCATATCCGTATAAATCCGGGCGGTGGAGGGATTATAATTGCCTGTGCCGATGTGCGCGTAGCAGGTCAGGCCGCGCCCCTCCCTGCGCACCACCAGGCAGAGCTTGGCATGGATCTTCATGCCCTTGAGGCCGTAGACCACGTTGACGCCCGCATCCTCCAGTTCCTCGGCCCAGGTGATGTTGCGCTCCTCGTCGAAACGGGCCTTCAGCTCCACCACGGCCGTGACCTGCTTGCCGCGCCTCCGGGCCTCCATGAGCGCCCCCACGATGGGCGAATTGGCGCCTACCCGGTAAAGGGTCTGCTTGATGGCCATCACGTCCGGGTCCTCGCTGGCCTGTCGGATAAATTCCAGCACGGCACAAAAACTGTCGTACGGGTGGTAGAGCAGCCTGTCCTTGGCGCGGATGGCCGGAAACATGCTTTCCATGCCGCAGATGTCGGGCTGACGGGGGTGCTGCGGCGGCAGCTTGAGGCCGGGTCTGTCCACGCCGTAAAACGGCAACATCTGGGAAAAAGCCAGGGGCCCCCGGATCTTGTAGATTTGAAACGGCCTCACCTCCAGATGCCGCGCCAGAAAATCAACCAGCATGCGATTCACCCCGCTGGCGAACTCCAGGCGCACCACATCGCCGAAGCGGCGCTGGTCCACCAGGTCCCTGATAGCTTCCAGCAGGTCGTCGGCTTCTTCCTCGGCAAGCTCCAGGTCCGTATTGCGGGTGATCCGGAACAGGCCGCAGGCCAGAATTTTGTTGCCGTAAAACAGGGTTTCCAGATACTGGCGGATCAGATCCTCCAGCAGAATCACGTCCGTGTCGCGCAGGTTGCTGGACAGGCCGAGGCAGACATAATCCTTGGCCGCCTTGGTGCGCGGCACGAAGACGAAACGCGAAACATTGCTGGGGCAGCGCAGCCGGGCAAAACGGATGGTATTGTCCGGGCACTGGAGCTGGACGATAAAGTTGATGCTCAGATTGGAAATGGTGGGAAAGGGATGGGCCGGATCAATGGCCTGGGGCGTCAGCACCGGATAGACTTCGGTATGGAAAAAATCATCCAGAAATTTACGCTGTTTTTCCGTGAGCTGGCTGTAGCGCCGGAAGCGCACGCCTTTTTTAGCCAACTGGCGTGAAAGTTCTTTCCAGTGCTTATAGGCTGTTTCCTGCAGGGCCAGAACCCGCTTGCGGATTTCCGCCAGCTGGCGGGCCGGGCGCAGCTTGTCCGGCGTGCCGCAGGGCAGACCGTTCTTGTGCTGCTGCACGATGCCCGCCACCCGGACCATGAAAAATTCATCCAGGTTATTGTGAAAAATAGCCAGAAATTTCAACTGCTCCAGCAGCGGAAAACGCGGATCCAGCGCCTGGTCAAGCACCCTGGCGTTGAATTTCAGCCAGCTCAACTCGCGGTTCAGATACAGATCCGGGCAGCTCAGATCTTCAATCGCCGCAGCGCAGCACCCCGCTTGGCCTTCATCAACCTCGACGGACCCGGTTGCAACGGCATCCTTGGACATACGATCTCCTCAGTGAGCGTTGAACAGGCACGATCCAGGCACGGCCCCGCCCGTTATGATCCGCTTGTTCAGCATACAGCACACGGGACGGCAGACAAGAAGCAAAAGGTGACATTTTCGTGACATTTTCCGGGACGGCTCACCGCCCGCCGATCACACGCCAGGCAATGCCCCAATCCTCGGGCTCGGGCACATGCACCTCTTCCCAGGCAAAGGGCGTGGGCCGCCGCGTCACGCCAAAATACAGAGGCCCTTCGGACTCTTCAACCTCACTCCAGGGCTCCCCTTGGGGAAATTGCAGATTATAGGCCGCCACATTTTCCAGACGGCTTTTGTCCACAATGACAGGCGGCTCAATGACCACATTTTCCCATTGGCCGCTCAACAGACGCAAATAGCGCCAGCTGCCGCCTTTGATCTGCACATTGCGCAAATCCAGGCGCCGGGTGACTTCCCCGGCCTTGCTGCCCAGTATCGGCGATGCCAAGACAATGTCCCGCGCTTCCAGGTTGCCGCCGCCCAATGACAAATGCGCCGGAGCCGGGTCACGGTGCAGGACGTATATTTTGCCCTTGCCCAAAGCATGCGCGCTGTTGCCCGCCCCGCCCTTGCCGGAGGAATACAGATTATAGACCAGATAGCCCTTGACCGTGCTGAGCACCTCTGCACCGGACAGGCTGGAATCGCGCACAATCAACTCGGCGGCTCCCAGACGGGAATCGGCGATGGTGCAGTTCTGCATGAAGATGGCGTCGCAATAGACTGAAAAGCGGCTGAAAATACTGTTGCGCGCAATCAGGAAGCTTTTATTTTTTTCAGCCATGTGGATTTTGATCTTGCCGCCGCTGATCTGCGAATCTTCCACACAAATCCGGAGCTCCTGGCCGGACAGCAACAACCCGTAGTTTTCTTCGGGCACGATATCGGTCATTTTCTTGAACGACACCTTGCCGCCCGCCCCCTGAAGTTCGGCCAGGCGGACTCTGTACAGACGGCTTTGTTCAAAAAGCACGTCCTTCATGGACGAGCCCTCGAACGTGGTCAGCACGAGCGTGTCGTCGGCATTTTTTCCCGACTCCAGAGCGCAATTTCTGAACACCACATTTTCAAATGTGGAATGGCTCAGATCCACCCGCGAAAAGCGGCAGTTTTCAAAAATAATGTTGCGGAAATGCGCTCCGCCCGCGACCACGTCTTCAAACACCATGTCCCGGATGACCGTATCCGCCAGGCGCAGGTCGCAGAGGCGGACGCCCACAAAGGTATGCCCGCTGAGTTGTTTGCCCGCACCGGAAAGACGCACCTCCGCGCCGGAGATCTGGCTGAAAAAAATAATAAACGCCGCCAGAAGCAAACTGAAACGGCGCATACTGCGCAACATAGGGTCTCCTCCGTCCAGGGACTCCGCCTGTCCCGGACTGCAATACTCTTTTCAAGACATAATAATCATTTATCTGATCGCAGGGTAGCTGTCCACAGCGGCAGCCGCCGTTTTCGCGGTAAAACAGCCCGACAGGGAACAGCGAAAAAAGAAAGCCCGATTGCCGAAACAGCCGGGCTTCACGCTTCCTGCGTGAAAGAAGAATACGAATCTACAAATCGGCCACTAACCCTGGCTGGTTAAAAAGACTTTTTACAACATACGGCATGCCGCGCTTTGGCTACAGAACTAAGTCAGAAACAGCCCCTAGAGAAAAAATCACACTTCAGCGCCGGAAATAGGAAATGATTTCACGAAGATCATCCGCAAACAGCGAAAGATATTCAAAAAAGCTCTGTTTGCGCAACAGCATGCCGGTCATATCCGCAAGCAGCTTGGCATCCACTTCCGGAGGCGAGAAAGGCAGCGTACCGGAACCGCCGGGCAAAGGAGCTTCTCCGCTGCCTCTGATAAGCCGGAATGAAGCTTGGGCGCGTTCCACAAAGTCCTGGGGCACACTGTCGTCCTCGGCGAGAGGCACGCCGGGTCGGGCGCGCATATCCGGCTCACGATAATCGACAATAATTTTAAGCTTGTTTTTCTTGGTCAGAAAAATCATCCGGTAGGCAAGGCTTCCACGGCTCCAGGGCTCGGATTCGTGCGCATTGAACCAGGGGTCGTTCTCCGCCGTGGGCAGCACTGTGGTGCCCGTGCCCTCAAGCTCATCATAACGCAGGTTGACATGATGCAGACCAACCACGCCGGTAACCGCATCCGACGCCCAAGAGAGCGTTCCCGAGGTAAAAGCCAGAATAACGATCATCCGGGCGGGCGGACACGCCTCATTCCCGGCGCCGTTGGCATACAGGCCATACCAGACATTTGCGGGGTAGGTTCTCATGATCCTGGCGCTCAGCCTGGGAAAAATCCTGGTCCGGCGGGCGTCAAGCAGGTCGAAGTCCTCACGGCAACGCACGGCAAGCGAAGGCGCATAGGCGGAAATCAGCATATCGTCCGCCGACACAACGCGCCGGGCCTTGGCCAGCTTGTAAATAATGGCAGCCAGGCACACGAGCGGGATCAGCAAAATGAGCACGAGACGCGCCATACAGCCTCCTTGCAACGAGTGAGAGGCCACGCCTCGCCTATCGGCTCGGCGTGAAGAATCGCACAGCAAAGCACACGCTTTTTCCTGTGCCCACGCCGCCTGCGGCGGCGCATAACCCCTTACGGGTTTGCGACACGTGTCGCCCAATGCGGCACCAGATTGTTCCTGTAGTTCGGGCTTGCCTGGAAAACCAAAGAAAGTCAACGAGACGGAGGACATGATCCGCGTTGCCCGCCCTTGTGATATGGTACTAAAATCCCGCAGACGACGCTGCCGGGCGTCTTTTCAGGAGACAAACAGAGAGCCCACGCAACTCCGTTGCAAACCGCCGCTGGCAGCATTCCAAACAGGCTGTTACGGTTTTTTTTCAATCCGCTGCAATACGCCGTTCTGAATGTAAAAAATATGACCGCGCCGCTCCGGGAGGCCCTCCTCAGGCGTGGATTCCGAAAGCGGTCGCACATGCATGATTATCATCTTTCCCGCAGCGGTCCTGCTCACTTTCATGCAATAGTTGAAGTCTCCTATTCCTTCGCGCTCCAGTTCCGCGCGTACCATATTCTCAGCCTTTCGAATTTCCTCCTTGCTCGGAAAATCGGCACTAAGATTACTGCCAAGTTCAATAACAATACTGCCCATCAGGCAATCGTCCTCGCCCGGCGGCAAAATGCCCAGGCGCTGAAAAGCGGCAGCGGGCACGCCGATAACTGTCAAAAGGCAGAAAAGGGCACAGGCGAAGAGCAAGGCGCGCATCGGCCTGAATCCTCCACAAATACTGCCCGGAACGGCACGCCGGATTTCCGGCTCTTCGGCAATGGACATCTAAGCGCAGTATCTGATCATCATGTGGTTGTCCACCCAGCATAAGGCGGGGGGAGGTGCACGTACCGAAGGAAGGAAGGAAGGAAGGAAGGAAGGAAGGGGGGGAGGGA
>ERZ857951.3293-NODE-3293-length-12379-cov-3.406362_pt1 | contig 12379 bp, 10 predicted proteins | sample MGYA00519759_ERZ857951 | MGnify/ENA primary metagenome ERZ857951 (study PRJEB31778, sample SAMEA3449377) | human gut metagenome | biome: human gut; feature: human-associated habitat; material: faeces | place: United Kingdom | collected 2010/2012 ...
CACACAATCTGCCCGGCCGCGCCCGGGATATGCACAGCGCCAGCCTTTGCAAAAGCGCCTTCTATGACGCAAAGAAGCGGCTGGGAAAAGGCAAAAGCAGCCTGAAAAATGCGCTGACAAAGGTCAACAATATTTTTATTGAATGGCGGCACCGCTGCGAAGAAGTCCTCGGCGACAGCCGCTTTGGCCGCACCTACTTTGAAAAGTCCCGTGCTGAGGACTTTGACCGTGCGCTGACAAAACTCTGTGAGCCGCTGGAAATTTGGCTGGACGAGCACCGCGACCCCGGCGAGACCCACGACGCACTGTTGCAGCTGTACTTTGATATCCGCGCCTGGCTGCGGGTGGCAGATACGTTTGACAACCACTTTATTTTGCAGATATCCGCCGTCGGCAGCGAGGTTCGCGCCGCTATGCTCTGCCTGGACCCCAGTGACTTCCTGGCGGCAGACTTTGCCAAGGGCCGTGCGGCGGTGCTGTTCAGTGCCACGCTGGCCCCGGCAGGTTACTACAAGGATTTGTGCGGTCTGCCAGACGCCCGCGCCGTGGCATTGCGCAGCCCTTTTGACCCGACCAATATGGGGCTGTGGTGCGCCCGGCAGGTCAGCACCCGCTACAAGGACCGGGCAGACAGCATTGCCAAAGTGTCGGATCTGCTGGCCGTGATGGCCGCTGCACAGCCTGGGCACTACCTGGCCTTCTTCCCCAGTTACAGCTATTTGCAGCAGGTGTGGGAGGATTTCACCGCCCGCTACCCGGACCAGCCCACCCTCTGCCAGGAATCTGCCATGGACGAGGGCCAGCGCACGGAGTTTCTGGCGCAGTTCTTGGCGCGGGACGGAAAGCCCTTGCTCGGATTTGCCGTACTGGGCGGCGTCTTTGGCGAGGGCGTAGACCTTGCCGGCGACCGGCTCATCGGCTGTGCCATCGTGGGGGTGGGCCTGCCGCAGGTGAACCCCCGGCAGGAGATGCTGCGCCGGTATTACGAGGAGCAGTCCGGCTGCGGCTTCGACTATGCCTACCGCTACCCGGGCATGAACAAGGTACTGCAAGCCGCCGGGCGGGTGGTGCGCACCCCACAGGACAAAGGCGTGGTGTTGCTTTTGGACGACCGCTTTGCGCAGCCCGACACCGCCCGTCTGTTCCCGCCGCACTGGCAGCACATCCGGTATCTGCCCGGTACCGCCGCGCTGGAAGCGGCGCTAAAAGGGTTCTGGGATGTATAAAACTGCAAAAGGAGTTGTTGCATCATGCGCAACAACTCCTTTTGCTATAACCTTAATACTCCACGCCTTTCCGTGCGGCGATGCCCTTCTGGTAGGGGTGGCGGCGGCAGCACATCTCTGTGAGGTAATCTGCGGCATCCAGCATCCACCCAGGGGCTGCGTGGGCGGTCAGGACGCACTCCTGCCCGGCGGGGCGGTGCAGCACCGCCTGCTGCAACAGGGCTTTATCCACCATGTCCAGTTCCCACGCGCTGCCGGCTTCGTCCAGCACCAGCATATCACAGGGCTGCGCCAGCGCCGCCGCAAGGTTTTTGTTTTGCAAATCGCGGGTAGCGGCCTTTTCCGCCTCGTTCATCTGAAAAACAAATTTCTGCCCGGCCTTGCCCCGGTAAACGACAGCGCCCAGCTGCTCCAGCAGCGGGATCTCGCCGCTCTGCCCGCCCTTTAAAAACTGCACGATGACCACACGTTTTCCGCTGCCCAGCGCCCGCAGGGCAAGCCCCATGGCGGCTGTGGTCTTGCCCTTACCATCGCCGTAATACAGATGCAAAAGGCCTAAACTTTCCATCGTCTTTCTCCTTTTTGGCTCTCCCGGTTTTGTAACAAAAGGCACCCGCAGCCCTGTATGCTTAGCAGAACGGCTGCGGATGCCTTGTTATTTATGGTTTGCTTTTACTGGTACAGCGGGAACTCCCGGGTCAGGCGCAGAACGCGCTCGCTGATCTCGTCCTTCTTTTCCTCATAGTGCCAGATGCAGTCTGCAATGCAGTCCGCGATCACCTGCATCTCGGCTGCGCCCATACCGCGGGTGGTGACAGCCGGGGTACCCAGACGCACGCCGGAAGTCACAAAGGGGCTGCGGGTCTCGCCGGGGACGGTGTTCTTGTTGGCGGTGATGTGCACGCTGTCCAGACGCTGCTCCAAGTCCTTGCCAGTGCACTCCTCGTCCCGCAGGTCAATGAGCATCAGGTGGTTGTCGGTGCCGCCGGATACCAACTTGACGCCGCGCTGCTGCAAAGCCGCAGCCAGTGCCTGTGCATTTTCTACGATCTTGCGGGCATATTCCTTGAACTCCGGCTTCAGTGCCTCGCCAAAGCAGACAGCTTTTGCTGCAATCACGTGCTCCAGCGGGCCGCCCTGCGTGCCGGGGAACACTGCCGAGTTGATGCGCTTGGCAATGATGGGGTTGTTGGTCAAAATCAGGCCGCCGCGGGGGCCGCGCAGGGTCTTGTGAGTGGTGGTGGTCACCACATCGGCGTAGGGTACGGGGCTCTGGTGCTGACCGCCCGCCACCAGACCGGCAATGTGCGCCATATCCACCATCAGGTATGCGCCGTAGCCGTGGGCGATCTCGGCCAGTTTTTCAAAGTCGATGGCGCGGGGGTAGGCAGAAGCGCCCGCCACCAGCATCTTGGGGCGCACCTTGCGCACCTGCTTTTCCAGCTCGGCGTAGTCGATGACGCCGTCTGCGCCGACGCCGTAGGAGATGAAGTGGTAGTTTTTACCAGACATATTCACCGGAGAACCGTGGGTCAGGTGACCGCCCTGCGAAAGGTCCATGCCCATGACGGTATCGCCCAGCTCCAGCAGGGCAAAATACACGGCAAGGTTGGCCTGTGCGCCGGAATGGGGCTGGACGTTGGCGTACTTTGCCCCGAACAGCTGGCAGGCACGCCGGATGGCAATATTCTCCACCTCGTCCACATAGACGCAGCCGCCGTAGTAGCGCTTGCCGGGCAGACCCTCGGCGTACTTGTTGGTCAGCACGCTGCCCATGGCTGCCATCACGGCGGGCGAAACGATATTCTCGCTGGCGATCAATTCAATATTCTCGCGCTGACGGGTCAGTTCCCGCTCCATGGCTGCGCCCAGTTCCGGGTCGGCTGCATTGACCATGCCGATGGTGTCCATCATATCCTTGTACATTTTACTTGCCCCTCTCCACAAAATGTTGCAGGTTCTCTCAGCGCAGCGCCCGCGCGGCGTTTGCTACTATAAGATATATCATAGCAGAAAGCGGCGGCGGCTTCAATCCTCTTTTCGCCAAAAGGCTTGCTTTTTTTGTCTGAAGTGTTTATTATGTTTGTATAAAAATGCGCTGTCGATTTTGTATATTTTTCAAGTATCCCCTTTCACAGGTGAAGCGAGGTGTTTTGTATGACCATTGCCGAGGAAAAACAGGCGCAGCGTACCGCTGGCCGTGCCGCCCGCAAGGCGCTGGATGCGCCGCAGCGCGCCGCCGCCAATGCAGCCCTTTGCCGCCGGGTGCTGGAACTGGACGCCTACCGCGCCGCCTGCACCCTTTTGCTCTACGCAGCCTTTGGGGGCGAAGCCGACCTTGCCGCCGTGGCTGCCGAAGCTGTCCGGCAGGGTAAGACGGTAGCCTACCCGGTGTGCGGCGAAGGCTTTTCCCTTACCGCAGCCGTGCCTAGCGCGGACGGCTGGGCGATGGGACAGTACGGTATCCGCACGCCTGTGCTGGAACGCTCTGCCCTTTTGCAGCCGGAGCAGCTGGATCTGGTGCTGGTGCCCTGCACCGCCTTTGACGCAGGCTGCTACCGGGTAGGCATGGGCAAGGGCTACTACGACCGCTACCTGCCCTACTGCACCCGGGCGGTGAAGATCGGCATTGCATTGGAGGTTCAGCGCGTCCCCCGCGCCGCCGTGGACGCCCACGACCAGCGGCTGGACGCCTTTGTAACAGAGAGGGGTATCTACACATGGAAATGAACGATTTAAGCTGCGCGCAGTTTCTGGCACAGCTTGCCAGCAAAGCGCCCACGCCGGGCGGCGGCGGCACGGCCGCGCTGGTGGGCGCTGCCGGTGTGGCACTGGGCAACATGGTGGGCTGCCTGACCACCGGCAAAAAAAAGTATGCCGTCGTGGAAGCGGACATTCAGGCACTGAACGCCCGGGCTGAAGCCCTTCGGCTGGAGCTGGAAGCGCTGGTGCAGGCCGATGCTGACGCCTTTACGCCGCTGGCTGCGGCCTACGGCCTGCCCAAGGACACCCCGGAGCAGGCCGCGCACAAGGCTTCTGTGCTGGAAGCCGCACTGGACGGTGCAAGCGCCGTGCCGCTGCAAATTATGGAAAAGTGCGCCGAGGGCATCGCGCTGGCGGGGCAGTACGCCGCCAAAGGCAGCGTGCTGGCAGTATCGGACGCAGGCTGCGCCGCCGTGCTGTGCAAGGCCGCCTTGCAGGCCGCAAGCCTGAATGTGTTTATTAACACCAAGCTGATGGCAGACCGCAGCCGCGCAGCCGCGCTGGACGCCCGGGCAGACGCATTGCTGGCAGAGTTTGTGCCCCGGGCAGACGAAACCTTCACCGCCGTCAGCGGGAAACTCCGCAATAAATAATATCACAAATGAGGGAAAGTATATGGCAACGATTTTAAAGGGCGCGCCGGTGGTGGCCGCCATGAACGAGCGCAACGCTTTGCTCTGCGAGCAGTTGAAAGCCAAGGGCATCACCCCCACGCTGGCCGTGGTGCGGGTGGGTGAGCGGGAGGATGACCTCTCCTACGAGCGGGGCGTAATGACCCGCTGCGGCAAGGTGGGCGTCGCCGTCCGGCAGTTCGTGCTGCCTGCCGATGCCACGCAGGAGCAGCTGCTCCGGGTACTGGACGAGGTGAACACAGACGACAGCATCCACGGCTGTCTTTTGTTCCGTCCCCTGCCCAAGCAGTTCGATGACCGCACCGTCCGCGCCGCCCTGCGCCCGGAAAAGGACATCGACGGCATTACGGACGGTTCGCTGGCCGGGGTGTTCACCAACACCGATCTGGGCTATGCTCCCTGCACCGCGCAGGCCTGCATGGAAATTTTGAAGTATTACAACGTCCCCCTTTCCGGCAAGCGTGCCGTGGTGGTGGGGCGCAGCCTTGTGGTGGGCAAGCCCGCTGCCATGATGCTGGACCGGGAAAACGCCACCGTCACCCTGTGCAACTCCCGCACCCGGAATCTGCCGGAAGTGTGCCGGCAGGCCGACATCGTGGTGGTGGCCATGGGCAAAATGGCGGCTGTGGGCGCGGACTGCCTGCGGGCAGGCCAGACGGTCGTGGACGTAGGCATCCATGTAAACGAGGAGGGCAAGCTGTGCGGTGACGTGCAGTTTGACGCCGCAGAGCCGGTGGTGGACGCCATCACCCCTGTGCCCGGCGGCGTAGGCACCGTGACCACCTCGGTGCTGGTAGGCCATGTGGTGCAGGCGGCGTGCAAAAAAGCCGGAGTAGAATGCTGAGAAGATCATTTTAAGACAGAGCAAGCCCGGAAAGTCCGCAGACTTTCCGGGCTTGCATTTTTACGGGCGGAATTGTAACGGGTATCAGCCCCGCACAAGGAGCAGCAGCAGGGCCGAGGCCACACACTGCAGGATCAGCCAGCGGGCTACCACCTGCTCATCACTCCAGCCCTTGCGCTTGCGCACATGGTCGTGGAGAGGGGTCAGGGTGTTTTTCAAGATCCAGATGTGCAGAAAACGCTTCAGGCTGATCTTCAGAATGCCCAAACTGCCATCTGCGATGAACACGATAGCCGCCAGCAGGAAGGCGAAGGGGTGGCCGCACTTGAGCGACAGCATGGCGATGAAAAAGCCCATGGCGCGGCTGCCGGCATCGCCCATCAGCAGGCTGGAGGGCTTGGCATTCAACCACAGGTAGGCCAGCAGCGCACCGATGAACACCACACCAGCCGTAGCATACGCACCCAGTTCGGTCTTATAAGCCAGCAGGTAGGTGCCAATGGTAACCACTGCCAGACTGGCGGAAAGGCCGTCCACACCATCGGTGCAGTTGACCACGTTGATGCTTGCCCAGATCAGGATGACGATGAGCAGCAGGTACACTGCATACGGCAGGGTGAAGCTCCACTGCAAAAAGTGTACGCCGCAGCCATTGAAGTTCAGGTAGGTGACGCCCGCCAGCACCGCGATGACAAAATCGATGATGCCTTTTTTGTACTCATTCCAGGCGGTTTCGGCGGCATCGTCCAGATAACCGGAGAGCATGGAGGCGATCAGCAGCACATTGTACACCACATACTCTGTGTTGAAGGGCAAAAACGCCAGCGACACCAGTGCGATGCACAGCACAAAGATCAATCCGGAGCCTCGCGCCTTGCCCTTGGAAAGCTCGCCGTTCACCGCAAAGGCGCGGCCGTGATCGTGGGGCAGTTTATCGCGGAAAATGGAATCTGTCAGGGCGGTCAGGGCAAATGCCAGCAAAAATGCCATGGCATCCACGCCCCGCTGCCCGATGACAGAGGTCAGCATTTGGATCATAAGATAACATTCCTCTTTCTTTCTGTATAGTACGTTGTGAGTGTATCACGCCCTAGACCAAAAATCAATCCCGGCGGCAAAATTCACTTTGGATTGACTTTTCTCCCGCAGCTCTCTATAATAATGTATTAGTCTGTAATTTTCACCCACAACGCAGGAGGTTCCATGTCCATTACACTTGAGCAGCTCTCTGCCCGGATGCGGCAGGGCGAGCAGGTGCCGCTGCGCCACACCGCACAGGTGGCGCTGACGCTGAGTATCCCTTCCATTTTGCAGCAGATCGTGGTTACCGCCATGGAGTACATCGACGCCGCCATGGTGGGGCATATCGGTGCCGCCGCAACAGCCTCCATTGGCATCGTCAGCTCCAGTACATGGTTGCTGCACGGGATGCTGGCCGGGCTGTGCATGGCGTTTTCCATTCAGGTGGCACAGTATCTGGGCGCAGACCGCCAGCAGGATGCCCGGGGCGTTCTGCGGCAGTCCATGCTGTTCAATCTGGCGGTGGGTCTTGCGGCAGCGGCCTTTGGCGTGGGCATCAGCCGGTTTCTGCCCGGGTGGCTGGGCGCAGATGCGGCACTGCGGGCAAATGCTTCGGCGTATTTTGCCATCTGGTCGGCTTCCCTGCCTTTTATCATGGCTATGGGCACCTACGCCGCCATGCTGCGCTCTACGGGTGATGCGCTTACCCCGGGTCTCATCAGCATCTTTACCTGCGTACTGGACATCATCTTCAACTTTTTCCTCATCAACCCCACCCGGGAGATGACGGTATTCGGCCAGAACCTCACGGTCTGGGGTCTGGGATGGGGCGTGCCGGGCGCAGCGCTGGGCACAGCGCTTGCCAACGCTGTGGGCGGTACGCTGGCGTTGGGCGTTCTGCTGCTGAGGGATGGTCCGCTGTGCATCCGCAAGCCCGGCTCGTGGCACATTACCCGCGCCTGCCTGCATAACGTGTGGAAGGTGGGCGCACCGCTGGCGGCAGAGCGCGCCGCTCTGTCCTCGGCACAGGTGCTGCTGGTGCGCATCGTGTCCGGGCTGGGCACTACCGCCATTGCCGCCAACAGTCTGGGGGTCAGCGCCGAGAGCCTGTGCTACATGGCGGGCTACGGCATTCAGGACGCCGCTCTTGCGCTGGTGGGGCAGGCCGTGGGCGCGAACCGCCGGGACATGGCAAAGCGCTTTGCATGGCTGTGCACCGCCATGGGCATGGGCATCATGGCACTGACCGGCGTGGGGCTGTATGTGTTTGCCCCGCAGCTGATGGGCATTTTTACCGCCGACGCCGCCGTCATTGCACTGGGCGCGCGGGTGCTGCGTATCGAAGCCTTTGCCGAGCCGATGTTCGGGGCAAGCATCGTAGCCAGCGGCTCCATGCAGGGCGCAGGCGACAGCACCGGCTGCTTTATCCTGAACCTTGTTAGTATGTGGGGCGTGCGGCTGACCTTGGCAGTTCTGCTGGCTCCCTGCTTTGGGCTGGTGGGCGTATGGGTGGCCATGTGCGCCGAGCTTTGCACCCGCGGTGCGCTGTTTTTGCTGCGCATGGCGCGTGGCAAATGGCTGGATAAAGGCGCGTTGGCGTAAAGTTTCTTATAAATTCAAAGAGCCGGAAAGTCCGCAGACTTTCCGGCTCTCTGTTATCTCAGCAGCTTACTTGCGGCCGTGCAGGATGGGAGACAGGGGCTTATAGATCAGCAGGCACAGTACGGCGTCCAGCAGACCCTTGACCAGCGTGAAGGGCATGTTAAAGATCACAAGGCACTTGATCAGGCTGTCGGCAGAGGGCAGAATGGCCTGATACATTCCCAGAATGGCTTCCAGCGGCATGTGGTAGAACTGTACATAGGCCGGGTAGGTGATGAAGTAGTTGGAGGGCACGCTGAACACGGCCATGACGGCTGCACCGGCAATGGCACCCAGAATGGCGGTCTTGCGGCTCTTGTGGCGCTTGTAGACAAAGCCCGCCACAGCGGAGAACACCGCGCCCAGCATAAAGTTGCACAGCTCACCCACGCAGGCGGTGGAGGTGCCCTTGATGATGATGTGCAGCAGGTTCTTCATAAAGCTGATGACCACGCCGTACACCGGACCCAGTGCAAAAGCACCCAGCAGGGCGGGCAGGTCGGAGAAGTCCATCTTGACAAAGGACGGGATGAGCATCGGCAGCGGGAACTCGATGAACATCAGGATAAAGGCGACCGCGCTGAGCATGGCGGCAACGGTCAGATTGTGGGTGGTATTCTTTTTCATGGTAGTTGTCCTCCCCGGGGTGTACTCCCCGTTCAAATTTGTTCGGAAAGCCCTTTTCGCGCTGGATCGAACCGGAAAGACAAACCAAAAAGCGCCCTGCTGCAACCAAAAACTGCAACAGGGCGCACAGACGCAATTTGCCTGCCGTTTCTTGCATCCGGACTATACCGTTGGTCCCGGAGTTGCACCGGGTCAGCACCCTTGCGGGTGGTCGCGGACTTTACCGCCAGTGGGGAATTGCACCCCGCCCTGAAACGAACTTTCTGACCAAGAGTATAGCGCGGTACTGCGGCGCTGTCAAGCCCCCTTTCCAAAAAGTTTGCACATTTTTTGTCAAAGTGCGTTTTCACCTTTCTTTCCTTGCCCCGGGCAGCAGAGTATGCTATCATAATATGCGTTGTGAAAAAACACAGGAGGTTTTCCATGATTTTCTCGATCCGTAACCTTGGCTTCGAGCTTGGCTCGCTGCTGCTGGAAGGCTGGGCAGCCTTTGCCGCCCGCGTGGTGTGCGCGGCGCTGCTGCTGGCGCTTGGCTGGCTGGCGCGGCAGCTTTTGTCCCGCAGGGTGTTCCCTGCCCTGCTGCGCCGCAACTGGCGGCTGGCCGGTACGCCCATTCTGCTGCGCAGCTTTGCCGTACCGCTGCAGCGGCTCACCCTTGCAGCGTTCATCTATGCCGCAGCGGCCAGCCTGCCGTGGGCAATTGCCGGCGTAAATAAATTTCTGCTCACAGTCTTTGAGCTGGCCGCCACCTTTTTTGTGTGTCAGGGGCTGTACGCCGCCGCCGATCTCACCGAGACCGAGGACGGCGCGGCCTACAACGCCGAGGAGCCTTCCTTCATGCTGTGGTCCTACGAGACGGCCAATCTCACCGACCTTTTGCTGGCGAGCTGCGGCGAGGAGGTGCGCACTAACCGCACTCTAACCACCCTGCTGAACAAGGTGTACAAAGTTCTCATCGTGGTTCTGGGCGTTATGACCATGGCACAGGAGAGCGGCCTGCCGGTGGGCAGCATCGTAGCCAGTGCGGGTCTTGTCGGTCTGACCATCTCTCTCGCGGCGCAGGACAGCGCCAAAAATCTGTTCAGCGGGCTGGTCATCCTGCTGGATCGCCCGTTTTCCATCGGCGACTGGATCACCGTGGGCGACGTTTCCGGCGAGGTGGTGGACATCAACTTCCGCTCCACCAAAGTCCGCGCGTTGGATAACTCGGTGTACATCCTGACCAACAGCACAGTCAGCTCTGCCACCATCAACAACGGTACTTTGCGCAACAAGCGGCTGTACCGCTTCACCCTCGGGGTCACCTACGATACCTCCCGTCCTCAGCTGGAACAGCTGATGACCGACCTGACTGCCATGCTCAAGGCCAGCCCCTACACCTACGAGGACTCGGTGCTGGTTAAGCTGAACGGCTTCGGCGCTTCCAGCATCGACCTGCTGGTGTCCGCCTACCTGCGCACCGCCGACATGACCCGCTTTTTGCAGATGCAGAACGACTTAAATCTTGACCTGATGGACGTGATGCAGAAAAACGGCGTGGACTTCGCCTTCCCCTCCACCACCGTGTATCTGGAAAAGAACAACTGAACTTTTTTGGAGGGCTCCTTCCTATGACACAGCTTTTGCTGCCTATTATTTACTTAGCCTTTATCAGTCTTGGTCTGCCAGATTCCCTGCTGGGTTCTGCATGGCCCACCATGTACCCCCAGCTGGGCGTCCCCTTCTCCTACGCGGGCATTCTATCCATGATCATCTCGCTGGGCACCATCGTTTCCAGCCTGAACAGCGACCGGCTCACCCGGGCGCTGGGCACGGGCAGGGTGACCGCCCTCAGCGTGGGCATGACCGCTGCGGCGCTGTTCGGCTTCTCGGTCTCCGGCCGGTTCTGGATGCTCTGCCTGTGGGCTGTGCCCTACGGCCTGGGCGCGGGAAGCGTGGATGCCGCCCTGAACAACTACGTTGCCCTGCATTACGAAAGCCGCCACATGAGCTGGCTGCACTGTATGTGGGGCGTGGGCACCACCATCGGCCCCGTGGTGATGGGTGCAGCGCTTTCCGGCGGGCTGAGCTGGAACAGCGGTTACCGGTATATCGCCCTGTTCCAGATCGCACTTTCTGCCGTGCTTTTTTGCAGCCTGCCCCTGTGGCATAAACGCCCCAACACCGTCCCGGACGGCACCGCACCCAAGGCGCTGACCCTGTCGCAGGTGTTCGCGCTGCCGGGCGCGAAGGAAGTGATGCTCTGCTTCTTCTGCTACTGCGCGCTGGAGACCACCGCCGGGCTTTGGGCAAGCAGCTACCTGACCCTTGTGCGGCAGGTGCCTGCCCAGACGGCTGCCAGCTTTGCCAGCCTGTTCTATATCGGCATCACGGTGGGGCGGGGCGTCTGCGGCTTTCTGACCTTAAAGTTGAGCGACGACCAGATGATCCGTCTGGGGTTTGCGGTGCTAGGCGTGGGCATTGCTGCCCTGCTGCTGCCCGGGGCGCAGGTCTTTGCGCTGGCAGGGCTTGTGCTGGTAGGGCTGGGATGTGCGCCCATCTACCCCAGCATCATCCACTCCACCCCGGCGCACTTCGGCGCACAGAATTCTCAGGCCGTCATCGGCATCCAGATGAGCAGCGCCTATGTGGGCAATCTTGCCATGCCGCCGCTCTTCGGTCTGCTGGCCAATAACATCACCCCGGCGCTGTTCCCCTTCTATCTGCTGGTATTTCTGGTGCTGATGGTGCTGATGCACCGGCAGCTGGTGCGCAAAACGGCGCACATCTGAAAGGGTCCAGCCTGCTAAAGTTAAAGGGGCTGCCGTACCTCATTTGGTACGGCAGTCCCTTTGCTATTTATTCAGTTATTTGTAGAGAACTGCGTTCAGAACTTATTGAGCATCTTTTTCAGCTTTGCCAGTTCCTCTGCATCGCGGGTATCATCCAGCAGGGTGAGGGCATCGTTGAAATAGTTGCGGTCCAGATAAGAGTGGGTGGCATTGGCGTGGGCAGCCATAGCCTCCAGCACGGCATAACCGGAGCGCACCAGCGGGTGGGTGGCAGGCACACTGCCGCCCTCGGCCACCAGCGCAAACTTGCTTTCCGCCATATCCTCCAGCAGGGCGCTGTAAGCGTTGTTGGGGTCGGTGCCGTGGTTCTGCAGACCCTGATACAGTAGCTGTGCCACAAAACCCAGCGTAGAAGCCGTATACCAGTTACCATTGAAATTATTGGGGTTCGTGGCCTTATCGGTGACCGGGGAGTTGATCTTGTTGGTCAGGTACACCACCACCAGATTCTCCACGGGGTCGATCATGGTCAACGTACCGGTCCAACCCTGATGGCCAATGGTATTGGAGGGTGCCTGCGTACCGAAATACCAGCAGCGCTGGTTGTCGCCCTCACGCCACCAGCCCAGACCCCAGTTGGCAGCGTCCTCCTTCTTGGGTGCGGTAAAGGCGTCCATCACGTTGCGGGAGAAGTAGCGGTTCTCGCCGTAGCCGCCGGTGAGCATGACAGAGGCCAGTTTTGCCAGCTCGGTAGCGTTGGAGAACAGGCCTGCATGGCCGGAAATACCACCCATCGCGTAGTAGCACTTCTCGTCGTGCACCTGGCCCTGAATGGTGGCGGTGCGCACGCCGGTG
>ERZ857951.3299-NODE-3299-length-12357-cov-17.624126_pt1 | contig 12357 bp, 5 predicted proteins | sample MGYA00519759_ERZ857951 | MGnify/ENA primary metagenome ERZ857951 (study PRJEB31778, sample SAMEA3449377) | human gut metagenome | biome: human gut; feature: human-associated habitat; material: faeces | place: United Kingdom | collected 2010/2012 ...
GCAAGATGAGCAAGTCGTACGGCAACTCCATCATGCTGGGCGCCACCGCCGAGGAAACCGCCAAGCTCATCAAGAAGAGCCCGACCGATTCCGAGCGCCGCATCACCTTCGACCCGGTTGCCCGCCCGCAGGTCTCCGCCCTGCTGACCACCGCCGGCCTGGTGACCGGCCGCGACCCGAAGGACATCGCCGAGGAGATCGGTGATTCCGGCGCCGGCGCGCTCAAGGCATACGTCATCGAATCAGTCAACGAGTTCCTGGCCCCGCACCGCGAGCGCCGCGCCGAGCTGGCCAAGGACATGGATTCCATTCGTGACATCCTGCACGACGGCAACAAGCGCGCCAACGCCATCGCCGAGGAGACCCTCGACCAGGTGCGCGAGGCCATGGGCATGAAGTACTGATTTTCCCGCCGCTCGTAGCAAGACGCCGTGTCAGCCCCAACTGGGCAACTGACACGGCGTTTTTGTATTGCGGCGTCTGCTGTGTCCTATCTTCACTTCGAGGGGCGGATTTCTTGTTTTTCCGTGCAACGCGGCTATCAAGACGGACCTCTGTTCACTTCATGCCGATGGCTTGCATCAATACGTACGCTCCCCGCACAGCAATGTCATTACGACGTGTTGCGGCATAGCGCGCATGGCTTCCGGAGTATCGGCGGCGTATGGGTCGGCGTCCAGCAACACCACATCGGCCGGGTCGCCGGATGCAAGGCGGTCACGGCCAGTGGCGGTCGAGGCTGCCAGCGAGGTATGCACATCGAGGCACTGCTCGGGCTGGAACGGCTCGCGGTCAGAGCTTTCGGTGCCGAGCACGGCGGCGGAAATGGCCAGCCACGGGTCCAGCGGGGCCACGGGCGCATCCGAGCCCATGCGCAGCGTGGTACCGGCGTCGTGGAGGGCCCTGAACGGATAAGGGATGCCGGCCGGGTTGGCCCAGAAACGGGTGATGACGTCGCGGTCATCCATGGCGTGCTGCGGCTGGATGCTGGCCGTGAGCCCCAGCTCGGCGAAACGCGGGATATCGACGGGTTTGAGCATCTGCGCATGCTCGATCGATCCATGTGCGTGCGTGGCGGCGACTGCGTTGAGCGCAATGGTGTTCGCTTCGTCGCCAATGGCGTGGCAGGCAATGTCGAAGCCATGCTCGGTGGCTAGGCGCATATAGTCTTCGATTTGCTGCGGCGTGTAGCTCAGCGTGCCATACGTCAGCGGCTCGATGCCCGAATACGGCGTGGAGCAGTAGGCGGAGCGGGTGTTGAGCGATCCGTCCGAGATGAGCTTCATGGCGCCCACATGGCCAAGCCCGGCGCTGCCCGGCAATTCCTTGCCGGTATGCCAACCCGCGTCAATGGCGGCTCGCAACCGCTCGGGGTATACACCGGCGTCCACGCGCAAACCGTTAATGCCGGCCGCGAAACGATTGATCCATGTATCGATGTTTTCGGCCATTTCATAATCGCGGATGCCCACCACGCCCTTGCTTGCGGCGTCCTGTTCGGCCTCGCGCAGCAGACGGTCAGTCTCTTCAGCAGCGCCCGGCGCCTTGTCGAAGGCGGTGTAGGCGTTGAACCATTCGAGTTCACCGACCAGACCGGATTCGTCCACATGTACGCCAAGCCTGCGGGCCGCGGCGGAATTCACCCATCCGCAGTGCATGTCCGCGCTGGAGAGGGCCACCGGCTGTTCGCCGGTCACGGCGTCAATTGCGGCCAGTGTGGGCTGCTCGTCGTCGGCCCACAGCGAGTGACGGAATCGCATGCCCACCACGAAGGCATCTGGGTCAAGCGTGCCGGCGGCGCGGCGCTCATCCAGATGACGGCGCAACATGTCCATCGCTTCGGCGGCGGAACGGGCATTGATGAGGTCCAGTCGGCCCAGCGTCTTAGCCCATTGCGTGAAGTGCGTGTGGCAGTCCCACAGGCCGGGAATAACCCACAGGCCGTCGGCGTCGATGGTGGTTTCGTCGGCGGGTGCGGCGGCCGACGTTGGGATTGAGACGCTGCCAGAAGCAATGGCATTCGTCGCGTATGCCAACGATGTCGTATGCGCCTTAGTCTGCATCGTGCCGTCCGAAGCCGAGACCGTTCCAGCAGGGCCGACAGACGCAACAACCCCATCGCGAAGCACCACATCCACGCGGTCCTGAGACCCCGGAACACCGGCATTGACAATACGCACCAAGCTACTCATACCGGCCATCATGCCACCTTTGCATGAACGCCATGGAGATTCGTCCAAGTTGAATCGCGCCGTCGACGGCGATTCCCGCTGGCTGCCTGCAAACCCCTACGTTCCATGTAATTGCGGGATGGCCTGCAACTGCGATGAACACCCATAGTTTATCCACCGACTTATCCACATTTATCCACCGAAAAATTGGGGCGGTAGACAGGGCCGGTAGCCGGACTCTACACTGCGAGGACAAAGCGAACATCACGAAGGGGTGATCATCATGGGTAGCTCAACGGCATTGACCGAGCTGACAATGCAGAAGTACCAACGAATGCAGACGTGCGCAGATGTTCAACGACGAAGCGCATGGCGCCCACCCTATGCCCTGACAACAGCGTTGGAGCTTTTGTCAATTGAAGTACCCCGCATATCAAGCAAACACAGAGGCCTTGCAACTACAACCATTGTTGCGGTTCCACACGCCAATGACAAACGGCACATTGTGGGGGTCAAAGTGGTTGTATGGCCTTTTCCACTAGACACGGTCATAATCGAGGGACAATTCACATGCACTTCACCAGCTTGCACATGGGCCATGTTCTCCACGTATCTCGAACTTGAAGAACTCATCGTTCTCGCTGATTCCATGATGCGACGAGATCGAAGGCTCTGCAGAACAACCATCGACGCCCTTTCTCTGTATCTCGATGAGGCCGAGGCCCAGGTGCGAGCCGACAAAGAGAATGGCACCAATTCGTATTTGTTCCGCGGGTATAACAAATGCCGTCGCGCCCTACTTTTGGCGCGCGCGGGCACAGATTCCTCCATGGAAACACGAACTCGTTTGGTTCTCTTGAAATACGGTCTGAATTGCCCGCAGGTGAATTATCCAATATTCGTAGGAAACAACACCAGACCCATATATCTCGATCTTGCATACCCTGAATTCAAGATATGTATCGAATACGAAGGCTCTCATCATGCCGGGCAATGGCTGAATGACGCGAGACGCCGCCAGATGATCGAAGATGCTGGCTGGAAGTACATTCAAGTCACCAAATTAGATATTGGCGACGAAGCGGGAGAAGAGGCCCTTGCCCGAAGAGTTGCCGAAAGGATACAGGAGGTTACGGGCAAAACGGTCCAGCTCACGATGCGGCAAACTACCCAGCAAATTAGCGATGTCCGAAAGCTACGCCGTATTCCACTGTACAAACGGCTGAAATTCGAGCCTCTGCTGCCAATTTTTCCGACGACGCAGGAATAATAAGCCCGGTAGAGTCAGTCCGCACCGTCCGCACCGCGCTACGGTATTCAAAACCCATTTCAAGGGGCTGATTTGGCCTCCGTCGGAGGTCTACTTCCGTTTCAAGGGGCTGATCATCCGGTAGACCACGTGTATCAATGCCCTTACGTCAACGCCATTCCGCCGTTTTGGAGCCGCGTCTACTCAGGCATCAGCCCCTTGAAACGGAAGTAGATCTCTCCAGAACGTCAAATCAGCCCCTCGAAGTCCGTTTTGGCCTCAATGGTTCCTGCCGAACCACAAAAAAGCCACTCCTCTGCCATACGAGCCGACCGCACAGCAGGCACGTGTCATTTGCCGCTGCGGACCTCGGACTCCATGGCTTCCATGGGCTCGTCGACGAGCACGGTGCCGGACGGCAGGGTGCCGGGCAGCGGATCGTCCATGTAGTGGTCGAATTCGTAGAGCATGCGCTTGTTCGGCTTGGCGGTCAGCAACGAAACCACCACGATGAACAGCAGCGAAATGATGAACGCCGGCAGCAGCTCATAGATGGCGAATACGCCGCCCAAGGGCTTGACGAGGTTGTGCCAGATCAGCACGGCCGCCGTGCCGGACAGCATGCCGGCCACGGCGCCGGCCTTGTTGGCGCGACGCCAGTATAGCGAGCACAGCATCAACGGGCCGAATGAGGCACCAAGCCCGGCCCACGCGTAAGACACCACCTGGAAGATCGACGAGTTCTGGTCGTATGCCACCAGAATGCCGAACAGGAACATGACCACCAGCGTGACCCTGGCCACGATCATGACCTGCTTGTCGGTGGCCTTGCGGTGCAGCAGCCTGCGGAAGATGTTCTCGCCCATGGCCGAAGCGCCGATGATCAGATACGAGGAGCTGGAGCTCATCGAGGCCGCGAAAATGCCGGAGACCACCACGCCGCACATGAAGCTCGGCAGCAGGGTCTGCGCCAGCACGATGAAGATGGTTTCCGCATCGGTGGAGGTCAGCAGTTCGGTGGGCATCATCGCACGCCCCACCAAGCCGATGCACACTGCGCAACCCAGCGAAATCACGCACCAGGAGGTGGCGATGATTCGGGACTTGCGCACTTCTTCCACGCTGCGGATGGACAGGAAGCGCACCAGCACCTGCGGCATACCGAAGTAACCCAGGCCCCACGCCAGCATGGAGATGATGGTGATGATGCCGTAGTCGGAGGGCGCGCCGAACACGGCCTTGCCCGCCTCGACGAGCTGCTGGCCGGTGGCCGGGTCCAGCTTGGGCGCGGCCACCTGCGTGCCGGACAGGTAGCCGGGGATGGCACGCAGGAATTCCACGGTGTTGTCGACACCGCCCGCGCTGGCCACGGTGCCGATGAACACCACCGCGAGCGCGAAGAACATGAGCATGCCTTGAATGAAGTCGGTCATCACCACGGACAAGTAGCCGCCCACCACGGTGTAGACGAACACGACCACCGCGCCGATGATCATCATGACGTGGTAGTCGAAACCGAACAACGTGGCGAACAGCTTGCCCACGGTCACGAAGCAGCTGCCCACGTACACGCTGAAGAACACCAGGATGATCACGGCCGCGATGGTGGAGACCACGCCCTTCTTGTCATGGAAACGCTTGGCGAAGAAGTCAGGAATGGTGATGGCATCGCCGGCCACTACCGAGTAGCGGCGCAGTCGCCGGGCCACAAGCTTCCAGTTGAGATAGGTGCCGAGCGCCAGGCCGATGGCGGTCCACATCGGGTCGGCCGCGCCGGTGAAGTAGGCCAGGCCCGGCAGGCCCATCAGCAGCCATCCGCTCATGTCGGAGGCTTCGGCGCTCAGGGCCGTGAGCCACGGCCCCACGCCGCGCCCGCCCGCGAAGTATTCCTTGGAGGAGGAGTTGGAGCGTTTGGAGTAGATGAATCCGATGGACAGCATGGCCGCAAAATAGATGACCATGGCCAGCAGAATCCAGAAATCGTTGGCCAACTGCGACCCCTCCCCAATCATGACGCCAAGCGGCTACCGCCATGGCAGGAACTATGTGCTGATATGCGTGCTGATATGCGATTGACGCCGGAGCGGCGTCATACAGACCGTCACAGCCGTGAATACGGCCGCAACGCACTTCGCCTGATGGTAGTGGATACAAGGGCTCAAGCACCTTCCACCGTTTCCATACTGAGACGCTGTTTTATCCGAGCTCCCCACCTGAGGGGAGCCAAGATGACGGTCAGATGTCGTAGCGCCAGGACTTGTCGGTCACCACGCGGGCCATCGCCAAACCGATCGGCAGACAGATAATCACCATGAACGCACGGAACGCCCAGTCCAGCGCATTCATGGTCTGGAAGCTGCCGAGGTACCACATGGCACGGTACATATACAGACCGGGCACCATGATCACGATCGACGGCACGGTCAGGCAGATGCGCGGGTAGCCGAGGTGCGGCGGTAGCCAGCCACGTCGCACGGATGAACGCCACGCCGATGCCAGAATGCCCGCCAGGAACGCGCCGATGAAGGTAGCCATCTCGGGTGCCACGTTGAAGTCTTGCAATTCCAAGCGCAGCGTGTCCGTGATCGCACCGATCAGGGCGGCGGTCAGGCACATGCGCTGCGGCGAATTGAACAGCACGGAGAAGCCCCACACGCCGACGAACGCCGCCACGAATCGCAGCAATCCGTTGACCCACGGGTCAAGCCCCAGTGGCTCAAAGCCTTCCGGGTGCAGGTGCACCATCACGGCCACGGCCCAGCCTGCCAGCGTGGCCATCAGGATGATGCACAGCACGTACGCCACGCGCTGGATGCCCGAGGGGAAGTCGATTTTCGCCATGTCGAGTCCGCCTGTGATGAGCGGGAAACCGGGGATCACGAACAGCATGGCGCCGATGTAGGCCGTATCGTGCGAGAGCGCGACTGGGTCGAAAATGCCGATGAGTCGCAGGGTGCCGGTGCAGGCGAGCGCCGCCGCGGCCACACACACAAAGGTGACGAAGAACTGGTTCAGATGGTATGCAAACAGCCGGCGACGCATCCACTGGCCAAGGCCCGCGCCCACGAACGCACCGATCATGTCGTATGGGCCGCCGCCGAGCAGGAACACGAAGGCCGCGCAGGCTAGGGCGGAGGCCAGACCGGAGAACCACGGCTTGTACAGCGGCTTGCGGCGCTCAATCAGATCGAGTCGCTCGTGCGCCTGCCGCACGGTGATACCGCCCTTGGCCTTCTCTTCGTCGGAGCGCTCGTTGAAGTGTTCGGCGTATTCCTTGGGCACGCGATTCTTACGCTTCGTACTGCTTGCAGCAGGGCTTTCGGCGGTTGCGCCGTTCGCCGCGTTCGCCGATTCAACCGACTCATTGGAGTCACCGGTAAACACTTCGGCATCGTCGTAGGCCTTCTCTTCGGCCGCTTTGTCTTCGACCGGAGTGACTTCCGCGCTGTCCGCCAAAAGTCGGTGGGCTTCTTCATTGTCATCGTCCAAGGACTTGGCCACGGAGGTCACGAGTACCTTGGTTTTCGACGCAAGATCCAGCGCCTCGTCCACGCTGCCGTTGGCCGCCTCAGCCTCGACCTTGGCACGTTCGCGCAGGCGCTTGGCCAGATCGGCCGAATACTGCGAAGCGTCACGTTCGTCCAAATGCTTGACCACGCCATCGGACAGTTGCGAATCGACGTGATACATCGACCCCTTGCCGAGATTCACGGAGAACCAGTCGGCGAAATGTTCCAGCAGCCAGATACGTTCGGTGTTCACGCCGGTACTCGGCAAATCCACGACTTCGGTGATGCGGTTACGACCATCCGTGCAGGTGGCCTCGATATCCGTCAGGTTCACGTCGGCGCGTACGTGCACGCCCAGCGGGTAGGCGATGCGGTGCATCATTTCACGCACGCGGAAGGAGCCGGTGCCGGCTCCCAGGTCCAACATGCCGACTCGTACAATCACGCTGGCTTTGGCGGCGATACCGGCGTCCACCACCGGTTTTTCCCAATCGCGTGCAATATCTTCCATGTCCAGCGGAATGGAGTGGGTGTGGAATTTACGTACAGCCGTTGCGCCTTTCGCTTCGGGCGCACTTTTTTTCTTCTGTTCGCTCACATCCTTCATTACTACTCCCTGCCTTCCCCGCCAGCAATCGTAAGGCGCTCAAATCTTCCGCGAATCGGACAGTGTCTCATATGCTGTCCGATATTCGGTCTCTATAGGTGGACAACTTGGCGCACTATATGGACTTCGTAACGTAAAAAGCGATTTCGCGGGGATACACTATTGCCCACACAACAACCACGTTGAATATGGGCTGTGGGCTCGCAACGACTGGTCTCAACAACTGCGGAGGAGCCGCAGACGACCAGTAGACCGAGCAACCTGTTATTCGGCAAAGGAGGTTATATGGCAACACCTGAAGAACAGATCACTCCCGCTGACGCCGCCATCGTCACTACCGGGACCGGCCGAAAGGGCCCGGAGGAGCATGATCTTCCCGAAAGCCTGAAGTACGACATGGATCTGTGTCTTGAGATCCTGCGTAACGTACTGGGCGAATACAACCCCGAACTGCTGTCTACGTTCGACACCGTGCGTCATTACGCGGTGGAGGCCAGCGCCGAGCATTTCGCCGAGCTGAAGGATCCGAACCCCGACCAGGATGGCCTGAAGGAGGCCGTGAACGTCATCGACAACATGACGTTGCACGACGCCCAGCTGCTGGCCCGCGCGTTCGCCACGTATTTCCATCTGGCAAACCTGTCCGAGGAGAACTACCGCGTTTCCGTGCTCCACGAGCGCGAGAACAACGTGCCCGTTGACCAGGCGGTCGACCCGATCAACGAGCTCACCGTCGCTTACCACCAGCTCATCAATGAGACTGGCCCGGCCAAGGCCAAGGAACTGCTCAACCAGCTCGAATTCCACCCCGTCTTCACGGCGCACCCCACTGAGGCCCGTCGTAAGGCCGTGGAAGGCAAGATTCGCCGCGTTTCCGAATTGCTTGAGGAGTACAAGCGCCTCGGCGGCTCGGATAAGAAGGAATGCCTGCGCCGTCTCTACAACGAAATCGACGCCCTGTTCCGCACTTCTCCAATCGCGCTGAAGAAGCCGACCCCGGTTGAGGAAGCGGACACGATTCTCGACATCTTCGACAACACGCTGTTCAACACCATCCCCAAGGTTTACCGTCGCTTCGACGACTGGGTCCTGGGCGATAAGGCCGGTCTCGTCGAGCCCGCTTGCCCCGCGTTCTTCCACCCGGGCAGCTGGATCGGTTCCGACCGCGACGGCAACCCGAACGTCACCGCCAAGGTGAGCCGCGCCGTGGCCCGCAAGTTCTCCGATCACGTGATCGCCGCCCTTGAGCAAGCCACCCGCACCGTGGGCCGCAACCTCACGATGGAAGCCGAGACCACGCTGCCGAGCGCCGAGCTCAAGAGCCTCTGGAGCCACCAGAAGGAAATGAGCGAGCGTCTGACCGACAAGGCCGCCCTGATCTCCACCAAGGAGATGCACCGCGCGGTCATGCTGGTGATGGCCGACCGTCTGCACTACACCATCGAGCGCGACGCCGACCTCATGTACCACTCCTGCGACGACTTCCTCGCCGACCTCAAGGTGGTCCAGCGTTCGCTGGCCGCCGCCGGTGCCAAGCGTTCCGCTTACGGCCCGCTGCAGGATCTGATCTGGCAGACCGAGACCTTCGGCTTCCACATGGTGGAGATGGAGTTCCGTCAGCACTCCGTGGTGCACGCCCGCGCCCTTGCGGATATCCGCGAGCACGGCCTGCACGGCGAGCGCGGCGAACTGCAGCCGATGACGCACGAGGTGCTCGACACCTTCCGCGCCCTCGGTGCCATCCAGAAGCGCAACGGCCTCAAGGCCGCCCGCCGCTACATCATCTCCTTCACCAAGAGTGCCCAGAACATCAAGGATGTCTACGAGCTCAACCGCTTGGCCTTCTCCCACCCGGAGGACGTGCCCACCATCGACGTGATCCCGCTGTTCGAGCAGCTTGAGGATCTGCAGAACTCGGTGGACGTGCTCGAGGAAATGATCAAGATCCCCGAGGTTCAGGCTCGTCTGAAGGCCACCGGCAACAAGCTCGAGGTCATGCTCGGCTACTCCGACTCCTCGAAGGACGCCGGCCCGACCTCCGCCACGCTGGCCCTGCACTCCGCTCAGGAGCGCATCGCCAAATGGGCTGAGTCGCACGACATCGACCTGACCCTGTTCCATGGCCGCGGCGGTGCCGTCGGTCGTGGCGGCGGCCCCGCCAACCGCGCGGTGCTCGCCCAGCCGGTCGGTTCCGTCAAGTGCCGCTTCAAGCTCACCGAGCAGGGCGAGGTCATCTTCGCCCGTTACGGCAACCCGGTGCTGGCCATCCGCCACGTCGAGTCCGTGGCTGCGGCGACCTTGCTGCAGTCCGCGCCGAGCGTGGAGAAGCGCAACACCGAGATGACCGAGAAGTATGCCGACATGGCCGCTCAGCTCGACGAGGCCGCGCACAACCGCTTCCTCGACCTGTTGAACACCGACGGCTTTGCCCCGTGGTTCTCGATCGTTACGCCGCTGACCGAAATCGGCCTGCTGCCGATCGGCTCCCGCCCGGCCAAGCGTGGCCTCGGCGCCAAGTCGCTCGACGACCTGCGCACGATTCCGTGGATCTTCTCCTGGGCCCAGGCCCGCATCAACCTGGCCGCCTGGTACGGTCTCGGCACCGCATGCGAGAAGTTCGGCGATCTGGAGACCATGCGTCAGGCTTACGAGGAATGGCCGCTGTTCTCCACCTTCATCGACAACATCGAGATGTCCATCGCCAAGACGGATGAGCGCATCGCCAGGATGTACCTTGCCCTCGGCGACCGCGAGGACCTCAATGAGAAGGTGCTCAACGAGATGGAGCTCACCCGCAAGTGGGTTCTGGCCATCGTGGGCGACAAGTGGCCGCTGCAGCACCGTCACGTGCTCGGCCAGGCCATCCGCATCCGCTCCCCATACGTGGACGCACTGTCCGTCACTCAGGTGCTGGCGCTCAAGTCGCTGCGCAAGAAGGTGGACAAGGAAGAGCTCTCGCAAAGCCAGCAGGCAGGATTCATCTATCTGATCCTCTGCACCGTTTCAGGTGTTGCTGCCGGCCTGCAGAACACGGGCTGATTTCCGGCCGACCGACCGACAAAAGCGAGCGGGGAGGTTCCGTGCCGATAAACGGCGCGGGCCTCCCCGTTCGCGTCGCACGGCCCTAGACTGGCCGGCGACGGCGCACGCCGGGCGGGCGCGCAGAGAACGGACGCGCGGAACGGGCACCTCGACAGATCGGAGGGGACATGGGCAAGCCAGCGGACGGGCGCGGGAACACCGGGTCCACGGACGGCATCAAGGCGGGGGGGCGACGCCGGGAACGAACGCCACGCTTGCAAAGCGAATCCGGCTATGATCGATGACATTGGGAAGAAACACGGCACAGAAGATACGTCAGAAAATTTTTCCGGCAAGAAATATGCTTTGGCACCGAAAGCAGCTACCAAATTCCTTAAGGCGAGTAGATGCTATGTGATTTTGGGCAAGACCAGACGCGTGCTATGGTGGCTGGGATTACTGCTGCTTTCACCAGCACTTATTTTGTGGGCGGAATGGGGCGCCAATGGCGATGATGATACTATAATCTGCAGAGTCTTAACGTTCTCTTCCTCTTCGTGCATGAATTTAACTACGGCAACTGAGTATGTACGTAGACTTACCTTAGTATTGATTATGGGGGTAGTCTGCTGGATTGCGGCGCTTGTCATCTTTGGCGTGCGTTCATATATGCGATCTGTATATCCGGAACTTCGTGATCATTCCTCTTCCGCCTCGCATGTCCTTGTGGGAATCATATCGTTTCTCGTGCTGGTCATGGTCTTTCCCGTTCTTGTGATAACACTACTTTCCGCTCTAATGACTCTATGACGTTTTACCAGAGGCGCATTGCGTGGAATGGCTGAATCATTCCACGCAATGCGATCACAATCATGATTGATTAACGGTTCGGATTTTCAAGAGATTCAGCATAGGATAATGCCAATATACCAGCCTCCGCTTGACTCGGGAGTCGGTCTGCATGTGACGCAATGAGCAGTGCTTTTTTACTTCCGGATACGTTATCGAATATTCCAAGATCGATTCCATCAACAAGCTTTCGAAATGCGATGACCAGGTTGTCCGCACTTCCCTTGAACCGGGACTGATAGAACCGTTTAATTCGATTCGTCTCGCTTTGCGCGAACATGTCCCGCATAGCGGTGGACAAAGACCTTTCGGAAGAATTGCTCTGCATGGACCGCGCCAGCAACCATGCATCACAGTCCGCGAGAACATCGCTGTAACTGAATCCCATACGAGCGTCTTGCTCGCCGAGATGAGCGTGCAGCCATGACGCCAGGTCCTCTTTCGGGGTATTCGCCAGGTAGCTTCCCCAAATCTGCAGCAAATCCAGAGCCCATCCGCCCAGATCACCGAGACCATAGTCCATTGGATCGTTCGTAACGCCCCATGTCAAGTATCCCAAGGATGTGGCAGCCATATGGGCGATGTCCCGATTGGGCAGCGTGCCTTTGATGACAGGCTGTGCATCACATGCGACACCGCATGCCTGACGCGACAAGGCCAATTCGCTGGGAGTAACCGGCTCCGGTGTGTATGCATGCCATAGTGCCTGCGTGCCGGAACTACCTTCCGACCAGTACGTAGGTTTGCGGAGCCATTGCAGGATGAGTTGACCGATGCTGTCCTCATAAACCGCCACCTGGGTACCCAGAGCGGCAGGGGCTTTGTGACACTCCTGCTCGGGTGTCGCCGCCGGCCTGCGGAACACGGGCTGATCCGCGGCTGTCCGACCGCTTGATGAACGGGGAGGTTCCGTGCCGATTGACGGCGCGGGCCTCCCCGTTCGCGTCGCAC
>ERZ857951.3302-NODE-3302-length-12357-cov-2.425622_pt1 | contig 12357 bp, 10 predicted proteins | sample MGYA00519759_ERZ857951 | MGnify/ENA primary metagenome ERZ857951 (study PRJEB31778, sample SAMEA3449377) | human gut metagenome | biome: human gut; feature: human-associated habitat; material: faeces | place: United Kingdom | collected 2010/2012 ...
TCCCTGTCAGGCGGCCTCTCCGTGGGTCGCGAGGGCCCGAGCATCCAGATGGGCGGGGCCGTGGGCGCGGGGTTTCATGCGCTTTGGAGGCCGGCGGCTCCCCATGCCCTGACCGGAAGCCCCTATGTTGTGGCCGGGGCCGTGGCGGGCCTTGCCGCCGCCTTTGGGGCACCCGCCGCCGGGGTGCTGTTCGCCTTCGAGGAAATGAAGTCCCGGCGGGATACCTCGCTGATTGTGGCGGCGTGTGCTTCGGCCATCGGCGCGCACCTCATGATCCGCATTGTCTTCGGCATGGGGCGCATCCTTCCGTTTGCGGGGTTCGAAGCGCCTCCGCTGTCCTCTTTCTGGATCGTGGCGCTGGAAGGCGCCGTCTTTGGGGTGCTCGGCGTGGGATACAACAAGACCCTGCTGTGGCTTCACGATAGGGAGGCCGGACAGACGTTGATCCCGGATCGCTGGAGGGCCTTGCCGCCGCTGCTGCTCGCCGGATGCCTCGCGCTGTTCGCGCCTTTGCTGATCGGCGGGGGGGAGAGCCTGATCATCTTCGTGGGCGAGCACGATGTGGCGCTGAAGACGCTTATCCTTTTGCTCGCGTTCAAGTACCTGTTCGCCCAGTACAGCACCGTTGCGGCCATTCCGGGCGGCCTCCTTATGCCTATCCTGTGCCTCGGCGCGCTGTGGGGGAGGCTCTGGGCGGAGCTGCCCGTTTCGGCTTTGGCAGCGCATGGGCTGGCGTCCGGTTCGGTGCAGCCGTATGTGCTGTTCGGCATGGTGAGCTATTTTGCGGCAACGGTGCGCGCGCCGCTGACGGGCATTGTCCTCGTTACGGAGATGTCGGGCACGTACACCTGCCTTCCAGGCAGTTTGCTCGCGGGGCTGATCGCCTGTAAGGTAGCCAACCTCCTGCACTGTCCCCCTGTTTATGATTCCCTCAAGGAGCGTATCCGGCTATAAGGGACACCCCTTTGCTCTTTTCGTTATTCCGCTTATGGTGCCCTTTCCCTGTTTTCAAGGAGTGTTCCGTGCGGTTCTCTTGCTTTGCCCAGAAATCACCCGAAGGCCCGGAGGAAGGTGTCGAACACCTTCTCTGGAACGGCCAATCCATCGCTTTTACCATCCGTCGCGGATCGCCCCGGCGCAAGCGCACGCTTATCCGGGTGACCCGCGCGGGGAAGGTGGAGGTCATCCTTCCCCCGTTCCTGCTTCGAAAAGAGGCCTTCGCCGCCATTCAGTCACGAGGGGGGTGGATTTTAGATCGCTTACGTGAAATACAGAGTTATCCACAGCCGTCTCCGTTATATTACACAGATGGTGAGGAGCATCTTTTTTTAGGGACCTATTACCGGCTTCAACTTGTTGTATGCGGCGTCAAAAAAAATTTTTTGGCCTCCGATGAAAAAATTGGACAGTCCGTTGTTACTGGAAGATCACAACTTATTCAGTTAAGAGTGGATTCGGACGATCCCGAGACGGTACACAAACAGCTTTTCTTGTGGTATAAGACACAAATACAAAAGCATATAGCGTATAGATTAGCAGAGTTATGCCCCCGTATCCCTTGGCTTGCGGCGGTTCCCACGTGGCGTGTGCGCACGATGCGGCGTCGCTGGGGGAGCTGTACGGGAAGCGGGGTGATTACGCTCAATACACATCTCATTAAAGCGCCCCCGCAGTGCCTCGATTATGTTTTACTCCATGAAATAGCGCACTTGCAGGAACATAACCACAGCCAGCGGTATTACGCCGTCCTTGAGCGGCTGCTGCCCAACTGGAAGGCCGTCCGGAAGGAACTTGAAGCCTGGTCGCCGCTCGTGCTCAACTGATGCCGGCGCTCCCCAGGAAAGCTGGCTGGAGCGGTCACATCTGGGAAAGGAGCTCGGGGTAATCGAGGACGACCTTTTCCGGGACGAGGCCGTGTTGTTGGACGGGGACGAAACGGACACGTTCTTCCACCGTACAGGCTTTTCCGGTCTGGAAGAGCAGTTCGCCGCATTCGGGAAAACGCCGTTTCAGGCGGGCCCTGATGACGGGAGAGGCTTCCGAGCCCTGTGTGGCGTAGACCACGAAGCGATAGGTGGCAAGCCACTCCTTCCCTTGCTTGTGCAGCCCGGAAAGGTGCATGTCATCGCAATGGATTTCGGGAAGCGTCCAGGTCATGAGCAGTTCGAAGCGCTTTTGGAGCAAAGGAAGATCGGGCCGCCGATCCGGCCTGAGGAAAAGCCCGGCAAGCCCGGCGAGCAGGAAACACACGGAGAGCGGGAACAGGATTTTCCAGCGCGTGCTGACATTTCGGGCACAGCGCCGGAGTCCTTCAGGCCCGGAAGGGCCAAGTTGTGACAGGAGGGGGGTGATTTCGGCAGGGGTATTGGAAGGCACGGTTTTCCTCGGCGGCTACAGTGGCGATCGGTTCTTTGTTGCAGAATCCTTGGTAGGCGTCCATTACTTGAAGAGGGGAAAATTGTTAAATAGCATATTAGATATAGTTTTACTGTTGATCTTTGCCAGCGCATGTGCTTTTGTGGGCACATTCGCATAGGGACGCAACTTCGGGAACACGTTCCGGGACATACGGAATGGGTGCTGTTTCCGTAATCGGCTGGATGCCGGAGGGGCAACACGCTGGATGGGCTTCGGCGCAGGACAGTGCCGGGCCATGAGGGGAGTGTGGGAATACCGCGCTCGGGGGACCCTCTACACCAAAGATGGATATTGACATGAGACATCAGGAACGCAATGTTTCCGAGTTTGATGAAATCATAACCTATCCGCCGTCTGCCGCTCCTTCCGGGGAGAAACAGGTAATGAGCTGCGTTCAAGCTTTCACGGCGGCACTCGGTTTCGCTATGTCCGCGGGATGGGACTGGCTTCCGTCGATGCACAGATTGTGGCTTCGCGATTACATCGAGGCGGTCAGTATGCCGACGCCGTTCGGTTTTTTCGGCACGCTGTCGGGAAGTATTTTCTTTAAAATGATCATGCTGCTCGCGCTTTGTCCCGTCATGGAGCGTCTCTTTCTGGCGTTCCCGCTGGATCGAGTGGCCTTTCGCCGAAAGCCCTTTCCCAACGCCGACTATGCGTTGATCCCTCCGGCCATAAGAGAGCGCATTTATTTAAGTACGCCCCTCATCCTCGCTCAACTCTGCGCCATCCTTTTGCTGTTGATATTGACGTTTTTCCTGCCGCCCTGTCTGGATGGCCTCATGCCGTGGCTGCTCGGAACGATTTCGGCTTTATTCGGCCTGATCTGGTTTGTGCTCGTGACCCTGCTGCCCGGAGTTTGGAGCTGTATCTCCTATGGCCTGGCAATCACGTTCAGCATCCTTATTTCCCTGCTTTTGGATGCGGCCCCGGTAGAGTCCCTGGCCCGTTTCAGGATGCTGTTTCCTCTTCTGTCGATCCCGTTGATATTCTTCGCCATGCCGCCTTCAGACGACATCCGGAGGCGTGTCCGGCGTCATCATCGCCAGCGCTTGTTCGGGCTTCGGGTCAAGGGCGTCCTCTTGCGCGGGCTGTTGCTGCGCCGCCTTTCCTATCTGGATATTCTCTCCAAGCAGGGAAGCGTCTATCTGGTTCTTTGCGTGTTCCCAATTATGTATGGTGTTCAGATTTTACTTGATTTTTCCATTGGTTGTCCGATGGTTTCCTTCAACCTGATGCTCGATCCGCCGTTGGAGCGACATGCCTTTCTCATCATGTCCGGAGAAATTTCCGGGGCGTTTCTCGCTTCGTCATTGATAGCCTTCTTCCCGAGCCACTCCTTGCTGGTCCCTATGCTCGGCCTGTCTCTGTTCGGATGCGGCTCCCTGCTGACCGCGGTTTTCCCTTCTCCGCCGTTGAATTCCGTAGCCTTTTACATCATGCAGCTGTCTTCCGGCTGCTGCGCAGCATTTGCCTTGTTTGTCCTGCACCAGTTCTTCCAGCGGAGCGGGTTCCTGTTCCGCACGTTATCCAGAGCGCTTTTCCTGCTGACGCTGTTCGGTTCCATGGGCGGGTATTTGCTGTGGAAGTTTGCGGATAATATCCACAACAGCTATCTCGGCTCACATGTGCTGTTCATGCATCTGTTGACCATCGGCGCCATTCTCGGCTTGTTCTTTGTGTATCTGATCCGGCGTCCGTTGCAGCACCTGATGGTCACGACGCCGAGGCGGTCGCTGGAAGAGGTGTTTGTGCCGATCATTCAGGAAGATCCGTTCGAACAGCTGACGCCCCGCGAACGCGAAGTCGCCGAACTGGTGCAGACCGGCATGAAAAATCTGGAAATCAGCGTGAAGCTCAACATCACCGAGACGACGTTGCGTGTCCACCTGCGCCGCATTTACCGGAAGCTCGGTATTCAGGGACGCTCGAACCTGCGCGACTTCAACTCTCTGTAGGTACGCACCGCCCACTGAAGACGCACCCTTGGCTCTCGCGGAACGCCTTCCGTTTCCCTTCCTTCCCGAGGGCTCCATTGAAGATACAAAAAAACGGTTCCGCATCGGCCTCGCCCGGCCGCGGAACCGTTTTTGATGGGAATATGCCTTCTCCCATAAAGAAAGGGGAGCGTTCAGGCATTACCGCCGCCGGGACGAACTCCTCCAGCGCGGCCTCCCTCCTCAAGCAGCCATCCTACCCCCCTTATTTCCACACCTCTTGGCGTTCGGCGTAGATGGCTTCAAAGCGCTTGAGCTGATCCAGTTCTACGGGCGTTCGGGCAAGCGGGCGGGCCTGTTTGAGCCAGCTTTCGGTCTTGCGCTTGTCGTTCTGATACAGAGCGCTGTAGGCGAGATGCAGGTAGGCGTCGAACACCTTCCCCGCCTCGCCGAGCGAACGTCCATAGTAGTAATGCACTTCCGCGTCCTGCGGGAGCCTGCGGAGGACCTGCTGGTAGTACTTGTGGGCGGAAGCCTTGTCGCCGCTGCCGTCCAGCAGCCGGGCGTAGAAGAACTGGGCCATGATGTCGTTGGGGTCCAGCTCCAGCGCCCGGAGCAGTGTTCTTCCGGCCCGGGCATCGCCTTTGTTGTAATAGAACCGCCCTGCCTCGCGTACGACGAGAGCGTCGCTGGGCGCACAGGCCAGCGCCTTGGAGAAGGCCGCGTCAGCTTCCTTGATCTGATTGCGGCGCTCGGCGAGGATGCCTTGCCCCATGTAGGCGAGGCAATCGGGCTTTTTGCCTTCAAGCTGCTTGGCGAAGAACCGGGCCGCCGCATCGGGATCGCCATAGCGGGCCCAGATCAGCGTCTTGACGCGGTTGAAGCGCGTGTCGTCGTCCTTACGGTTGCGTACGGCGGCGGGAAGCCCCTGAATGCGGGCGTGGATCTCGTTGATGCGGCCGCCCACGTCGGGGTGGGTGGACAGGTATTCGGGAATGTCGATGCCCGAGGCCCACTGCTTGCGGCGGATCTTCTCGAACGCGCCTTGCAGTCCCTGCGGACGATAGCCTGCCGAGGTGAGATATTGCAGGCCGATCTGGTCGGCTTCGGTTTCATCCATGCGGCTGTAGTTGAGCATGGCGGCCTGCCCGGCTGCCACGCTGCCCGCGAAGATGGCCCCGCTGCCTTGCCCGCCGCCCAGGAGGGCAGCCGCCAGCGCGCCGACGAGGCTGCCGATGGTGACGGCCTGCGCCCGCTCCATGCGGGTGGCGATGTGGCGCTGGGTGACGTGGGCCAGTTCGTGGCCGAGCACGCCCGCGAGCTCGGACTCGTGGTCAAGCTGCATGATGAGCCCGGTGTGGACGAAGACGGAACCGCCCGGCACGGCGAAGGCGTTCATGCTGTTGTGCAGCAGCACGTTGGCGGTGAAAGGGAAGGGCTGCGGGGGAAAGGTTTTGGAGAGGCGGTCCACAATGGACTGGATGTAGCCCTTGATTTCGGGGTCTTCCACAAGCGGCATACGGGAGCGGACGAGCACGTCGAACTTGCGTCCGAGTTCTTTTTCGTCCTTGACGCCGAAACTGCCGAAAAGCGCGGCCTGCGCCGGGATCGCGCCCTGCAGGAACAGGGCGAATGAGAGGATCACGGCGACGAGGCCGCGCCAGAGGCGGCCGGGAGCGTTCCCGGCCGCACCGTAGCGTGCGTTCAGATGATATCCCATACAGGGCCTTCGGGGGTGTCCCGGACTTCCACGCCGAGGGCCGCGAGCTCGTCGCGGGCCGCGTCGGAACGGGCGAAGTCCTTGGCGGCGCGGGCTTCCTGGCGTTCGCGGAGGAGCTCGACCACCTTGTTCATGTCCAATCCCCTGCGGCGGGCGCGGATTTCACGCAGGGAGGCGAGGAAGTCTTCCGGCTTTTGCGCGAACAGGCCGAGCAGGGTGTCCCATTTCGCGGTGGCGTCACGGAAGGCCTTGAGGATGTCGCGGCCGCCCTCGCTGTTGCGGAGCTTTTTGTCTTCGAGCACGCGCCCGGCGATGCGGACCATGTTGAAGAGGTGCCCCATGGCGGCGGCGGTGTTCACGTCGTCTTCCAGCGCGTCCATGAAGGACTGATCCTGCTGTTTCAGCTCTTCCACCAGCTCGGCGGGAGCCGCGCCGGGCTTCCAGTTCTCGCGGGCCAGCGCCTTGTCCACTTCGCGCAGGCATTCGTAGACGCGTTTCTGGCTGCGTTCGCTCTCGTCCATGTTGTCGAGCGAGAAGTCGATGGGGCTGCGGTAGTGCTTCCCGGCGAGGAAGTAGCGCAGGGTTTCGGCAAGGTAGCTTTCGAGGATGTCGCGGATGGTCTTGAAGTTGCCGAGCGACTTGGACATCTTTTCGGAATCGACCTGCACGAAGCCGTTGTGCATCCAGATGTTGGCGAGGGGCTTGCCGAGCGCGGCCTCGGTCTGGGCGATTTCGTTCTCGTGGTGGGGGAAGATGAGGTCAAGCCCGCCGCCGTGGATGTCCAGCGGCAGGGGGATGTACTTCTCGCTCATGGCCGAGCACTCGATGTGCCAGCCGGGGCGTCCCTTGCCCCACGGGCTTTCCCAGCTGGGCTCGCCGGGCTTAGCGGCCTTCCACAGGGCGAAGTCCAGCGGGTCTTCCTTTTCGTCGCCGGGCACGACGCGCGCGCCGGAACGCAGGTCGTCGGGCGTACGGCCGGACAGCTTGCCGTAGCCGGGGAAGGAGCGCACGCGGAAATACACGTCGCCGGAAGGCGTGGCGTAGGCCTTGCCGTCGGCGATGAGGCGCTCGGTGAGGTTGAGCATTTCCTGAATGTGCTCGGTGGCCTTGGGCTCGATGTCGGCGCGGATCACGTTGAGGCGGTCCATATCTTCATGGTAGGCCTTGATGTAGGTTTCCGCGATTTCGGTGCTGGAAACGCCTTCGTCGTTGGCACGCTTGATGATCTTGTCGTCCACGTCGGTAAAATTGCGGACGAAGGTGACTTCATAGCCTTTATAGCGGAGCAGGCGCACCAGAATGTCGAACGCCACCGCGGAACGGGCATGTCCGATGTGCGACAGGGCGTAGGCCGTGATGCCGCAGGCGTAGACGCCCACCAGCCCCTTGCGGACGGGCGTGAACGTTTCCTTTTTTCGGGACATGGTATTGTAGAACTGCATGGGGGCTCCTTTGGACGCGGGGAAAGGGGGCGCCGGGGAGGGCGTTTTTGGAGAAAAGCGCCCTCCCCGGACCCCACCCGCAAAACTTTGGCTGGTGGGGAGGCCGCACGACGGAAGTTCCGTTACGCGCGGGTCCGGAAGCAAGCGGAAGGAAATCCGCCGCCTGCCGTATGGGGCGGGCGTGTTGGGGAGGCCGTCCGTTGCGGCCCGAAGCCGTTTCCGGACGGGCTCGGCCCTTATCCTTCTATCTGGTTGATGCGGCGGAGGTGGCGGCCGCCTTCAAAAGCGGTGTTCAGGAACAGTTCCGCGATGTCGAGGGCCACGCCCTGCCCGGTTACGCGCTCGCCGAGGCAGAGCACGTTGGCGTTGTTGTGCTGGCGGGTGGCGCGGGCCTGAAATTCGCATCCGCACAGCGCCGCGCGGATGCCGGGGATGTGGTTGGCGGTCATGCTCATGCCGATGCCCGTGCCGCACACGAGGATCCCGAAAGAGGCGGGGTCGTCGCCGGGCGTGGCGTTGCCCGCGTCGGCAAGGACTTTGCCGCATACGCCCTTGGCATAGACGGGGTAGTCGCAGCTTTCCGTGGTGGCGGGGCCGAGGTCGTGGACGTCATGCCCTTTTTCGGAAAGGCGCTTTACCAGCGCGGCCTTGAGTTCCAGTCCGGCGTGATCGGAGCCGATATAGACGGTAGCCATCGTTTTCCTGTCTTTTTTTAATGTGAGAAAAGCTCCCCGCTGGGGACGGTTCCAATAAAAAAAGGACATGCCTGCCTTTTTCATAAGCGTGCATGGCGAAGTGTCAACAGGCGGGCGATGAGTGTTTGCCCGCCATTACAGATTTCTCTGTACCGTTTCCCGGAAAAAAAGGAAATGCCCGCCGAAGCGTTCGCCCAATGAGGAAAGCCTTTGGGAAAAGAGGGATGGGCTCCGCGCCGGAAGGCTCGGGGAAGGGAACGTTTTTTCAGAAAAGTTTCCCTTCTCAAGGCGTTCAGCCTGCTTAACGCCCATCCGCCCTAAAGCAGCCACCCGAACCGGGCGCGGAGCGGGGCGAGATGCCCGGCGCGGTGGGCTTTCCGGTCTTTTTCGAGCCGGGCGATGTCGCCTTCAAGCAGGGCAAGGTCGCCCGCAAGCTGTTCGCGCCGGGGATCGGCGAGGGTCGCCATGCGCGACAGTTCGTCCTGAATGGCCTCTTGGCGGCGGCGCATGAGCGTCAGGCGGCGCTGGTAGCCGATATCCGGCCCGGCAATCCAGCGTGTTTCGGTCCACAGCACCCACAGGCCCAGATACATGATCCGAAAGAGTTCTTCGATACGGTTCAGAGACGTCTGGACGTCCATCAGTAGCCCCCCTTCTTGATGGGTTCGATGATGGTACCCGCCGGAAGTTCCAGCGCAAGCTGGTCGTCCCGGAATGCCGCATTGGGCTTCTGGCGGTCCTTGACCAGCAGAATGGCGGAATAGCCGTCTGGATGCGTCAGCTTGAACTTGTAGGGCAGGGGCGGGTTGCCGTCGTCATAGGTGATATCCATGACCCACCCCTTTTCCGCCGACCAGCGGACGGGCAGGCCGTCGGGCCGCAGTTCCAGCATCCCCGGCAGGATGCCGCCGGAGAGCGTGAAGGCGATGTCGCCGTTGGGCAGGGCGCGGGGGTTGAGCCCCTCGGCTGCGCCGAAGACTTCGTGGAAACGGCCGCGCATGAGCGAGGAGAAGTCGCGCAGGGAGAAGGGCACGGGCCTGCCGAAATTGAGCTGCACCCGCTGCGGTCCCTTGTGGACGATGGCCTTGTTCTCGTTGGGCGCGTAGGCCGTGAAGCTGTCCTGCGTTTCCTGGATGCGGGCCACCAGCACGCCGATCCCGGCCATGACATCGAGACGTATGGGCAGATAGCCGTTGCTCCAGAGCAGGGTCTCCACGCGGCGGGTGTCGCCTTGCGAACCGTAGCGGAGGCTGCCGCTCAGGCGGTACGGATCGTGATCCGAGGCGCGGGCGGAGGCATAGCTTTGGTAGGCCTGCCACGCGGCGTTGGAGGCGTCCGAAGGTGCGGACGTCCCGATCTCCGGGCCGCGCGTGGCGCAGGCCTGGAGCGACAGGACGAGCAAGGCCGCGAGTATCAGGCGGAAGGGACCGGAAAGGCGGATGTTCATAGCGAGTTCAGCTTTTTGCGTATGTTTTCAGGATTCGGGTGGTCCAGTTCGAGGGCCCGTTCCCATCCTGTGCGCGCTTCGTTTTTGAGCCCTTGGGCATTGGCAATGTCGCCGTAGTGTTCCCATATGGTGGGATCGCCGCCGTCGGGGAGGCTTGTCGCCCGGCGGACGAGCGCCCATGCCTCGGCGTTCTCGCCCCGGCGGAAGTGCGCCCAGGCGAGGGAGTCCAAAATGTACGCATGGTCAGGGGCCTGCTTGAGCGCCGCTTCGAGCAGCAAGACCGCGCGGTCCAGATCCTTGCCCTGTTCGGCCAGCGAGTAGCCCACATAGTTCAGGGCCTGATAATCCTCGGGATTGCGGGCGACGATGGATTCCATCACGGCGAGGGCCTCGCGCTTGCGGCCGAGGGAATCCAGCACGCTGCCGTAGACATAGGCGATTTCGTCGTCCGAAGGCCAGATCTGCTGTGCCGCCGTGGCTGCGGTCAGGGCCTCCTTGTAGCGGTCCTGCAACAGGTACAGGTGGATCTCCATGAGCCGGAAATCCCGTTCCGTGGGGAACTGGCTCTGGCCCTGAAGGATGAGCTGCATGGCGTCTTCATAGCGCTGCTGATCGTGCAGCAGCTGGATGCGCAGGCGCAGCGCCCGGTCGTAAAAACGGTTTTCCGGGGGAATGGATTCAAGGAAGTTCAGGGTTTCCTGCACGTCCTTGTGGTATTCGTAGGCGATGGCGGCGAGGTAGAAGTGCACCTCGTCCGGCGCATTGGGATCGCTCTTGAGGCCGTCGAGCAGGGCCTCCGCCTCGGGGTACATCCTCGCGTCCAGAAAAAGCGTCGCCGCCGTGAGTTTGTAGCCGTAGGTGGCGGGGCCGTTCAGGGCGTAGTCCAGGGCTTTCTGCCCCTTTCCGGCGCGGATCTGGCCTTCGACCATCCTGATCCAGATGTCCGGATTGTCCGGGTCCTGCTCGATCAGGCTGTTATAGATTTCGTTCGCTTCGGAGTACTGCCTGTCCGCCTCCAGCAGGCGGGCCAGCTCGAACCACGCGTCGACGAATTCCGGGCTTTCCTGCACGGCGAGCCGGAGCTGCTGGATGGCCCTCTGGGGCTGTTTGAGGCCCACGAGGGCCTGCGCGTGGGCATAGCGGACAAAGGACGTCCGCAGGCGCTGCGGCAGGGCCGAGAACACCTTGTCGGCGTCTTTAAAGTGCCCGGTTTTGACGTAGAGGATGCCGAGCTCCTGCTGCACGAGTTCGGAGTCCGGGCGCTGCTTGCGGTATTCTTTCAGAATCTTGAGAGCCTGTTCGTTGTCGCCCTGTTCGAGCCACGTTTCGGCGAGCAGGAGGTGCAGCCCGAGATCGCCGGGCACGCGCTTGACGGCCTGTTCGAGCAGGCTGCGGGCTTCACTGGTTTCCCGGTTGAGCATGAGCCATGCCGCCGCGTCGATGAAGGGCTGCGGCCTGTTTTCCAGCGTCAGGAGGAGTTTTACGGCTTCAAGGACGCCTTCCTTGTCGTCGCCGCGGATGGACTGGTCGAGCAGGAGGGTCGCGTAGGTACGCTGGGCCTCGGGCGAGAGGTCCCATTGCACGGGTCCCTGCGGCGTACTGCGGGCGCACCCGGTGAGCATCTGCACGGCCAGCACGGCGCAGACCATCCCGCGCAGCAGATTGCGGACAAGACCCGCGCCGCAGCGGGAGATTCCCCGGCGGGCGTGGGATGGCGCAGCCGCAAGCGGGGCCGCGGGATGAGTGAGGCGAATGCGGAAGCTCATGAGCAAACTCTGGGGGTTGAAACACGATAACAGGGGATAACGAATACCCTAAACGGGAACGAACAACAACCGGAGATTGTGCATCCGGAACGTTGTTTTCCCTCCTAGTGCGAGATCCAGTCTTCGGAGAAGTCCTGAATATCGGTGGAGAGATGGGTCTTCAGCTTTTGGAGCAGGCGCGCCTCAAGCTGGCGCACCCGTTCGCGGGTGACGTTGTAGCGCTCCCCGATTTCCCGCAGCGTGACTGGATCGTCGGTCAGGAGGCGGTGCTCGAGGATGTAGGCCTCCTTTTCGGAAAGCGAGGGGAGGATGTCGCGGATCTTGCTTTGGAGCAGTTCGGCGATTTCCATGCTGCCGATCACCGTACGAATGTTGGTCATGATCAGGTTTAAGATGGCCACGTTCAGATCCTTGACCTGATAAGCCGCGTTGGCCGCCTGCTGAATCTGGAAGAACAAAACCCCGTCAACCCGGACGGTGGCGTTGTCTTTGGTGATGACGTCCTGAGAGGGAACGTCAAGCACCTGTTCCATGCGGTTGATTTTGGCGCCCACTCTTTCCACGATCGGGATGATGATATGCAGGCCCGGGGAAAGGGTGCGGGTGAAACGGCCGAAGCTTTCGACCGTGTATTCATATCCCTGGCGGACGATGACGACCGAGGTCAGCAAAACGAAAAAAACGACCACGGCCAAAAATACGGCAAATTCCATTATTGTCTCTCCTTAAAAAAAGTTGTTTGTCTGTCGACAGGATAGCGAAAAAGAGCAGAACCGACAATCGGCTTCTTAAGTTATATACAGATTCCGCACAATTTTCTTAGTATCAAACCTGTTTTCCGGGGGCTTTCTTTCGTAGAATGCTTTCCGACATATTTCCGTACAAAGACAATCGGTATTTTGAGGTTCCGGTTTGTTATGATATCATGTTTA
>ERZ857951.3303-NODE-3303-length-12352-cov-3.207774_pt1 | contig 12352 bp, 10 predicted proteins | sample MGYA00519759_ERZ857951 | MGnify/ENA primary metagenome ERZ857951 (study PRJEB31778, sample SAMEA3449377) | human gut metagenome | biome: human gut; feature: human-associated habitat; material: faeces | place: United Kingdom | collected 2010/2012 ...
GTGAAGCTGCGAGGCTGGAGCAGCTAAGAAAAGAAAATGAGTTGAACAGCTCCGACTGGAACCCAAACGCATCAGAGCAAGAAATTATTGATTTTTTGGGGAACCATTTTGATGCTGAAACCATGCGCCCATACAAGGCAAAGGCTGCAATAAATTCTGTTTTATCTGGCATTTTGGGCAATCCTCACGGCTGGGATTTTGGACACAATAAGCAAGTGTTCCATCAGCTATACCAGGGCTACCCAGAGTTTCTTGTTTGCTTCTGCTTTCTAGAAAAGCACTTTTTTAACGACCTTAGCAACGACCCGAAAGTTCAGACAAAAAAAATAAAAGTCCATGAAGATTTGAAGTTGAACCCTCTTGGCTCTAAATTCGCCCCTTCGACAATTTATGATGGCATTATTGAAGAATTGTTTCCAAGAGAGTTTGAACTTTGGCAAGTTTTTAGGAAAGAAAATGGGATTTAGCTCCTACTGGATGCCCAATCAATGCCGTTTGGCGGTGCATTAGCACTGTCCGCAGCTAGTCAGAGGGAAAAAACATATGGGAATTTCTGTAAAATACGATGGCGAAATTTTAGATTCACTTGAAATTGATGGTGAAAATTATTTTTGTGAAGAAGATAATCGTGTTACACTTCAAAAGCTATCGTTGAAGGGAAAAAACATTGAAGATATTCCATGTGGTTTAACCATTGAACTGTGCGACTCATTTGATGGCAATATCATTGTGCTTAGTAGTGCCCCAACATCTGTGACAAGAATAAACGATAACCAAGTCAAGATTGTATTTGATGAGACAACTACAAGGAAATATTGGGACGCTCCTATTGGTCTAAAATTATGGATGGAAACAAAAAGAGATATTATTTCTGAAAGAAATATAAATGTTGGTGACGTTACTCTTGAAAATTATGACGATGATGGCGCATGGATTAGCCTTATTTACTCGTCAACGACAGATGTTTTTTCGTTTGAGGAATTATTCTTGTATATAGATACATTGTACGGAGAAATTGAAGGGGCAACCGACATTTATCTAGGCTCTCCTTTTGAGAAAATTGAAAACTGCCAAAAAGAAAACGACTTCACCGTGAAGGTTTTATTGCCTCTATTCAGGAATATGGGGTTTGCAAATGTGAAATACAATCATGGCAGTAAAGAATATGGGAAGGATATTACGTTTGCCAGACGAACAGAATTTGATGAATATGAATACTATGGAGTGCAAGTAAAGTTTGGGGATGTTTCCGGTGGAGCGGCTGGTGAGGTTGATGCTTTGATAGCTCAAGCAAAAGACGCTTTCAGTATGCCTTTTTATGATGTTTACAGCCGAAAACAAGTTAGGCTTTCAAAAGTTGTCATTGCCATATCGGGCAAATTCACAAGCAACGCAATCGAGAAAATCGTAGAAGGAATTACAGACCATCCAATGAAAAATAATCTTATTTTTCTGGATGGGGATAAAATCCGAACTTTCATGGAGCGGTATAGACGTTTTAATTTGTAATTCTATTTCAATCAATTGTCATTGTACTTTATGTGGTACGTTTCAGCTAATAAATCGTGAATGTCAAACTCCTCCACATCGTAATCCTCGTGCCTGTCAGGCTCTCTGCTTTCTCTGACAATAAAGTCTGAATATATATCAACCAAGTCAATAGCCTCGACTACAGGCATTATATCTTCCCTAGATATTGCCGTATATAAAAGTCCAATTTTGCCTAATATATCATCGGCTAATAATTCAGGGAATGTTTTGATTTCGCCAACCTCTTCGCCATCTTCATCGTAGTGGGTGCCATCCTCGACATACCGCTCAATATCGTTCATGGCAAAACTTTGAACGGACTCTTCCCAATGCAATAAAATTGCCTTTTTGAAACAATCTTTTATACAATTATCATCAATATATCTGTCATGCAAAACATCCGACAGGTCTTTCAGTTCATCAAGGCTTAGATATGATTGTAGCAAATGCAGATAAAACTTTCTCTCAACCTCAAAGTCAACATCGTTTGATGCTGCTAATAGCCGCCTAAAAAATAAAATTATATCTTTGGGATCATGGATATCATTATAACTACTCACAATATTAATATATTGCCCGTAGTAGTCATCGCTAAACACCTGATTAAAGACTATATCACTCGCATATACCCCAAGTTTTGCAATATAATAAGCACTACCTGAAAGTAAGTCACCGCATTTGTTCAGCAAGAGATGATCAACAACGCGCGAAATATACTTTTTATCTGTCTCATGTGATTTAATTAAAAAGTTAAGAGAGTCTACAGAATTTATAGCTCGCTCAACATTTGCCCACAATTCTGGAGTTAGGCTAAGTTTACGCACTATATAGTCTACTACCGATGGGTTAAACGGCGAGTATGTTACATGAGAGTTATGCCGTATATTTTTTGTTATAAATGTTCTGTATAGCGGAACAATCACTGTCATAAAGTCATTTGCAACATGTCCCTCACGGCTTATTGGGTTATTTGCGATATAATAGTTATAAGCATTGACAAGTCGGCTCTCGTCAATTTGTCCGCCAGAAATAGCGATAATCATTACGAGTGCGCGAGATGAATCATCAAGCTGAAATGAGAATGAATTGTCCCATGCTTTGTGAGGTGAGTCTAAATTATCAGTAATAAAGGATATAAAACTTTCTCCTGACGTCACCTTTACGGACTCTTGCTGGATGAACCTGTTGTTTGTAATGGTTTCTATAATTCTGGGATTGAAATTACGGTGCCGTATTATTTTATTGAAAAATTGCTTATCCAAAAAAACTTCAAAATATTCTTTTGTGATATCGCTTTTCCAAAGCATGTTATATAGAATTAGTGCCTTATCATGATCTGTGTAATTACTTACATTGATGACATATTCTCGTTCACTAACATTACTGCTATATAAAATCTGACTAAGCTGATAGGCTTGGTCGAGTATATTCGCTCTAGATGTCAATATAAATCTCTTATTGTGCTTCATCACATAATTGATAAAGCGTATAATTCTGCTCCCTTCATTTTTCTCTAATGCAGAGATGTAGTTACTCCCTAGAAAATCATCAAAATAGAATACCTGCTGTGAAGTCTTGTCAGATACATCGAAGCCTTCTTGAACATCCTCATTGATAACTACACATTCATATCCTTCTGCAATAGATGCTAAACACAGCTGCTCTGCAAGGGTAGTTTTTCCTACGCCCGGTTCTCCAGCGATGACAACTACATGATCTTTTTTTAGCTTTGAATATGCTTCATTATGCCTACTTGTTTGTGCATAATGCTTCGCTTTCTCATACATGTTTTTTACTTCAAACTCCGAAGACTCAAACACGCCTTGATTCAAATATTTAATTAGTAGGCTGCTACTTCGTATCCAGAGTTTATAATACTTTCTTTCAATCTTTTCATTGTTGAGAATGAACTCATTAATTTCATTTGCCCCATAGATATCATCACTTCTTATCACATAGGGGGAGAGACACACTATTACCTTAGCCTTGTCATTTGGATTTAACGGCAGAGAGGTAAACAAGATATATCGCTCTGGGGATAGTTTTTTAATCTTAGGATATTCAGTTTTTTTGAGATGGGCTAATAAGGATTTTATGTTTGACCCGCAATAATGCTTGCTCTGAATAATGCAAGCCGCACTTCCTGAATGGGTAAAATATCTCCCATCAATTCCGAGATCCTTGCCAGGCTTAAAGCGTTCGACCGGGTTGCCTGAAATAATTTCCATCATGTCATTTGCCAAGGATTCAAACTCGGAAGGATTTAGCAGACTCAAGTCATAAATTGTCATATTCTACTCCTAATTGCAGCTCTATACATAGCTGATTACCACCCCCATCGGCAAGCGCACTAAACCGAACCTATTAGGTTTAGGCGTCTTAATTTTTTTGTCTCTTGTTCTTGGTGTGCGACACTTGAGGTCTAACCATGCGACACTTATTTTCAGGAGAAAGAGTATTGCGAGGGCTTGGTTTTTCCATACGTCATTTTGGCAGGGGAGAGTCGAGGGGATAGGTAAAAAAAGGCCGGAAACGGCCTAGAATGGAAGAAAAGGCAAAAGGCTACCGTTAGGCTATGAAAATTGCCCGAACAGTTTGAGGGGTTGGGGGGAACTAACGCGTCCTGGGCTGTAATCCGGTGGATAGCCCAAAGCAGCGTTGGTTTTTCGTCGCGCTTCGTCCGATTCAAGGCCTTCCCTGAAAAGGTCCGCGCATTTGCGATTCCAGCGCCGTGTTGCCTCTTCATCCGTCTGGTTGGGGCTGCGCTTCCGGTACGGAAGCCCCTTTGTGATGCGGCGCATAAGTGCGCTCAATTTGGTGTTGGCCTTCTGCGCCTTTCTATGGAGTGCTGCGGAAGCTCTCCGGCGCTCCCTGGCCAGCATGGGGCCAAGGCCAAGCCAATCAAAGAAAATGTCTTTAATGACTCGTATGGCGCGGCATCCGTAGTATTCGCCAAGGTCGTTCTGCTTTCTCGGCTGCGTGACCTCGATGAACCCGGCTTTCTTCAAGAGGTCAATGGCTCTTTCAATCCGGCGCTTGCCGATTCCAGCAGTTTTCATAATGGTGGTCATGTCCACGTCGATGAAGCCATGCTCCAGGGTCGGGGTGCCAAGGCAAAGGGAGGCCAAGTCAAGATGGGCCAGGATGCTTTCAATGACGATTTGAAGAGCTTCCCGGCGCTCACTTCGGATTTTGCGACCAGGGCGGTGAAGGGGCTGGCATTTGGCTGGATGTTTATACCATGCCTTTGCCCGCTCGGCGGCAAGCGAGAGGATACGCGGCAAGCCGCCTTTGCCTTTCCTGATGGGTTTGGCCGGGGAAAGTTTGGGGTGCTTCGGGTCATGGCCGCACCGATTGCCGGTCATATTTCTACCCCGCGAGGGTAGAAAACCCGTATAAACTCTAAATACGCTCGAAAAGCGGTTCCGCTGCCATGCTCTAAATAGGCTAGAAAAGCCCTTTGGATGCAGAACAGGGGTTTAGGTGCTTTTTTAACACCTAAACCCCTGTAATTTATGGAGCCAGCTGCGAGAATTGAACTCGCTACCTGCTGATTACGAATCAGCTGCTCTACCAAGTGAGCTAAGCTGGCAAATGCCTGTTTTGTAAAACTTTTTTCGTCACTTCTGCTGTGACTTTCTACTTTTAGCCAGTTGACAAGCTGGTCTATTACGAATCAGTTGCTCTACCAGCTGAGCTATGCTGGCGCATTGACCGATGGCCAATACAGGGGGAATCAATAGCTTGTCCCCGGTTTAAAGTCAAGCCATTTTCCTTTTGGAGGAATAAAAGGTGTTGGGGACGGCTTGCGGCACTTACGGCGTCAGGGGCGCGGGCGGGCCGTAAAGGGAGATTGTGACAAATGGATTACGGACATTTGAAGGGGCGATCAGGACTTGATTCTCCACAGGTCTGTCCGTATCCTGTGCGCTGTTTTCCAAACCGTTTCAAACCTGTATTTGCGTGCTCAGGACTTTTTCATGACGGACCTTTCTTTTTTTGAACAGGCGATTTCGTTTGTCCTGCATATCGATCAGCATCTTTTCGCACTTGTCGCGGAATATGGGGCGCTGCTGTATCTTTTTCTGTTTATCGTCGTGTTCTGCGAAACCGGTCTGGTGGTGACGCCTTTCCTGCCGGGCGACTCGCTGCTGTTTGCGGCGGGGACCGTGGCCGGAGCCGGGCATCTCAGTTATCCCGTGTGTATGCTTGTCCTGCTGGGGGCGGCGATTTTGGGGGATGCCGTAAACTATGAGATCGGGCGGCACGTGGGGCCGAGCATATTCAGCCGGGAGACACGGTTTCTGAACAAGGAGCACTTGCTCAAGGCCCATGCGTTTTACGAACGGCATGGCGGCAAGGCCATTATCTTGGCCCGGTTCATTCCCATCGTGCGTACCTTTGCGCCGTTTGTGGCTGGGATTGCGCTCATGTCCCCGGTCAAGTTCCTGTCTTTCAACATCACCGGGGCCATCCTCTGGGTGGCGGGGCTGGTTTCCGCCGGGTATTTCCTCGGCAACATCCCGATCGTAAAGAACAATTTCAGTGTCGTCATTTACGGCATCATCATCGTTTCGGTCCTGCCGGTGGTTATCGAGTTCATACGGGCAAAAATCAAGAAATAACATATAATCTGAGGAGGCTCTATGCTGCGTACTCCTGTAGCTGAAGCGCTCGGTGCGGCATCCGCCGCGTCTGAAATCCGTATCGGCGGATGGGTCCGGACCCGCCGCGACGCCAAGGGTTTTTCGTTCCTCGAACTCAACGACGGTTCCTGCCTCGGCAACATCCAGTGTATTGTTGATGAGGGGACTGCCGCATGGGATAAACTGGAAGGCGTCAACACGGGCGCGTGCGTCGCCGTTACGGGCGAACTTGTCGAGTCGCCCGGCAAAGGCCAGAAATGGGAAGTGCGGGCCAAGGATATGACCGTGTTCGGCCTTGCCGATCCTGAAACCTTCCCGCTCCAGAAGAAGCGCCATTCCGATGAATTCCTGCGTACCATTGCGCACTTGCGCTCCCGTACCAACAAGTACGGGGCGGCCTTCCGCATCCGTGCCGAAGCCGCGCACGCCGTGCACGACTTTTTCTATCAGAACGGGTTTTACTATGTGCATACGCCCATCCTGACGGGGTCCGACTGCGAAGGCGCGGGTGAAATGTTCCGGGTGACGACCCTGCCCCTGAACACGCCCGCGAAGCCCGGCGAAAACCCCTATGCGCAGGATTTTTTCGGCAAGGAGTGCAGCCTGACTGTTTCCGGCCAGCTTGAGGCCGAAGCGCTGGCCCTCGGGCTCGGCAAAGTCTACACGTTCGGCCCGACCTTCCGCGCCGAAAATTCCAATACCCCGCGTCACGCTGCGGAATTCTGGATGATCGAGCCGGAAGTGGCCTTCACGGATATCAACGACAATATGGATCTGGCCGAGAACCTGACCTGCTTTGTGATCAACCGTGTCCTCGAACGCCGCGCCGACGATATGGATTTGTTCGATCGCTTTGTGGACAAGGGGCTGGTGGATCGCCTCAAGGGTATGGTGGCGCAGCCCTTTGCGCGCTGTTCCTACCGCGAGGCCATCGACATTTTGAAAGCGAGCGGAAAGAATTTCGAGTACCCCGCCAAGTTTGGCCTTGATTTGCAGACCGAGCACGAGCGCTTCCTCGCCGAGGAACATTTCAAGCGCCCGGTGGCGGTGTATGACTATCCCAAAGAGATCAAGGCGTTCTATATGCGCCAGAACGACGACCGTGAGACCGTGGCCGCGATGGACGTACTGGTTCCCCGCATCGGCGAACTCATCGGCGGGAGCCAGCGCGAGGAGCGCCTCGACGTCCTCGAAAGCCGTATCCGCGAGATGAATCAGGATCCCGCAAACTATTGGTGGTACTTGGATCTGCGCCGTTTCGGCTCGGTTCCGCATTCCGGGTTTGGCATGGGCTTCGAGCGCCTCGTCATGATGCTCACCGGCATTTCCAATATCCGCGACGCGCTCCCGTTCCCCCGTACGCCGGGCTCGTTGGAGTTCTAGGCGGAGATGATGGGATGATATTGGGGAGGGGAGAGGGAACCTTCCTCAGAAAGGTTCCCTCTCCCCTCCCCAACCTCTCCTCTCTCCCTCCCAAAGACTTTTGGCTGGTGGGGAGGCGGCGCGGATGGAGTTCATTCCGGCGGAGGATGGGGATTTCTCTATTTTTGGGGAAAAGGATGTATGCCGTGGCGTGAAGATGGGCACGGCCCCGTGTTCCGGAAAAAGAAAAACGCTTCAGTGTCCGTGTGAACCGGATAGTGAAGCGTTTTTTGTCTAAAGTGCCCGAGGTGTGGCCTCTGCTGGCGAAAAGGCCGCGCCGGAATTCCCAAAGTCCGGCAGGGGGTGCCGTTGCCCTTTACTTGTCGAACTTGATGGACTGGAGGGCCTTCTTGACGTCGGCTTCGTACTTCCCGGCGTCCTTCTTCAGGAACATGGCGTTTGCGATCACTCCCTTGTCCCCATTAGGGTAGACCCACGTCATATTGATGAGTTCCGGGCGGTTATCCTGAGCGGGGATGGCCAGTTGGGTAGCGAGGGCGGCGACGCCGTTGTTCTCGACCTTGCCGCATGTGGCTTCAGCTTTGCCTGTGCCAAGCTGGCTTTCCAGTTCGCCGATGAGCTTCTTGCAGTTTTTTTCCGTTTGTGCGGCATCTTGTTTGAGAAACGCCTCTTGCGTGCCGGGATCGGGATTTCTGATGATGCTCAGTTTGAGGAAGTCGTCCGCAGGGCCTTGTGCCAGAAGCAGGATTTCAGGGCCATTCTCTTGGGAGAACTGTTTCAGGACTCCCTTGGGGAGGACTTCCCAGCCGGAGGGGAGGCTGATGGTGACATTTCCCGCTTTCTGGGAAATAAAATCGTCGGCTTGAGCTTGGATGCCGATACCGAGGGAGAGGGCTCCCGCTACGAGCAGCGTATAACCGAATCGCATGTTTTTTTCCTCCATCCGTAGAGATTGGGCCGCATTCTTTTTTCAAGGCGTATACCCGCCGGCGGAGGATTGAAAATGATAAATAGCGGCATGGACAGAAAGTATCGCGGAGCCTATAGTTGAGGATGGAGGTATAACTATGAACGGAAAACGTAATATCCTTTTTGTAGATAAAGACGCGTACCCCTCTCTTGAAGAGCCGGAACTTTTCGATACGCTTGCGACGGGTGCGGGGAGCATCCGCGTGGAGCGCATCGTATCCAACGGGCAGGTCACTCCCGAAGGGGAATGGTACGATCAGGATCTGGACGAGTGGGTTGTGGTGCTTGAGGGCGAAGCCCGCCTGCACTACATGGACGGCGAGGAAGTGGGTCTGAAGAAAGGGGATTCGCTGTTTCTGCCGAAGCGCAGGAAGCATCGGGTGGTTTACACCAGCTCCCCGTGCATCTGGCTGGCCATACATGCGGATCTGCTGACCCCGCAGTCGGTGGTTGCCGACGCAATCTGAGGACGTAGGCGTACGGTAGGTTTTCCCCCGCGTCGAAGAGGGAATTCTTCATACGGAAGGATTCCTTTTTTTGCGCCGTGCATTGGGCACGAAAAAAGGGTTTGCCGTGAAGCAAACCCTTAAGACCCAAGTGGTCGGGATGGCGCGATTTGAACGCGCGGTCTCTGCGTCCCGAACGCAGCGCTCTACCAGACTGAGCCACATCCCGTGAAGAAGCCCTTCTTAGCCCGAACCAAAATGAAAGACAAGCGTTTTTTTGGCACCTGTGGAAAAAAGGAAAGGGCCTGTTTGGACAAAATCTTTAGAAACAAAAGGTTAGCTGTAAAATCATGGATGGGGCTTTTCTTGACCCTTTGACCCGCCTCATGTAGAGGATGCGTGAAAGAGAAGGTCCTGAGACAGCCTTCGGGAGTCCTGACGGGCCGCCCGGACAAGCCGCTGAAGGCTTTTTCGCAAGAATCTGCACTGAAGGACGAGCGGAGCCGTGGATGGCCGATGTGTGGCGATCCCGTTCGGGGACGCGCGCCCTTCCATACAAGGATACGGAGGCAGTCGGAAAGAATGACCGGACAGGACAATATCATCGAATTGAGGGGTGTGGACAAATCTTTCGAGGACACTCGCGCGCTTGAGGGCATTGATCTGAGTATCAGCAACGGCGAGTTTCTGACCCTCCTTGGACCTTCCGGTTGCGGCAAGACGACCATTCTGCGAATCCTTTCGGGCTTCGAGACCCCGGATCAGGGTGACGTATCCATCGGCGGGCAGCGGATGAACGACGTCCCGCCGGAGCGCCGTCAGGTCAATACCGTGTTTCAGAATTACGCGCTGTTCCCGCATATGACCGTGCGCGACAACGTGGCTTTCGGCCTTCGGATGCAGTCCTGTCCGAAGGGCGAGATCGAGGGCAGGGTACTGGAAGCCCTGCGCATGGTGCATCTCGAACAGTACGCGGACCGTCGCCCGCATCAGCTTTCCGGCGGCCAGCAGCAGCGCGTGGCCATCGCCCGCGCCGTGGTCAACAAGCCGCTGGTGCTGCTGCTCGACGAGCCGTTCAGCGCCCTCGACTACAAGCTGCGGCGCGCCATGCAGCTTGAGATCAAACGCCTCCAGCGACGCCTCGGCATCACCTTCGTGTTCGTGACCCACGATCAGGAAGAGGCTTTTGCGATGTCCGATCGCGTTGTGGTCATGAATCAGGGCCGCATCGAACAGATCGGCACGCCTCAGGAAATCTACGAGGAGCCGTCCAACCTGTACGTCGCCCGTTTCGTCGGCGAGATCAACATCCTGCCCGCGCGGATCATGTCCGTGCCCGGCGAGGGCATCTATATCGCGGACATCAGCGGCCGCCGCTTCACCCTGCGCACGTCGCGCTCGTTCGCGGCGGGGGATCGGGTGAACGTGCTTTTGCGCCCCGAGGACATCCGCGTCTATGCGCATGACGACGAGCGCCCCGAAGGGCCGTACCTCACCGGGCGCATTGAGGAAACCGTCTATAAGGGGGCGACCGTGGATATTTCCATCGCCCTCGACAGCGGCGAGACCCTTTCCGTTGCCGAGTTCTTCAATGAGGACGACGCGGAAATCAGCTACAACCGCGGGGAGCGCGTTGCCGTGACTTGGGTTGACGGTTGGGAAGTGGTGTTGCCGTATGAAGCAGACTAGGGCCTTTTTCAACCGCTTTTCCATCGGCGTCACGGCGTTGTGGCTGCTGCTGTTCGCTCTGCTGCCGAATATCGGCCTTCTGGTGGTGACGGTGCTGACGCGCGGCGAGCAGGATTTCGTCCTGCCGCAGTTCACGCTGGACAACTACCTGCGCCTGCTCGATCCGACGTTCCTGAAAATCCTTTGGGAATCCCTGTGGCTGGCCTTCATGAGCACGCTGGCGTGCCTGCTGGTGGGTTATCCGTTCGCCTACCGGATCGCCCGGGCCAGCGCCAAGATGAAGCCTTGGCTGCTCCTGCTGGTCATCATCCCGTTCTGGACGAACTCGCTTATCCGTACCTATGCGCTTATCCTGATCCTCAAGGCCAACGGGCTCATCAGCACGCTGCTGGTGTGGCTCGGGATTACGGAACAGCCCGTGTCCTTCATGTACGGCGATTTCGCGGTGTTTATGGGCATCCTGTACACGTTCCTGCCGTTCATGGTTTTGCCGCTGTACGCATCCATCGAAAAGCTGGACAGCCGCCTGCTCGACGCGGCCCGGGATCTCGGGGCCAGCGGCTTCCAGTCGTTCTGGCACGTTACGTTCCCGCTGACCCTGCCCGGCATCATCGCGGGCTCGATGCTCGTTTTCCTGCCGTCGCTCGGGGCGTTCTATATCCCCGAAATCCTCGGCGGGGCCAAGAGTATGCTCATCGGCAACTTCATCAAGAACCAGTTCATGGTGGCCCGCGACTGGCCGCTCGGCGCGGCGGCGAGCACCATTCTGACGCTGTTGCTGGCCCTGCTCATCGCGGTGTACCGGATGGCCAACCGCAAGGTCGCCTCGCGCGACCGCATGGACGAGGTGGCGTGATGATGCGGAAACTCGGCAAACTGTGGCTGTGGATCGTCTACGCGTTCCTGTTCCTGCCCATCTTTGTGGTGATCGTCTATTCCTTCAACGCCGCCAAGTACACGTCGGCGTGGAAGGGCTTCACACTCAAGTGGTACAGCCAGCTTTTCGGCAATGCCGCGTTGATCGACGCGGTGGTGAACACGCTTTCCGTTGCGGCGCTGGCGGCTTCGCTGGCGACGCTGCTCGGCGTCCTCGCCGCGCTGTGCCTCAAACGCACCGAATTCCCGGGCCGCCAGCTTCTGCACGCCTCCCTGTATGTCCTGACCGTCTCGCCGGAAATGGTCATGGGGATTTCGCTGCTCATCTTTTTCATCAGCGTGAAACTGCCGCTCGGGTTCGTTTCCATGCTCATCGCCCATACGACGCTCGGCCTGCCGTTCGTGGCTCTGACCGTGCTGGCGCGCCTGGCCGAATTCGACGAGCACCTGGTGGAGGCCGCCCGCGATCTCGGGGCCACCGAGGCGCAGGCGTTCCGCTATGTGATCCTGCCGGTGATCATGCCCGCCGTGGTCGCGGGGTGGCTCTTGGCGTTCACGCTGTCGATGGATGACGTACTGATCAGCTTTTTTGTGGCCGGGCCGACGTTTGAGGTGCTGCCCCTGCGCATCTACTCAATGGTGCGGCTCGGCGTGAAGCCGGATATCAACGCGCTGTCCGCCATCATGTTCTGCGTGACCATCGCCCTCGTCGTGCTGGCCTTCTGCCTCTCGCGGCCCAGAAAAAGTTTGAGGAAGCAGGGTTGATGAAACGCATTGGGGAAGGGAGGGAAAACTTTTCTGAAGAAAAGCTTT
>ERZ857951.3304-NODE-3304-length-12348-cov-3.384040_pt1 | contig 12348 bp, 6 predicted proteins | sample MGYA00519759_ERZ857951 | MGnify/ENA primary metagenome ERZ857951 (study PRJEB31778, sample SAMEA3449377) | human gut metagenome | biome: human gut; feature: human-associated habitat; material: faeces | place: United Kingdom | collected 2010/2012 ...
CCCGCCATATTTGCTGTGAGCTCCTGATCACGTACGATCCTTACAGGGGAAGAAGTACGGCTTTCAATGCCACTGAGCAGTGCATCCTCTCTGTCAAATCCGGAAATTCGTTTTCCGAAGGCTATGACACCTTCTTCAATAGAATCGCCTACTGCTTTTGGCAGAACAGAGCGTACATTTGTCAGTATATATTCTCCCTTCATACAGGGAGTAACCTCTCCTAATGCTTCACTTGCCTGATTTTTGCAAAAATCACCAAACAGCTGAACAGGAATTTTTCCTTCTCCGAGCTCCCATGCTTTTTTCTCCAGATCACGCTGAAATTCTACGCCGCCAAGAACTCCTTTATCCGGGAAATCTTCTGGTGTAACTGTGACGATCATGGCACTGTTTGCATTTCTGGAATCACGTGCCTGATAGCTCATTCCGTTCACTGCGAGACGACCGGGTTCAGAGGATGCATTTACAACATATCCGCCCGGACACATACAAAAAGAATAAACACCTCTGCCATTTGCACACTTATGGGTTACTTTATAGCTGGCTGCACCAAGTAATTCATTCTCAGGCTCTCCATAAAGATCCATATTGATCATTTCCTGAGGATGTTCAATACGCAACCCCACTGCAAATGACTTTGGCTCCATATAAACACCACGTTTCTGTAACATTTCAAAAGTATCTCTTGCACTGTGTCCTGGTGCCAGTACACAGACCTGTGCAGGGATTCTCTTATCATTGTTGATCTCAATTTCTTTTAATGTATTGTTCTCAAAAATCAGATCTGTCACCTTGGAACGGAAGCAGAATTTTCCTCCCATTTCTTCGATTTCATGACGCATTTTTTCAACAATACCAACCAGCACATCCGTTCCCAGATGTGGCTTCTGCTGATAAATAATTTCTTCCGGTGCGCCGGCAGCTACGAAACGCTTCAGTACCTCATGATTACGTCCGTAAGGATCTTTTACCAGCGTGTTCAGCTTTCCGTCGGAAAAGGTGCCGGCGCCGCCCTCTCCGAACTGTACATTGGACTCAGGGTCAAGAACACCATTTTTCCAGAAATTCTCTACTGTTTTCTGACGTTTCTCAGCCTCTTCTCCGCGTTCAAGTATTATTGGACAATATCCGGCCTTCGCAAGATACCATCCGCAGAAAAGCCCTGCAGGACCACTTCCCACAATAACGGGAGAATGTAAAAGAGGTGTCTCACCCGGAGAGGGAAATTCATATGGTTTCTCTTTTGTTAACATAATGTTGTTATTGTTAACTTTTTTGGCGAGTTTCTGTTCATCTCTGATCGTTACATCTACAGTATATACAAAGATTTTGTCATTTTTGTGTCTGCAGTCCAGAGATTGCTTTCTTATTTCGTAAGTAAAACTGTTTCCGGGATTTTTTAATGTTTTTGCAATCTTTTTTTCGAGCTGTGCCTTTGTATGTGTGATCGGAAGTTTCAACTGTGAAATTCGAATCAATTTTTCTCCTCCTTTGCTGCATTTTTGCCGGCCACTGCGCCGCTGCTCCATGCCCATTGCAGATTATATCCGCCGCATGTACCGTCAATATCCAGAAGCTCCCCTGCAAAATACAGACCCTTACAGAGCTTTGACTCCATGGTTTGAGAATTTACCTGTGAGGTATCTACTCCCCCGGAGCAGACCTGTGCCTGTGAAAATGACATACCATCCTGCACTTCAAGAGGAAATTCCCTTATGGCAGAAACCAGTTGTTTTTGTGATATAAGGATTTTGATAAGCTTTTCCGGGAAAAGTCCCACCAGGAGTTCTTTTTCTTTTTTATAGGGACATGCCTTCTTTCGTGCATACATAAGTTTCTTTAATTCTTCTTCTGACAGCTCCGGCATGAAATTAATGCGGAGCTCTGCTTTATGTCCTTCTCTGACTGCACGTACTGCATAAGTGCTGAGCTGAAACACTGGGATTCCGGAGATTCCGTATTCTGTAAGCTGTAGCTCGCCATGTTCAGATTTACAGAATTTCCCATCTGTAAAAAGAGAAATCTCTCCTTCTGTACGTACGCCTGCCCATGCCTTAAAAGAAGAACCTTTACACTTCAGGGCAGTAAGTGCCGGATAAACCGGGACAATGCGGTGATGAAAGCTCTCTGCCAGCATATATCCGCTGCCGTCTGAACCTGAAACAGAAGATGCCCGGGATCCATTGGCAAGTATCAGTGCATCTGCATCATAGTGCCATCCTTTTGTCAGGATTTGGAAATTCTTTTCATTTGTCCCGGTTTTTATTTCTGTAACCTGTTCGTTTGTCTTTATTTTCACACCCAGACTGGCAGCCTCCATACACAGTACATCTACAACACTCTGCGCCTGATTGCTTCTCGGATAAAGATAGCCGTTCCTGTTTAAAGGATAGATTCCTATCTCTTTGAAAAACTCAATGGTATTCTGGACAGAAAACTCTCTGAGTGCATCTTCGACAAATTCCGGATGTTCGCCTCTGTATGCATCATCCGGTCTTGCAAGATTGGAAAAATTACATCTGCCGTTTCCTGTAGCACAGATTTTCTTTCCGGGTTTCTCGTTCTGTTCCAGAACAGTGACTGCTGCCCCGTTTCGGGCTGCCATGATCGCTGCCATCAGTCCACAGGCTCCTGCTCCTGTGATCACTACCTGTCTTTTTTTCATAAAGTTACAAGTCCTTTATCAACCATTTTCTGCAGGGACATCAGAACACCCAGTTTTGCATGTTCCCAGGTAAGTCCTCCCTGAAAATACACTGCATATGGAGGCTTCATCGGACCATCTGCAGAAAGTTCGATAGAAGAACCCTGCACAAAAGCACCTGCTGCCATGATAACCTGACTGTCATATCCGGGCATATCCCATGGCTCCGGATCCACATAACTGTCAACCGGAGCTGCTGCCTGAATACCCTTACAGAACGCGATCAGACCTTCCGGTGTGCCAAGGCTTACTGCCTGAATGATGTCCTGACGTGGCTCTGTGGAATCCGGGATTACCGGGAATCCAAGTTTCTCATAAATATTTGCCGCAAACACAGCTCCCTTTAACGCACCCTTGGTAACCATTGGTGCAAGGAAAAATCCCTGGAAGAAAGAACGGTTGACTCCCAGAGTTGCGCCTACCTCACTGCCAAGTCCGGGACAGGTCATTCTGTAAGAAGCATTCTCCACGCACTCCTTAGTACCTGCAATATAACCGCCGATAGGCGCAAGTCCGCCGCCCGGATTTTTGATCAGAGAACCAACAATCATATCAGCTCCCACATCACTTGGCTCAATGGTATCTACAAACTCACCGTAGCAGTTATCCACCATACAGATCACATCCGGTTTAATACTCTTTACAAAAGAAATCAGTTCTCCAATCTGCTTTACAGAGAAAGACGGACGTGTCTGGTATCCTTTGGAACGCTGGATCTCCACAAGACGTGTCTTTTCATTGATTGCTTTACGGATGCTGTTATAATCAAAGGTTCCGTCTTCTAACAGTTCCACCTGACGGTAACTTACTCCATATTCTGCGAGAGAACCTTTTGACGGGCGGATGCCGATTACCTCTTCCAGAGTATCGTAAGGCTTTCCGGCAGGTGCCAGAAGTTCATCACCCGGACGGAGATTACCGAATAAGGCAATGGCAAGCGCGTGAGTTCCGCATGTGATCTGCGGGCGTACCAGACAGGCTTCCGTATGGAAAGTATCTGCATAAACCTTTTCAAGTGTTTCCCGGCCAATATCGTCATATCCATAACCGGAAGAACTTCCGAAGCATTCGGCACTTACCTTATTTTTCTGCATGGCAAGAAGCACCTTCATCTGGTTATATTCTGCCGTTTTATCAAATTTTTCAAATCTTTCTTTTAAAGATTCCTCAATCTTATGACCAAAGTCATAAACCTCTGAAGAAATCCCAAGCTGTGCGTACATTTCTTTCATAATTTGTTTCGTCCTCATTTCTGTTTGCATTATTATCTTTATTTTATCTCTGAATTTCACTTATTCTGTATCAGTGATTTTTAAGAAAAATTCGGTTATAAAATTCCTCTGTCCCTGCATACCTTCAGCATTTCATCAAGGATTCTGTCTTCATTATAGTCAAATTCATCCTTATTCATCCAGATGGTATCCTTCTCCCTGCGAAACCAGGTCAGCTGGCGTTTTGCAAAATGTCTGGTATCTCTTTTCAGGATCCTGACCGCTTCCTCTAACGGATACTCGCCATCCAGATATGCAAGGATTTCTTTATATCCAAGTCCCTGCATGGAAACCATCCCCCTGTGGTATCCCATATCTTTTAACTTCTGCACTTCCTCAAGGAGTCCCTCTTTTAACATCTCATCAATACGGTCATCAATCCGTTTATAAAGAAGTTCCCTTGGTACATTCAGCACAAAATATGCCAGATTATAAGGGGTTTCGTGTTCCTTCTGCTCCTGATTATGTGCGGAGATCGGCGACTGGTTCTGATGATAAAACTCCAGTGCCCTGATCACACGTTTTACATTATTGGCGTGGATTTCCCCGGCACTGACAGGATCAACATCCAAAAGCATCTGGTGCAGATATTCATTTCCCTTCTCTGCAGCAAGCTGTTCCAGCTCCTGACGGTATCCGTCTTCCTGCTCTGCCTGAGTAAAATCAATATCCTTTGTAATAGCCTGTATATAAAATCCGGTTCCTCCTACCAGAACAGGAATTTTCCCCTTGGCATAAATTTCTTCCATGGCAGCTTTTGCCATCTGCTGGAATTTCACGATATGAAATTCTTCCTGAGGCAGCAGTTCATCTACCAGATAATGCTTTACTCCCTGCATCTCCTCCGGCCGGATCTTAGCTGATCCAATATCCATATATTTGTAGACCTGCATGGAATCAGCAGAAATGATCTCTCCGTTTACTGCTTTCGCAAGAGCAATGGATAGATGGGTTTTTCCTGCTGCCGTCGGTCCTGTAAGAACGATCAGTGGCTTTTTCATAATAGCTCCTTTATATAAACTATACAATACGTTTAAATTTCTTTTCCAGTTCTGTTTTAGTCATGGAAATAATCGTCGGTCTTCCATGAGGACAGTGATAGGGGTTCTCCAGTGTGAGCAGTTCATCGATCAAGGCATTTGCTTCCCGGTCGGACATCTGGTGATTTCCCTTTACCGCAGCCTTACATGCCATGGTGGCCAGTCTGGAAGCAAAGATTCCAAGTGGATCCTTATCCTTCTCAGAAGCAAGATTGTCAAGCATTTCCAGAAAAAGTTCTTCCTCCGTAAGACCGTACAGATTGGCCGGGACTGCATTGATACAGTATTCCTTACCGCCAAATGGTTCAATCTCAAATCCAAAATCCTCGAAATATTTACGGTTAGCCTTAAGAAGAGCTTCTTCCTGAAGATTCAGAGATACGATCAGCGGCGGGCTGAGGTACTGGGATTCTACTGTCTGCTCACGAAACCTTTTTACGAAACGTTCATAATAAACCTTTTCATGTGCCGCATGCTGGTCGATAATAAAAAATTTATCCTCAAACTGAACAAGCCAGTAAGTATCAAAAATCTGTCCGATCAGCTGATGACGGCTTCGGGATTCAGGAGCAAGAAGTTTCTCCTCAAATAATTCCAGCTGCTGTGGTCTGATTTCTTCTGATATTACATTTTTGTTTTGTTCTATCTGTTTTCTGTTTCCTTCTGAATCCACAGCAGTCTTCAGATATTCTGCAGTTTTCTGTTCTGCAATTTCCTGCTTTGTCTCTGAAAATACCGGTTGTTCTTCATTCGTTTTATCGCTTAGTGTTCCCTCAAAAAGCTGTTCCTCTGCCTTGGTAAGAGGATCCCTGGTCTGATAGATCTGCTGTTCACGCACTGCCTGTTCTGCCATTGTAACAGTTCCTCGTGGTAGTGCGGTATGCTCAGAAACCCTGGAAGCTGTATTTACAGTCTGTGGACGATACTCCGGAATTTCAGCCCGACGTCTGGTTTCAAATGGCTCCGGTACATCCCCCGGTTTTACCACAGGCTGCTGCTTTTTAATCGGTTCTTCTTTTCCAAAAGGCACTGTCTGGATCATTTCTCTTGTGGTAAGAGCCTTGTGAACTGTCTCGTAAACTGCATCATAAACTTCTGTTCCTCTTGCAAACCGCACCTCCATCTTGCTTGGATGCACATTTACATCCAGATCATTTCCCTCCATCTGAATATGAAGAGAAACAAAGGGAAACTTATGCTGCATGAGAAAACCCTTATAGGCATCCTCTATCCCCTTTGCAATGATCCGGTTCTTTACAAAACGTCCGTTAATATAATAATTCTCAAAGGTACGGTTACCTCTGGAAATCTCCGGTTTTCCCACAAAACCCTCAATCTTCATGAAATCATTCTCGTAGGATACCTCAAGAAGTGCTTTGGTGATATCTCTTCCATATATATTATAGATCACATCTTTCACATTGTAATTTCCGGAAGTATGAAGCTTCACCTGTTTATTCTGGATATATTTAAAAGAAATCTCAGGATGGGACAATGCCAGCTGCTCCATCAAAGTGCTGACATAATTTCCCTCCGTAGTATCTGATTTCAGGAACTTGCTTCTAGCAGGTGTATTGTAAAAAAGATTTCTCACCAGGAAAGTAGTTCCTTCCGGTGCTCCCATATCCTCTAAAGACTCCTGTACACCACCGTTGATCACATAACGGACGCCGCTTAATGCAGATGGGGTTTTTGTGATCAGTTCCACCTGTGCAACAGCAGCAATACTGGACAAAGCCTCACCGCGAAATCCAAGAGACGCAATGTGTTCCAGATCCTCAACCTTTTCAATCTTACTGGTGGCATGACGCAAAAATGCCAGGGGTACCTGATCTCTTTCCATACCCCCGCCATTATCTGTGATACGTATCATCTTTTTGCCGCCGTCTGTGATCTCCACTGTTACAGCAGTTGCTCCTGCATCAATTGCATTTTCCACAAGCTCCTTCACAATGGAGGACGGACGTTCCACTACCTCACCGGCAGCGATCTTATCTATGGTCTGCTGGTCTAATACTGCAATTTTTCTCAACTTTTATCACCATCTGTTCTTAATCTTGTTCTGCAGGTTATAAAGTGTATTCATTGCCTCGATAGGAGTCATATTCCCCATATCAAGATCTTTTATCTCATCAATGATATCGTTATCCTTAACTGTATCGAACAGAGACATCTGTGCCATATCCATCTGATCGTATACAGGCTTTTTCTTTTTCGCAGATGTCAGGTCTTTTACTGCTGCCGTAATATCCGCATCACTGAGCTCCTCCACCAGTTCCTTTGCTCTCTGGATCACAGAATCCGGAACACCGGCAAGCTTGGCAACCTGGATACCATAACTTTTGTCTGCGCCGCCCTGAACAATCTTGCGCAGAAATACAATATCGTCCCCTTTTTCCTTGACAGCAATACAGTAGTTATTAACTCCCGGAATCTTGCCCTCCAGTTCAGTAAGCTCATGATAATGGGTGGCAAATAATGTCTTTGCACCACAAAGCTTTGTATTGCTGATATGCTCGATCACAGCCCAGGCAATGGCAAGCCCGTCAAAGGTACTGGTACCACGTCCGATCTCATCCAGGATCAGAAGACTCCTTGCAGTCGCGTTCCTCAGAATATTCGCAACCTCTGTCATCTCTACCATAAAGGTACTCTGACCACTTGCCAGATCATCAGAGGCACCTACACGTGTGAAAATCCTGTCAACAATTCCAATATTTGCTTTTTCAGCAGGGACAAAACTTCCGATCTGTGCCATCAGTACGATCAGGGCAGTCTGTCTCATGTAGGTAGACTTACCTGCCATGTTCGGACCTGTGATAATGGATACCCTTTTCTTATGGTTATCCAGATATGTATCATTCGCAATAAACATATCGTTCTCTATCATCTGTTCCACAACAGGATGACGGCCGTTTTTAATATCTATCACACCGGTTGTATTTGTCTTCGGACGTACAAAATGATTTCTTTCCGCAACCAGGGCAAGAGAAGCAAACACATCCAGCGCAGCCACTGCCTTGGCAGTCTTCTGGATCCGCATAACTTCTTTTCCGACTGTATCTCTCACATCACAGAACAGTTCATATTCCAGAGCATACAGCTTATCCTCTGCCCCAAGGATCAGGTCTTCCAGTTCTTTTAACTCCTGGGTAATGTATCGCTCTGCGTTGGTAAGCGTCTGTTTACGGATATAATTATCCGGCACCAGATCTTTAAAAGTATTGGTGATCTCCAGTGAATAACCAAATACGCGATTATATTTGATCTTCATTGTTTTGATGCCTGTACGCTCCCGCTCTTTGGCCTCCAGTTCTGAAAGCCATTTCTTACCATCTGTCCTGGAACGGCGGAATTTATCTACATCTTCATTATAGCCCTCTTTAATAATGCCTCCATCCTTCTGTGCAAGAGGCGGATCTTCCACGATGGCACGCTTGATCAGATCTGTCACATCCTCCAGCGAATCCATATCCTCATAGATTTTCTGAAGCAGAGGTGTTTTAAATTCTTTTAAAACCTGTTTTATATAAGGAAGCATTTCCAGCGAAGAAGCAAATGCGATCAGATCTCTTGGATTCGCAGATTTATAGCTGATACGGCTGATCAGTCGTTCCAGGTCATAAACAGGTCCCAGATATTCCCTGATCTCATCCCGGAGCATTCCGTTTTTATTTAACTCTTCCAGTGCTTCCAGACGTTGTTCAATCTCATCTCTGTCGATCAGTGGCTGTTCCACATAACTGCGGAGAGTTCTGGCTCCCATTGCTGTTTTTGTCTTATCCAGTACCCAAAGAAGAGAACCTCTTTTCTGTTTCTCTCTCAGGGTTTCCACAAGTTCCAGATTTCTGCGGCTGGAACTGTCGATAAGCATATATTTCTCTGCTGCATAGGGACGGATCGTTGTCATATGGGACAAGGCTGTCTTCTGGGTTTCTTTCAGATATAAGAAAAGAGCTCCTGCAGCAATGATCCCGCAGTCATAATCACCAACGCCCAATCCCTCCAGAGAACCTACATGAAAATGATCTTTTAGTGTGCGGCGGCACAACTCGTCATCGAAATACCAGGAATCCAATGAAAAAACACAGATCCCAAGACGGTTCTGCAAGTCATCTGTATCTATATTAGACATATAAAAAGAATCATTACAGATAATCTCTGCAGGAACAAATTTATTGATCTCATCAAGAAGTTTCTGAGGTTTGTCCACCTCTGTAAGGAAACAGTCACCTGTTGTAATGTCTGCAATAGCGCATCCGAAATGTTCTTCCATAGACACAATAGACATCAGGTAATTATTCTTTGTCTCATCAAGAGCAGCAGCATCCAGTGTGGTTCCTGGGGTTACGATCCTTACAACCTCACGCTTTACCAGTCCTTTGGCTTTTTTAGGATCCTCTACCTGCTCACAGATTGCTACCTTATGTCCTCTCTCGATCAGACGATTGATATAAGTCTCTGCAGCATGATAAGGGACACCACACATGGGTGCCCTCTCCTCTAATCCGCAGTCTTTTCCTGTAAGTGTGATTTCCAGCTCTTTGGTGACAAGCAACGCATCATCAAAAAACATCTCGTAGAAATCTCCCAGACGGTAAAATAGAATGCAGTCTTTATATTGTTCCTTTGTCTTGCAGTATTCCTGCATCATCGGACTCATTGCCATTTAATTGTTATCTCCTATCTTCATAACAGCTCACTGCTGTTTTTTATCTCGTATATATTGTATTTTTGACATCTTAAGATTTTAACATGAATAAATAGAAGATGCAAGATAGAGTATAAACATTTATTCTATCATGTTGACTATATGTTACTAAACATCCTCCTTCACCATCCCTTTATAATTTATTTCAGCGTAGTCACGATCAGTTTACTTTCCAGGGCAGCTGCGCTCATATTATCAGGGATATCTTTGGATACCACACTTCCTGCGCCAATCACTACATTGTTTCCGATTGATTTTTTACTTTTGCAGATGCTATAATTATAGTATTCTCATATATGGAAATCTATCAGAATAGTCTTTGATTTTTATAAAAATCGTACACGAGGTGAGTTTTTTGGATTTAATCAGAACAGAGCTTATGCCGGATTCCTCAGAAGTCGTTTCCTAGTAAGTGCTGCCAGATTTTTAAGCATTATATGCAACAGTCACCAGTTGAATTTCTGAATGCATACAGGTTGAAAATCAGCTGTCAGCTTCTGTGTACCACCCGGAAAAGTATTACGGAAATTGCCATGCTGTGTGGATTTAATCACCTGAGTTATTTTTCCAAATATTTTATGGAGTGTTATGGATGTACACCAAGGGAATACCGTGTACTTCATGATTCACATCATATTTGTTATTGTGATAAAACCACAATATCAGACATATCTGCGTGATAATTTCCTGATGATCCGGGATGGGGATGGTAAAGATGCAGAAGAACTGGCTTCTTCCCTGTGCAGGTATTATGAGGCTCGTAACCGTGAGGATATGGACAGACTGCCGCGTGTGACTCGAGAAAATGTTCTGATCCTGAAGTATTATTCCTTTGAGAATTATTTCCTGGATCCGAAGATAATGGAAAAAATCGGAGTGATAAAAAGTGAGGATGATTTCTACGAAATCCTGTTGAAAAAGTGGAATGAATATCTATTCAAATTAAAAAGGAGATGATGCCCTTGGTTGTAGGGATACAAAAAGACATGGCAGAAATGAAAAGCGGTCAGCATCTCACAGAAATGATCGGCCATGCTCTCAAAGATACTACAGATATCAGAGAACATATGGAAGAAATCCGTATCTGTCTCCGCGGACATAATTTATATGATATCTTTTACGGAAGATTCCGTAAAAACGAAACTGAAATCCTCAAATCCTATATAGAGGAGGCTCCAAGGGATACTTTTAAAGATATTCTGGATGCAATTGACCGTTTTGTTTATTTTGAGAACAGAAAAAAATAATTCATGAAGAGGGATGCCACGCATGGCATCCCCTTTTCATCAGGAAACTGTCATTACTTTTCCCATAAACAGTATTTCGTTATTGCTCCTGTCATAGATCAGGAAGGCAAAAGGACGAGTGAGTTCCACATTTTTGATAACTGGTTCTTTCTCCTCTACAGCTGACATACATTCCATGATAACTGCTGTCACTGCTGCTGCTTTCGTGCCGTTTTCATCCAGTTCCAGTTTTGTTTTCTGCAGTATCGTATCTACATTTACATTTTTGTCTGCAATACCGGAGAAATCAGCGTTGCTGAAAAATATATTGTCAAGCCCCAGGCTTGAGAGTATGTCATTTAGGATGGCGGTAGTCTCAAAATCAAGTTTTGGCATCTTACATTGTACTTCGTCATACTCTGGCTGAGATTTCAGAAGTCCACCAATATCCAGATCCTCAAGTGTAAAATCGCCTTCATCGACAGGCAGGATTCCGACAAAACTCAGTCCGTTTGCATACTCCCTGTCAAATGCTGTTGCCTTATCATTTTCATAATACCTGTCTCCGGCACAGGTCATGTATTTTGTCTTTTCATTGTTTCCAAACTTCTCTTCTGTATCAGAAACATTCCAGGGTTCTCCACTCCATCCGGACTCAAAATATAGTGAATTAGTTAAGCACAGTCCGGTAGTATCATTGATCAGATCCGGGGTTATGATTTTCGGGATCAGCCCTTCCGTATTTTTGTCACACCAGGAATTAATGATACCGCATGTTTTCTCTGCAGCGGAAAAATCTACATTTTCCACTTCAGCCCCAAAACCGTTCGTTACTGAATTTTTAAATTCTTCCTGTAATGTCAGATTATTATCCACCCAGACTGCATCTGCAATCTTTAATTTTGACTTATATCCGTAACTCTCATCTTCAGTATTATATTCTTTAATCTTGTTCAGATATTCCTTTGCATAAGATGCAAAATCATCGGTTCCCAGGTAATTACATAGAACTTCTTTTGTCTCTCCTTTTGCACCTTCTGCGATCATGCCCAGCGCAAAATTAAGGCTTGTGGGACTGAACATAATATTTTCTCCATTGACTGCCGCAGAGATTTGGTCTGTCATTTTTACGGAATTCTGTAATGTCACGGCTTTGTCGATACTGGCTCCTTTATTACCGGACACCGTGTCTTCATTGCTGCTTTGGATTTCACTGGCTTCTGCGGAACCGGCATATATGCCGACAGCTGGCAGCGCGACAGTCATAGCTGCCAGTATTCCGATTAAGAGTTGTTTTCTTATCATAAGGCATTTCCTGCCACTCAAAGCGTGTGCAAATATACGCACATCGAGATAATGTAGACTCTCACGAGTTCTACTTACTACTTCATCGTGT
>ERZ857951.3314-NODE-3314-length-12314-cov-3.204748_pt1 | contig 12314 bp, 9 predicted proteins | sample MGYA00519759_ERZ857951 | MGnify/ENA primary metagenome ERZ857951 (study PRJEB31778, sample SAMEA3449377) | human gut metagenome | biome: human gut; feature: human-associated habitat; material: faeces | place: United Kingdom | collected 2010/2012 ...
CTGCAAAACCTTGTACAGCGGTTCGAATCCGCTTCAGACCTCTAAATAAAACACTTAACAATGTGGTAACCACGAAGTTAGGTGTTTTTCTTTTGTCGTTTTCGGGCTGATTTGCACCCTATTTGCACCCTGTGAAATAAGAAAGCCACCTTGCGGATGGCAAGGTAGCTTCTGCTATAATACAAAGGTAGTAAAATTCTCTGATTTACATCCTTTCCTATGGGCGGGGGGGGTAAAACGGGTTTTTAGGTCTTTGTCTTGGAGTCTGACTTTGAATTTTTTTTGAGTATATGTGTAGTTTATATCCTGTTATTTGGAGATAACGGTTTTCGTCGTATTGGTAGCCGTGTACATTTTGTCGTAGCGGTCCACAAGAACTAGCGAACTGCTAGGATGTACTGTTGCTGTGATTCGAAATCTATCGGCGATCGGGCTTGCTGGGATGGTAGTGTATGATTTCTCCGTTGTATTTCATAGCTATACTCGTTTAAACGACCCGCCCTCCTTTTCGAGTTGATCCTCTATGAATTTAACCGGAAAGGGGTATCGCCCGTGATCCGATAGATACCCATACATGCTCCTGCATGTCGGGTCTTCGGGTCTCAAGTACGCCGTAAAATACCCTTTCCGTTTCTCCACGATCTCTTCGACCCGGAGCCGGGTGTTGGTTACTGTGCAAATGTAAACTTCTCCGATTTTCATTGTTTCCCGTCGTAGTTGTTAAATAGTTCGGCGCCGAAGGTCAGGAAGGCGACCACATAGATTAATACTGTAAGCATATTTTTAAGAATTATTGGTTTGTAATTTCGAGGAAATCTTTACGAAGGGTTTCGAATTCGTACACTATTTTTATTCCTATATTCCTAACTCGGAGAAATGCTTTGTCTGGAACAGACTTGATTGATACATGTGCATATTCGGTAGATAGAAATGGAACGGCATAACGTTTGAATCGTGCCGAAAATTTAGGACTCATCGTTTCTAAAAAGTTTAGGGTACTAGTTTTGTAATCGAAGGATAAACGTTGTTCTATGGCAGTATTCACTATTTTGAGGGCGTCTTGTAGCTCTTGGTCGGTGATCCATGCTTCCATGAGATTGTTATTTTTTCGATGATGAATTGGTGAGTTTCGTTGCAATAGCCGCTAGAACGGCTGAAGTGAACGTGCCGGATGTTGTTTGTTCCGGGACCGTGTCTTCTGCATCAGGGCTGTCCTCTAAGTTATCATTTAGGTTGAGTATTTCATCGTTGCTCTCACCGGATTTCACAGAAATCGACAATGCGGTAGAATCGTATTCTGTCGGAAAAATGCCCATCAGTTCGGTATTCATATCTTGGATGTATGAGAGGATATTCTCGTAGGTGTCGATCTGATCCTCCAACTCCGATATTTTGTCATCCAGTTCTTCGTATATCTCTTCTTGTCGGTCTGTCAGATATTCTTTAGCGTCATATGCATCGCGTCGTTTTTCCAAGTTCGATTTTTGCTTTTCGAGGCTTTCGATGAATGAAGGAAGCCTTTTTTCGCACGTTTGACTCGATGCAAAAAGTCGTTTTAAGTTGGTTGTTACGTTCATCTTTGGTTGTGGTTAATTACTTGATCGTACTGCAAAATAATCGAATGTAAATGACAACTTATGACATAAGCTATTCGAGTTTCAATTTGGGTAGGGAAGCAACTATTTTACATGTTTCGAGGCTAACCGTAATAATGCGTAAAAGCAGATTCAAAATGTATTTTTCGTCGTTGTGTTCAGCGGCCCAATCATTAGGGTCATTTCGGATGCCGCTTTTGTTATCGGTGGTAACCGCATATCGTTCCATAATCCAGTCGATAGCACTCTTCCCGTTGAGAACATAATCATAGGCTTTGAGGGGTATTTTCGAAATTGTTATCTGGTTATTATAAATGATTGTCGATTTGTCCACTTCTTTTCCATTCTTCCCGAAGCGCATTTTTTCAACGCGATAATTAATAGAGCCGTTGGGGGCGAGTGTTACTTTTGCATCCTTGTATGGCTCTATTGTTTCATAGTTGAGATGGAGCTCTGCCAATGCCCGTCCTGCGGCACTAAATGCCCGGAAATCGTCACGATTGTCAACCAGCGGCAGGCGTGGCAGCATCTTCTTCAAGTCAACGGCAAAGGCTTTGCGATAAGCAGGTGAGTGAAGAATGCCGTAAACGTAATAGAAAATATCCTCCTTGGTAACTTTCGAACCGTATTGTTTTCGGGCCGTCGAAAGAATCCAATCGGTAATACCATCACGACGTGTATAGCGGTCCACATCGTTTTGTGATGTAGAGAACAGGTCGGCAATATCCGCAGTGCTGTCATCATACCAATAGAGCGGGAAACATTGTGTTCCTGCATCAAGACAATTTAGATCAACAATATAATCCGAAATATATACGCTACTTTCTTTTGTTCCTCCAAGTCCTGATACACAAATTACTAAATTCTGATGCTTGGGTGTTGGAAAGAGTTTGGGAATTTGATAGACTCTTTCAATTAAATCTCGGTGATAATAAAATTGTTGTTTGAAAAAAGGCCGATATAATGCTTCAATATAACAATCATTATTTATTTCGATTTTTTTGTTTTTATTGAATGAAAATTTTAATCCGTCGCTCCAACTGATTTGAGTTGAATCTAACGCAATCTCAGAGGTGTAAGTAATGTTGTTGGAACGTAATTCGTTGTAAAAAGAAATAGTTGCATATATATTAGTTCGAAGTGAATCTATACTACTATTATAGCTCCAAGCGTCTCGGCAAGTGGCGATTCCTCTTGAATAATAAGGGATGAAAAATGTCTTTTTATCTTTTTTATCTTCTTTGTTGCCAAGAGGGATATAAAGTTTGAAAATTTCATTCCGCTTGTTAAGCCAATCTCCGTGCTCATTTGGATAAACAGGAGCCCATTGCATTTGGGGGTTACCAATATGCGTGAGATTCTGGATGATGGTCAGTTTCTCGTTGCGGGAAAGGTAGTCTCCAATGTCGTGATAAAAAATGCATGCTTTTTCTCCTTTTGCCTTCGGCTTTTTCACGAGAATAGTTATTGCAACACCTGTCATAATGTCGAAGACGTTCTGGCCCTCTCTCTTAGCCATATCTCCGGAGCGACTGCGGATTGCGCCTCGCAAATTGAAGATATAAATAGCGGAAAACTCTTTCTCCAGACATTTGCGCATTCCGTCTTGGGCATTACCGTCTATCCAGCCGCTATTAGTTATGAATCCGATGACACCGCCTTCTCGTTCATTCAGGCGGCTAGATGCCCAGCGGAATGCTTTTATATAGCTATCGTGTAATGAGTTCTTATTATTTGCTGTTGACGCTGCGGCATATGTATTGCTTACATCTTCATCTAGTTTGTGATAATATTCGTTTTTTGCATTGTCATTGGCATTTTTTTGTTTTGCAGAATATGGAGGATTGCCGATGATAACGGTGATGGGTTTCTTCTTCTGTTCGATCACTCGCTGGGAGTTGGTCGGAAATTGTTCAGAGTACAGATTTTCCGCAGAAATTTTTTCTCCTAATTGGAAGGTGTCGGTCAGGCATATACCTTCGAAAGAACGGTAATTGCCGGGCTTCAGATCATGGTATGTGTTTTCGATGTTGATGCTGGCAATATAATAAGCCAGTAGGACTATTTCGTTGGCATGTATCTCGCGGGTGTATTTTCGTTCGAGAGCTTCAGATGAAATCAACCCGCTTTGGAGCAGGCGTGTGATAAAGGTTCCGGTTCCGGTAAAAGGATCGAGAATATGCACGTTTTCGTCGCTTAACGTTCGTCCGAATTCTTTTTGAAGGATGTAGTCAACCGAGCTGTTGATGAAATCGACAACCTCAACGGGAGTATATACGATGCCTAATTTTTCCACAACCTTCGGGAAGGCTGTTTTGAAAAATTTGTCATAAAGTTCGATGATGACTTTTTGCTTGCCTTCTGCATTGTCAATCTTTTCGGCACGCATTCGAACGGATTCATAGAAACGTTCCATCTGCTTGTTTTCCTCTTCAGTGATCTGGTCCTCCAGCAACTCCATTACTTTCTGCATTGACTGTGAGATGGGGTTGTTGTTGACAAAGGAATAGTTCTCAAATAGGGCTTCGAAGACAGGTTTGGTAATAATATGTTGGGAAAGCATCTCAATCGCATCCGATTCCGTTACGGATGGATTGATATTCTTGCGTAGACCTGTGAGGAAAGAGTTGAAGGCCTGCATTGCTTTGCCTCCTTCTGCGATCAATCTTTTAATTTGCTCTATGTGCCGTTCTGCAATCTGAGCTACATCCCGAGCCCATTGCTCCCAATATCGCTTTTCACCGACCTTTTTGACGATTTTGCCATAAATGACGCTCTGCATATCTTCAAAGGCCAGCGTCATCTGCCGAACGATTTCCGCGTTGGCTGAGTTAACCCGATTGTTTCCGAAATCGTCTCCAAACTCGCTATTGCCTCGTGCCGGTCTGCCGATAAGGATTTTATTGGAATTGGCCCGGTTGAGTTCGATTTTATTAATTTCTGCCTGAAACTTGTCATCATGGGCTCGAAGGGCTTGAAGAACTTCCCATACCGTTTTGAAACTCTCGTTTTTGTCAAGGGCTACATCGGCCTCAACATACGATGGTACAACTACCGGGATGATTATATAGCCGTATTTTTTGCCTTCTGCAATCCGCATCACCCTTCCGACAGACTGTACCACCTCTATTTGCGAATTTCGCGGCGAAAGGAACATGACTGCATCCAACGACGGGACATCTACTCCTTCACTGAGGCAACGGACATTCGTTAATATCCGGCATTCATTAGCGGCTTCGTTGCCTTGTTTAAGCCAGTTCAGTTTTTCTTCTCTCAGGCCTGCGTTCATCGAGCCGTCGATATGATCGGAATTAACCGTTACCATGGTTTCGCGCTCACTGGGAGTAAGTTCTCTTTGCGTCTCCATAAATGCAGCGGTTATTTCCTTCGATACGGCAATGGTTTGACAGAATGCGACTGCACGGTGCATCGGGGTGGGATCGCTGTTTTTCAGCAAATCGGCATCTCCTATTATTTGTTTTGACAGCGCATTGATACAGCCAACTAATTTTGCGGCATCCGTAGTATCTATTTCCTTGAATTCGTTCTCCATTATCATGGATTGAACAGCCTGCGGGACTTCGCTTTCGCTGACTGTCAGGATAAGGACTTTGTAATCACACAATAACCCGTTTCGGACGGCCTCTGCAAATCCAATACGGTATATTTCCTGTCCGTATAGATTCTCGTCATCCATGGAACACAGAACCGCGTCTATTTCATCGGCCTTTGACTTGGCATTGTCTCCATATAATTTCGGGGTAGCCGTCATGTAGAGCCGTTTTTTGGCCCGAATAAAGTCGTTGTTATGAACTTTTACGAAATTTGATTCATCGGTATCGTCTTTGAGTGTTACTCCCGTGGTTCGGTGTGCTTCATCGCAAATTATAAGGTCAAATTCGGGATAACCACAGGCTAACAACTCTTTTTGTGCTTCAGATATACGTTCGATGGATTGGTATGTCGAGAATACGACTGTCATTCCTCCGGTATCATATTGCCGTATGTCGCGGAACTGTTTTAAGATCGCCTTTGTGTCGGTTGAGGCCGGGAGCATCAGGTCGGTTATGCTGTCTCCTCCAGTATCCGAAAAGGTTGCACCTCCTCTGCGTTTGGCTTTGGTTTCGCTAGCTCTTGCGTCGGAGCATATACAGATAGAATTTATAGGTTTCTCGGATTGTGCGGACCATTCGCGTAATGTTTGTCCCAATAGAGCGATGGAAGGTACTAAGAACAGGATTAGTCCTCGTCCTTGTGTTTCATGTTCTGCGATTTTGAGTGATGTAAAGGTTTTGCCTGTTCCGCAAGCCATTATCAGTTTGCCGCGACCGGATTTTTTAAAGTATGCGTGTGTAGCCGTCAAGGCTTCGAGCTGGTGTTCTCGGAGCTGTTTTTTGGGTTCGCATGCCTCTTGTCCGGATATACCCTCGGCTAATTTGTTCCATTCTACCGTGGCATTATATAGGTTGGATAAGTATATGCGTTGAACTTGCGGATGCTGTTGGCGGATGGTTTCTTCTGCATTGCTACTCCATCGGTCGGTAGTTGCAATCCATAATCTCGCGGCAAATTGTGCCGTCTCGGAAACGTCATCGGAAAAAGTTCTACTGGATGTCGAAAGAAAACTGTCGACCGATGCCTTATCTATGTAAGCATCTTCGTCGTAAAATTTGCATTGTACGGCCCAATAACTGCCCAGATGGGTTCGGCACACTATGTCGATTCCCAAATCCTGTCCTCCGAATTCGGAACGGTATGGGAATTCCGACCATAGCCATACATCGGTAAATAGTCCGGTATAGGTTGGTTCAGTTTTGAGATAGGCTTGCATCAATTTTTCGAAGCGGTACCCTTTGGTTCGTTCCGAAATAGATTCATTGCGAAATTTCGCTAATACAAGGTCGAGGGGGTGGTTGGTTGTTTTCATCATGGATGTCAGATTATACCGTTAAGCATAGCCGACATCGGATAACCACAAAAAAAACGTGGACTAAACCGTATCATCTGCCTTGTGAGGTTCTGGAATACCTATGGGAGCAAATAAACGAGTAAAGCCCACGCGTGAACGTGGGCATTGGCTTTACTCTTGCTCCCTTTTCGAAATTTTCCAGATTTCACAAGGCAAGGTTGTAAGCTAATGCTTTATTTTAAATATGTCAGATTTGACTTTCTGTTTTTTATATCCTTAATTTAGGGGTTTGACGCAAAACTATAAAATTCCGGTGAAGGAACAAAGTCAAATCGCTTTTTCTTTCACCGGAAACTTAGCAGAAGAGTGTCAAATGGTTAATAACCAAAGTATTTTGAATTGACATGGTAGGGCATTTCGAAATAGTACCTCACGAATAGTTCGGCGAATGCACGAACTTCCGGGGCGTTGAAAAACCTGCTAGCCATCGGGGCCAGCGAGTTTGGAGAGCCCCTGTAATTGAAGGCAATAGCATAGGCATCGCTCTGGGAATAGCCGCATAGACAGTGAAGGATAAGGGCCACACGCATTTTAGGATTTATCCGGTCCCGCCGCAGTTGTCGGGGCGAAAGTCTGAAGGTCTGTCGCTGGTCTTCATATTCGAAGTTGTTGTTATTGCGCTTTCCTTTCATGGCTAATAGTAATTAAGTAGTCGTTCAAATCGTTGCTTTCTCTGTAATATGGGGAATAATCCCGAATTACGGCATCAGGGGCAAGCTGTCGTATCTGCTCGGTTGCCTTCCGGCCAGCATCGTCATTGTCGAGACAGGTCCCTATTTCCTTGTAGGCTTGCAGGACTGCTTGTGCCCTTTTGGTATTGCTGACGGAATTTAAAACAAGAATATCGGAGGATGATGGCGGATCGCTTCGCTTCAGCATTAAATATGACAGATAGTCTATAAAGCCCTCGAAAACCAGTAGCCGACTCTTGCCGGATCGGAGTGTTGTTATTCCTTTTGGGGTACTGCTACCTTTGAAGGCCTTGTTTCGCAATTCCCACCCTCCGGAGTCGTTTTGAAATCCGACCGCAAAATAGGCCTTTTCGCCGACCTTGTAGATAATTTCGTGGCAGTGGACCTTTGCGATGTTTTCGTCGATTCTGCGGCTCTTCAGATAGCGAACTAGGGCAGGGTGTGCCAAAGGCTTAATCTCGGTAATGATAAGGGCGGGCGGATGATCTTCCGGCGGTAGGTATGTAGGTATCCGTATTTGGTCGGGGGTGTCTTCCAGTATTCGGATTGCATCCCCTACACTGCATTTCTCCAGCCTCATCACCAAGTCGATAATTGAACCGCCTTCTCCTGTCCCATAGTCACACCATAGGTTGCGGCAATAATCGACTTTGAAGCTCGGTACGGTATCCACTCGGTATGGGGAGCGATAGAGCCCATAATAACCTTTGTCTATTACAGGTGTTATCCCTTGCTTTTCAAGGAATGAACGAATTGGTAGAGCTTTGATTGTATCCAAATTAATCATTGTTGCTTAGTCTTAGGGTGTGGTGTGGTTGAAAATCCCTAGGGTTTTGTGGCCACACCACACCTGATTAAAAGATAGATGGCGAAATAAAAGGGCCCAGTTGTAGCTCTTTTCGGCTTTCGGAGGTGCTTTTATTGAGAATCCATTTGCGGTCAAGATAAAAGTCCACAAATAATCTCGCTTTTTTGTCAGAAACCCCGAAGCGTTGGCAAACCTTTTCAGTTAGGCCCCGTCCGGATAATTTCGTTTTCAAGTCTTTAAAAGCGCCGATCAAGAATTCCTTATGGGTCATCTCTTCGATGTCATAAGGCGTTTTAGTCTTATTTCTTGTCTGGGCTGCGCCTTCTTTGTTTATTGCTAATTCCTCGAACGACTTCCGTGTGCCAGTATCCGTGAATACGCAGTTTTCATCTTTTTGAAGCACAAAGGATGAGCCTTTTACCGTTTCTGGTAAATAGTTGCCTTTGACAACGCAAAGATGTCGCAGATTTTCGTTCGTTGGGTCCTTACGCAATTCGATAACCAGCCGCATTTTGGCTTCAAATCCCTGCGATCCGATCGCGTTGTTCTTGCTAGGAAGGCCCTCTTCTGTTCTTTTTCCCGTATGATGTAGGAAGCATAGGGAACAAGAATGTTTCTTGGCAATGCTATCGAAGGAGTTAAGAAATGTCCGGACTTGATTGTTTTGGTTCATTTCTTTTCCGTCAAAGAGATCGCCGAAGGCATCAATGATTACAAGATCGACAGGTTTTCGCTCCAATTCCTTATCGAGTTTTTCTCGAAGGTCGGATGTGTCGAAGATGAAGCGGATTTTTGTTAGTTGATCTTCCGTTAGGCCGATTGTTCGGTTTTGCATTTTTAGCAAAACGGAAATGGAAAGTTCGTCATCTTCACTGCATACAATCACAACGCTTTGATGTTTCCCGAGATAGCCTCGACCTAGGAAGTCTTGACCTCCGGCGATACAACAGCCAAGCTGACGTAGGAGCATGCTTTTGCAGGTGTCAGACGCTCCAATGATTGCCCAGATGCAGTTTGCAGGGATCAGACCTTCATATAGCATTGGTAGTTCCTTTATTTCGTTGCTTATGAGATCGGACCCTAATACTACATATTCCGGGTGATCCCGCGTCTGTGTAGTATCGGAGCTTGTGTCGGCACAAGATGGCGATGAGAGAGGGCTAAGGGTGTCGCTTTGACCGTCTGTCAGGGTTTGTGGCTCGGTGCGTCCTTGCCCTGTGAGCGCAAATTGTTCGGATGTACTCATATCTGCGTCTGTTTTTTAAGGGTTTCAATGATTGCGTCTGCGTCGAAAACCAGTTTGTGACCTACCTTGAAATAGCATCCGGTTATCGAGCCGTTGTTCTTGGTTGTAATAGCTCTGCTTCGGGATACGCCTAACAACTTTGCAAGACCCTCGTAACCGTAAACAAGATTTCTTTCTTGTTTCACTGGTTGGCTGACGGGTGTTGCCGGATTCTGCTCTGAAAGGAGTTTCTTAAAGTCTTCTACGGTTAATTGAAATAGAAAAATATCTTTATCCATTTAATTGAGTTGTTGTGGTTCCCGGGCCCGGTTGCCTGATTAGGGGTAATGATCCCCGCTACTTCACTTGAAGCAGTATGCAAATTTGAGCGTAATTTGTTGATTCGTAAAATAATATGCCAGATGTAGGGTGGTATGGCAGGGTATGGCAAATACAAAAAAAGCCCTCTAAATCAGAGGACTTAAAAAAATGATAGGTATGTAAATTATTTTGAAGACTCTATTACTTGTTTAATTTTATCTGCAAGAGGCTGTGGTAATCTCCTATTATCTGCTGGTGGTAAATCTGTTTTATTAAAAAATTTTCTGATAATAGGTTTGATAGTTTTTCCTTTTCCGCAGATCAACTGCATTGTGGACATAAGTTCTTGGTTTGATCCCAGCCATTTTAGAGGACTTGGTTTGGATAGAAAACGTCGTCCGAAGATATAGAGCCAGTTCTCATCTGAGGTAGGTTCTAGATAATGCTTGTCTTTATTATAATTCGCCCCTTTACAATCTATGAGAATCTGCTTAATTTTAAGTAATTTTTGGTCTGATAATTGAGTTGATAGAAATTGATGTGGGTCTAATTGTTGCTCTTCTTCCCAGATATATTGAAGTATTTGGTTGATTGTGTATGCTTCATAGTGAAAATTGGATAAGAATTCGAGGAACTCTATCCGACCATCTTTGTCTGATTGTAATGCATCTGAATAGAGCATTTGAGCAATGAATTGGATAAATTGAGGATCGTCAAGAGAACATAATTTGCAAGATCGAATCCAATAGTCGGTTAAACCCTTTGCCTGTTGGAATAAATTGAATTTGACGGATTTTAGATAGGTAAGCTTTCCTTCAGGAGCTATTTCGGCTTGAGCTAAATGTTTGAAGGGATCAGCGAAAGGGGAGTGGCTAGTCCATGGCCGTTTATGTAGCTCAGTTATTGCAAACTCTCTAGAAATTGCATAAAAAAGTATAAAAGGAGGTTTTTTCCCGGTTATGAAGTGCCCTATAACGTAATTAATATCAGCAGGCGAATAAGTTTGTTTTGTAAGAAGGTTATCGAAAAGCGCATCTCCTTGCATAATGCATGTTCTGTTATAATTTGTACACATATGTAATTTAGTCAAAATATTGATACTTTCTCATTTTTTCTGCGACATCCAGTTCGTCTGCTTTGATATACTTGCGAAGTGTTTTTATTGAAGTATGTCCGGTTATTCTACAAATGTCGAAGACATCCATGCCTGAAAGGTACATCAAAGTTGCTCCGGTTCGTCGCGCTGTGTGGCTTTTGATTAAGTTACATTTGGGGACCCATTCTGTCCTCTTTTCGCCGCCTTTCGTTGTTGCGATCTCGACGGTCTGTGTAATGCCAGCCATTTCTGCGATAATCTTGATGTATTGGTTTAATTTTTGCTCCCAAATGTAGGGTAGTTTGTTTTGGTATTTGGTGAGTATTGTTTGGAGTTGTTTGTTGACCGGAATACGAACTCTGCTCCCTGTTTTCTTTTGAATCAAGACCACATAGGTCTTTTCCATTTCAACGATTTTATCGCCAACAAGGGCGGTTTCCTTGCGTGTTTCGATGTTTTCTGGTGAAAGGTGATTGTAGTCGCTGACTCGTTGAGCCAGCCAGCATCCGGCTAAAAATACGTCACGGGCATCTGAATAACCTTGCGCTTTTGTTGATAAATCGACTTTGGCAAGTGCGTCGAGTTCTTCTGCTGTGAGGTAGACATTATCGGCTTCTTCCGCTGTTACTTTAAATCGCCGTCCCTTGTACTCATCGTTGTCGTGTAAGCCTTCTTCCTGTGCGTTTGCAAGGATGTTTTTAAGGTCTTTCACGCACTTTCCTATTGAATTGGTAGTATATCCCTTCCCTGCCAGCCAATGGGTGAAATTGCGGTAAAAGTCCAAGTTGATGTCGGTAAAATCAAGTTGGCATTTTGTCGCTTTTTGGTAGTTTGCAAATTGAACCATTGACGCTTTTACTGCTTTGACGGTTCCTGTCTTGTATTTGGTATTCTTGTTGGTAAGACGTGTTCCGCTTTCTATTTCGTTGATGTATCTGCTTATGTATTGGTTGAAGGTTTCTTTATTGGCTAATGCCTCTTTTACCTGTCGTTCGTCCTCTACTATTTGCCGTCGGATGTCCCAATATTCAGTAATAATGCCCTCCAGCCATTGGGTTGAGATTCTTTCCTCGCCGAGCATATTGTAACGTTGGAACACGAATGTCTTGATTTCATTCAGATCATTTTGAAGGTTGTCGAGCGTTTTACCTTCGTTTGCAGAGTTGGCCGTTGAGGTAAATGCAGATTTGATTGCGGCCTTTTTGTCATCCCATGCTTTCTTTGGGATTTTAACGCCGCTTTGGGCGTAAGTATCGACCTTCTTGCCCTCGACATAGGCAGAGAACCGGATGCGCACCATAACGTCCGCATTTGCGTCTTTTTGGGTTGTTCTGACCGAATAGATGAAGGATGCCATAGCTTTGGATTTTTGAGATGGTGCAAATCTAATCTTAATTTAGATTAAAAACAACTATTTGCACCCTATTTGCACCCTGTAAATTGAACTTACTTGAACTTAGTTAAATTTATGTATTATATAAATTATTGGTAATTAGTTGATTAAGCTGTATTTGGTTCAGGGTAGTTTATGTAGGTTCAATATATGAGTTCCGCTTCAGACCTCAACTTTGATGTGAAAGTCCTTGGAAGCTAATAACTTCCGAGGAC
>ERZ857951.3315-NODE-3315-length-12312-cov-3.488537_pt1 | contig 12312 bp, 10 predicted proteins | sample MGYA00519759_ERZ857951 | MGnify/ENA primary metagenome ERZ857951 (study PRJEB31778, sample SAMEA3449377) | human gut metagenome | biome: human gut; feature: human-associated habitat; material: faeces | place: United Kingdom | collected 2010/2012 ...
TGATTAAATTCCGCTGAGGTATAGCGGACACTGGAAGTTAATTTTTCAATTGAGGTGGGCCTCGATGCTGACAACCCACCAGGCGTATTTTAGCAAAAAAACTCCGACCGGCAAAAACACCGGTCGGAAAGAAAGCACAGAGATGTATTTTATTTTACTGCGCGGGTCGCTATAAAACTCGGGACACCAAATTCGTGCAGCCTGCCTTCACCGTTGGTATCCTCATACAGGTCGGTGAGGAGGAATCCGGCTTTTAGCTGACCGCCGAGCTGTTCCTCCAGCGTGTGAGAAAACTGGATTCCCCAGTCATTTTTCATCGACACCTCGTACAGCTGTGGGTCCTGGAGCGGGTTAAAAGGCAGGGGATAGGTCAGGCAGCGCTCCTCTTCATCGAACAGGTAGTTGATGCCGGTGTCCAGCCCGCACAGCAGGATGCCGCCTTTTTTCAAAATGCGGTAGCACTCCAGAAAGATTGGCTCCACCTTTTCCACATAGCAGTTGGATACCGGATGAAAGATAAGGTCGAAGCTTTCGTCTGCAAAGGGAAGCGGCTGGGTCATATCCCCCTGGATGATGTGAATAGAGTAGCCTTCCCGCCGGGCGACCATCCGGTCGCTTTCACACTGGCGGCTGGAGTAGTCCAGCAGGGTACACTGTGCGCCCAGAGCGGAAAAGATGGGCAGCTGCTGTCCGCCGCCGCTGGCAAGTCCCAGCAGCTGTTTGCCCTGCAAATCTCCGAACCATTCCTTTGGGACCGTTTTGGTCGGGGTGAGGTAGACACCCCAGTTTCCGGCAAGGGCATCCAGATACTGCTGGTGGGAGATGGGCTGTCCCCACTGCCAGCCGGATTCGCACCAGGAGTCGATGATTTGAGAATTGAGCGTTTGGTAATCTTTCATTTTTTTTCCTCCTTGTGGACTTGGAATGATTCTGCGCCGTGCAGGATGATGTCGGGCAGCTGGCGCAGGGAAGAGATGGTAAAGCGAATGGGCAGTCCCTCTGGTGGCTGCTTGTCGTGCAGATTGAGCCAGCAGGCATCCACGCCGGCACGTCTGGCGCCTTCGATGTCCGACGAGAGGGAGTCGCCGACCATCAGCGCCCGCTGCCGGTCAAAGTCGGGGATGCGTGCAAAGACATAGTCAAAATATTCCTTCAGCGGTTTTTGATAGCCGCTTTCCTCCGATACAAAGATGCCGGAAAAGTAAGGCATCAGACCGCTGGCATCCAGACGGCGGCGCTGGGTAGCGGCGACACCGTTGGTCAGGATATACAGCCGGCAGCCGGCTTGATAGAGCTGCTGGCAGCACTCCTGCGCATACGGCATCGTCTTGCTGCCGTAGCCGAGGTTAAACAGGTATTCCCGGTTAAAGTTCTCGCTGTCGATGCCGGTGATGCCAAGAGTATCGAACAGCTGTGCAAAGCGGGTGGACAGCAGCTGCTTGCGGGTGATGAGCTGTTGTTCAAACTGTTTCCACAGTCCGCTGTTGATTTGCTGGTAAAGCTGGTCGATGGACGGGGTAAGGGTGAGATGATGGTCCTCAAAGGTGCGAACCAGCGCCTGATGTTCGGCATCGGGAAAGTCCATCAGCGTTTCGTCTGCATCCAAAAGGATGATGTCATATTTCATGTCGATTCCTTTCTGTATCGTTTTTATGATGATTCAGATGCTTTGCCTAAAAGTAGCAGAAGTTTTATTGATTTTAAATAGAAAAGCAGTAGATAAATTTACAAAATGATGCAGATTTAATATAATGTGACCGACCTTGCGCTGTCAAGGCAGAAAAACACCCTTTTATTATTGGGATGGATTTAAGAATGGCGGACGATTCATGCGCCAAAATATCCGTTCAAGAGATTGGAACAGGTTTACCTTTTGTTTGTATATACCTTGTATCCTGCCAAGCAAGCCAAAGCCATCACCATCGGAATGACGGCATAACCGGCGTTGGCTGCCCCGTTGGAAGCAAGAACAAAGACAGCACCGGCAAAGGTCAGTATAATCAATAAGATTGAAAGAAGCAGCAGAAGTCTTTTCATCCGCGCGCACACACCTTCGTCAATTTGCATGGTTAATTATATTTTGCGCAGCACAGCTTCATCCAATGGAGAGGAGCATCCGTTCAAATGTCAAGGAAGAATCTTAGAAAAACAGTTGACGGAGCTGTTTTTTGCAAACTCCGTACAGCTGAACGGTACAGAAGCAGGCAATAAAAAAGAAGATAAACACCAGCAGGAAACTGATGACATCTTCAAAGAAAAAGGAAAAGGTATAGGGAAACCGAAGATTTGCCAGCAACAAAATACCGGCTGCGGTAATGGCAGCGGCAAGACGTAGAGAGCGGAACAGGTTTTCTTTTGTAGTATACATCCAGATTGACCCCTTTCCTGTGAAAATCACTTGTTTTAAGTCCATCATACACAGGAAAGGGGGAAAAATCAATCGATTTTTTGTCTAAAGATACGAAGATGAAATCATACAAAAGCACATAAAATATTCCATGAGTGTCCGAAAAACTGGTTTAAATCGCTAAATCATGCGGCTGCTGACAGAGGGAAAGGACGACTGCGCTCTCCCTTTGCAGGACACCGTTTTCGTAGCCGCCCAGCAGCAGGTGTACCTGTGCCGATGCAAATTCCGGCGGAAGGGTCAGCTCTCTGGGGTGGTAGGCGCGGTTGATGGCAACCAGCAGCTTCTGCTCATCCTGCGAGCGGATATAGGAGCACAGGTCGTGGTCGACCGCCAGCGGCGTGAAGGCAGCCTCGGTCAAAAAGGGCATCGACAGCCGCAGCTGACCCAGCTGACAGAACCAGTCCACCAGCTCATGGTTTTCAAATCCCCATGGGTAGCAGCAGCGGTTGAACGGGTCGGCATATCCGCTCAGTCCAGCCTCGTCTCCGTAGTACAGGCAGGGCACACCGGGCAGGAAATATTGCAGGGTGCTGGCAAGTTTGAGCAGCACCTGCCCGTGCCGGTAGGCGTCCATCGGCAGATAGTGGTGTTCTGCCTGCCAGGGACGCTGCTTTCCTTCCATCGACTCCCCTGCCAGCACCGTGATGGCGCGCGGAGTGTCGTGGGTGGACAGCGAGTTCATCATCGAGCTCATGGCAGGCGGTGGGTAATTTTCCACGATGGAGACCACATCATTTAAAAATTCGTCCGGGTCTCCGCTGAGGATATAATCCAGCACGCTGCTGCGGAACGGATAGTTCATCACCCCATCCATCTGATTGCCCAGCAGGTAGCGGCGGCGGTTGCCATAGCTGATTTTGTTGGAAGCGTCCTCCCACACCTCTCCGATGACGATTTTGTCCTCTCCAAAGGATTTCACCGTCTGATACACCCGGTCGAGAAAGGCATCGGGCAGCTCGTCGGCAACATCCAGCCGGAAGCCGGAGGCGCCCAGCCGCAGCCATTTGGCAAGGACGCCGGTCTTGGGGTCGCAGATAAAATCCATGTACTGCGGATTGTTTTCCCGCACATTGGGAAGGGTGAGAAATCCCCACCAGCTTTCATAGCTGTCGGGGTAGCGGTGAAAGGTGTACCACTCGCGGTAGGGACTGTTCGGGTCGCGGTAGGCTCCGCTGTGCTGTCCATAACGACCGTTGCGATTAAAGTAGACGCTGTCGCTGCCGGTGTGGCTGAACACGCCGTCAAGGATGACCGAGATGCCGTACTGTTTTGCCTTGGCACACAGCCGGGCAAAGTCCTCCTCGGTGCCCAGCAGCGGGTCGATGTGCAGGTAATCGGCGGTGTTGTAGCGATGGTTGGAGTGCGCTTCAAAGATGGGGTTAAGGTACAGGCAGGTGACACCCAGCTGCGCAAGATAATCCAGATGCTGGGTGATGCCCGCAAGGTCTCCGCCAAAGTAATCGGAGTTGGTCACCTCGCCCTTTTCGTTGGGCAGATAGACCGGCAAGTTTCCCCAGTCGGTGCGCAGGGTGCGGTCAGCAGGGACATTTTGTTTCGGGGAACCGGAATTGCAAAAGCGGTCGGGAAAAATCTGGTAGATGATCCCGTTGCCCAGTGCGGCAGGACGCTTTTGGGAAGGGTCGTAGACGGTCAGCTGCCAATAGCGGTCGGAGTGCAGGTTAAGCTCCCCGCGCATCGACTCGTTGGCGTGGATGATGTGCAGGGTGCCGTCGGCTTCGGTGACCTGAAAATAGTAAAAGTGCAGTTTTGGATGTCGTGGAGTATAAGTGAGGGTGTAGCGGTTAAAGCGCAGGTTGCTTTCACACAGCTCCATCGGGAAGAATCGGTCATTTTCCACGTCGCTGCACAGGACAAATTCTACCTTGCAGGGCAGCAGGTCCTTGGGCAGACAGATGGAAAAACGGACGCTGGTGCCGGCAGCCACAGCGCCGAAGGGTTCTTTAAAGATGGGAAGCCGGCTGTCATAGATGCAAAAATCCATAGCATGATTCCTTTCCGTCAGGATGATGTTTGATAAAAGCTCCGGCGGGAACGGTCAGGTTTCCGCCGGAGCTGCAAAGACCGTATTAGTCTAAATTCCAGATATTGTGCGCATATTCCTGGATGGCGCGGTCCGCGCAGAAGTAGCCGGACTGAGCGATGTTGTTCAGCGACATCTTCTGCCACTTCATCGGGTCATGCTGGTAGGTGGACAGCAGTCTCTTCTTGGTCTGGTCATACGACTCAAAGTCGCGCAGCACCATGTACGGGTCGTTGGTCTTCAGGGAGGTGGCAATCTGGTCAAAGCGGTCACCTGCGATGTCCTTGCCAATCATGTCGATTGCCTGCTTGAGCACAGGGTCGCTCAGATACAGCTCGCTGGGGTAGTAGCCGGATTTTTTCAGCTGCTGGACCTCAGGGGTGCGCATACCAAAGACAAAGATGTTGTCCTCGCCGACCGACTGACCGATTTCGACGTTGGCTCCGTCCCAGGTTCCCAGGGTGACGGCTCCGTTGAGCATCAGCTTCATGTTGCCGGTGCCCGAAGCCTCGGTGCCCGCAAGGGAAATCTGCTCGGAGACCTCGCTGGCAGGCATCAGAAGTTCAGACAGGGTGACGCGGTAGTCTTCCAGATAGACCACCTTGAGGATGTCACGGGTCTGCGGGTCGTTTTCAATCATCTTGCCTAAGCTGCAAATAAACTTGATAATCTGCTTTGCCATATAGTAGCCGGGAGCTGCCTTGGCACCGAAGATGAAGGTGGTCGGCAAGATGTCGGCGTGCGGATTGGACTTGATTTCGTTGTACAGCGACAGGATGTGCAGCGCATTCAGATGCTGACGTTTATACTCGTGCAGACGTTTGACCTGTACGTCAAACAGGGAGTTTGGGTCGACAATCTGACCGGTGTGTTCCTGGATGTACTCGGCAAAGCTGCGCTTGTTTTCCAGCTTGATCTTTGCCAGCTGCTCCAGCACCTGCTTGTCATTCTGGTAGGGGAGCAGCTTTTTTAACTGGGTCATATCGTGCATAAAGCCGTCGCCAATCAGCTCGCGGATGTAGTTGTTCAGCTGCGGATTGGACTGGTACAGCCATCTTCTGGAGGCGATACCGTTGGTGACGTTTTTAAATTTGTTTGGCCAAATCTTATAGAAATCATGGAACAGCGATTCGCGCAGGATGTTGCTGTGCAGATTGGATACGCCGTTGACGCTGTGGGAAGCGACCACTGCCAGGTTTGCCATGTGCAGCGAATGACCGTTGATGATTGCCATACGGGATACGGTGTAGCCGTCCAGATGGAACTGCTCGGTCAGCTGGCGGCAGAAGCGGTTGTTGATTTCTACGATAATCTGATAGATGCGCGGCAGCAGGGTGCGGAACATATCCTCGTTCCAGCTTTCCAGCGCCTCGGGCATGACGGTGTGGTTGGTGTAGGCAAAGGTGTCGCTGACAATCTTCCACGCCTGGTCCCACGGATAGCCGCACTCATCCAGCAGGATGCGCATCAGCTCAGGAATGGCAAGGGCAGGGTGGGTGTCGTTGATGTGGATGGCGTTCTTTTCTGCAAAGTTTTCCAGTGTGCCGTACAGCTCCATGTGGCGGCGCACGATGTCCGAGATGGAGGCAGCCACCAGGAAGTACTGCTGGCGCAGACGCAGGTTTTTGCCTGCCGGATGGTTGTCATTAGGATAGAGGATTTTGCTGATTGCCTCGGCGGTGGAGTCTTGACCAAAGGCTTTGATGTAGTCGCCGCGGTTGAAGGCATCCATGTCGATGGCAGAGCTTTGTGCGCTCCATACACGCAGGACGCTGACGCCCTTGCCGTCATAGCCGGAGATCATAATATCATAAGGAACTGCCTTAACAGTGGTATAGTCCTTGTGCAGGACATGGTGATACCCATAGTCCCAGAATTCTTCGATGTGTCCGCCGAAGTTGACATCGACTGCGTGCTCCGGGATGCGCTCCAGCCAGACTTCGCCGCCGGGCAGCCATTCGTCCGGCAGCTCGGTCTGCCAGCCGTCGATAATCTTCTGTTTGAAGATACCAAATTCATACAGAATCGAATAACCCATGGCAGGGTAGCCGCAGGTTGCCAGTGCATCCATAAAGCAGGCAGCCAGTCTGCCCAGACCGCCGTTGCCCAGACCGGCATCCGGCTCCAGTTCGAACAGGTTTTCCATCCGAACCCCCATCTCTTTGAGCGCCTGAGAAAATTCACCGGCAAGATTGAGGTTGTAGATGCCGTTTTTCAGCGACCGTCCCAGTAAAAATTCCATGCACATATAGTAGGTCTGCTTGCGTCCCTTGGCTTTTGCATCCGCCATAAAGTAGCGGCGCTTTTCTTTGAGGATGCTGCGCACCACCATGGCACAGGCTTTATAGTAGATTTCGTCCGATGCGGTGTCGGGAGTAAAGCCCAATGCCTTGATTTGAGAAACCAGCATGGATTGAATCTGCTGGGTTGTCAGTTTTTTATCCGCAGAAACGATGGAGGCTTGGATTTCTTTTAAAGCAAGATTGTTTTCACTAAGCATATAAACCGCCATTTCTCCGCACCGTTTGGTAGTCAGTCAGTAAAAAGCAGCAATCGCTCCGGTGCGGAAGGAGGATTGCGCTGAATGCTTTTGGGGAAAAGAGAGGCTGTACACGACAGCACTACACGATAAATTATAGTATATTGAACGTTTGAAAACAAGAGTTATTGCAAGCAGAAGACAGGATTTCTGGCAGGATGGACACAATTAGATGGGGATAACAGTAAAGTTTCCGAATTTTTAAAATGGAATTTACCTGCTTCCAATCTAAAAGCAGTCGGGAAAGCGAGCGTTTTGTCCGTCAAAAACTGTCTTTGCCCTTTACTTTCCACCTTCCAATCATATATAATAAAACAAAGAGAAAAATCCCGACCCGCCCGGCGGGCAAAATCATGGGAGTATAGAAAGGATGGTCTGCATGGCTGCACAAAATAAAGTCAGGGTGGAGATCTGCGGTTCAAGATATGTAGTATCCTCCAACGAGCCGGTGGAGTATGTCAAAAGGCTGGCAAACGCCATCGAAAGTAAGGTAAAACATTTTATGGATTCCAGTCCAAACGTCACGCTCAACGATGCCTATTTCCTGGCGCTGCTCAACTATGCGGACCTGTATGAAAAAAGCGAGCAGAATGCCGACCACATTCGCAGCCAGTTGACCGAGTACCTGGAGGACTCCACCAGAGCCAAGCTGGAGATTGACGAGTACAAACGCGAAAATGAAAAACTGAGAAAGGAAATCGACATTCTGCGCCAGAATATCGGCAGAGAGCCGTGAAGGACTCCGCTGACACAAGCAGAATTCTCCACGATGGACAAGCTGCTGTTCCAGCCGGAGGAAGAGGTCAGCAACGATTATGGCGAAGATGAATATGAATATGACGGGCAGATGTGATACAGTAGAGCAACTGCCCAAGAAGGGACGAAAACAGATGGAATACCGGTTTCGCCGCGCACAGAATGCGGATGTGGACCAGATGATGGAGATTATTCGAGACAGAATCAAATGGATGGACAAGCAGGGACTGCACCAGTGGAACAAAACGGATTATATGCAGCAATACCCACGGGAATATTTCCTGGAGGGGATTGAAAAGGGTTTGTTTTATGTTGCACTGGACGAGCAGGACCAGGTGGCAGGGTTGATGGCGCTGCTGACCGAGGACCCGCGCTGGGCAGAGGATGAACCAAAGGACTGCTACTATGTGCATCATCTGGCAGCAAGGTCGGACGCCAAGGGCGCCGGCAGAGCGCTGCTGGAATTTTGCCGCCAGCTTTCGGTGCAGGAGGGCAAGCAGAGTATCCGCCTGGATTGCCAGCTGGGCAACGACCGCCTGAACGCTTTTTATGAGAGTCTGGGGTATCTGTACACCGGACCGATGGTCGAGGGAAGCTACGAGGGCATCAAACGGGAAAAAACACTCAAATAGGTTGAAGAAAACAGGGAGGGAGATACCTCCCTGTTTTCGGCTGGAGCAAACGGTTGCAAGGACAAAGGAGAAGACGATGAAGAAGATAGAGCTGCTGGCGCCGGCGGGCAATCTGGAAAGCCTGCTGGCAGCGGTACACAGCGGAGCGGATGCGGTCTATTTTGGCTATGGGGAGCTAAACGCCCGCCGCAACGCAAAAAATTTTGATGAGGACTCGCTGCGGGAGGCTTCCCGCATCTGTAAAGAGCGCGGAGTCAAGATGCACATGACGGTCAACACGATGGTGTACGACCGGGAGTATGAGCAGGTGATGCGCACTCTGGAGATTGCCTGCCGCTACGGCATCGACGCGCTGATTGTGCAGGATTTGGGAGTGGCTGCGCTGGTGCGCAAGGCAGCGCCCGAGATGCCGATGCATGCTTCCACCCAGCTGACGGTCCACAATCTGTCAGGCGCACTGGAGGCAAAGCAGCTGGGATTTTCCCGCGTGGTGCTTGCCCGCGAGATGAGCCGGTCGGAGATTGCTGCGATTGCCTCGCAGGCGCAGATTGAAACCGAAGTGTTTGTACACGGTGCGCTGTGTATGTGTGTGTCCGGTCAGTGTTATATGAGCTCGGTGATTGGGGAGCGCAGCGGCAACCGCGGACTGTGCGCACAGCCCTGCCGCCTACCGTTTTCCAGCGGTCGCAAGGGCGACAGCGGCTATGCCCTTTCGCTCAAGGACCTCAGCCTTGCCCATCGGGTGCAGGAGCTGGTGCAGCTGGGGGTAGATTCCTTTAAAATCGAGGGCAGGATGAAGCGCCCGGAATATGTTGCGGCGGCAGTCAGCCAGTTTAAGCAGGCGCTGGAAGGGCAGCAGGCAGATATGGATTTGATGGCGGCAGTCTTTTCCCGCAGCGGCTTTACCCAGGGGTATTTTGACGGCAAGCTGGGACAGGAGATGTTCGGCACCCGACAGAAGGAGGATGTGCTGGCAGGACAAAAGGTGCTCAAAAGCTTAAACGACCTGGCTTCCAAAGATGTGCCGCGGGTCGGGGTGGACTTTGCTTTTTCGATGTGCAAAGACCAGCCGGTCACCCTGTGTGCGCAGGACAAAGAGGGACATCAGGTGCAGGTGAGCGGTCCGCTGCCGCAGGAGGCACTCAAAGCGCCCACCACCGAGGAGCTGGTCCGCCGCAGTCTGGAAAAGATGGGCGGGACCTTTTATATGCTGGATGGACTGCGCTGTCAGCTGGACGATGGGCTGATTTGCCCGGCTTCCCAGCTGAATGCCCTGCGGCGGCAGGCTTTGGAGCAGCTGACCGAGCAGCGCGGAGAGATCGTTGCAAAACCATTTTATAGATTAGAGCCGCAAAAGGTGCAGAAGCATCAGCCAAAACGCCAGCCGGACGGCAGCCTGCCGCTGCGGGCGTATCTGCGCCAGCTGTCCCAGCTGACCGAGGAGCTGGTCGAAAGCTGCGAGCTGCTGATTCTTCCGCTGGCAGAGCTGCTGCGGGGAGCGAACCGCCTGGACAAAAAGGTGCTTGAGAAAATCGCAGTGTCCCTGCCGCGGGTGGTGTTTGGTGACGACCTTTTGCAGCTTGTGCCAAAGCTGGAGGAATGTCTGCGGCTGGGTGTGCGCCATCTGTCCACCGGCAATCTGGGCGGTGTGCGTCTGGGAAGAGAGCTGGGATTTATCGTTCATGGAGAGTTTGGGCTGAATATTGCCAACGCCGGCTGCCTGCAAGCGTATGAACAGCTGGGATTGCGCGACTGCCTGCTTTCCTTTGAGCTGTCGATGGCAAGGGCAAAGGGAATCGGCGGAAATCTGCCGCGTGGACTGCTGGTCTATGGCAAGCTGCCGCTGATGATTACCAGAAACTGCCCGATTCGTCTGGGCGGCTGCAAGGACTGCAAGGGCGTGGGAACGCTGACCGACCGAAAGAAGGAGACCTTCGAGGTGCGATGTACCGAGCGCGCCTATTCGGAAATCTTTAACGCAAAGCCGGTCTATCTGGCGGACCGGATGGAGGAACTGAACAGCTTTGATTACGGGCTTTTGTATTTTACCGGCGAGGGACCTAAACAGGTGGACCGCATCTTAAAGCAGTACACCCAGCTGCACCAGCCGATGCAGGAGATTACCCGCGGACTGTATTACCGGAATGTAAAATAGGAGAGAAACGATGAGTATACTGAAGATCAAACGCCTGCACCCGCAGGCACAGCTGCCGGCAAGGGCGACCGACGGCAGTGCAGGACACGACCTGTACGCCTGCATCGAACAACCGACAGAAATTTTGCCGGGACAGACGGTTAAGGTCCCGACCGGACTTGCTATCCAGCTGGAGAGTAGGAAATATGTGGCGCTGATATTTGCACGCAGCTCGATGGGGACCAAATACGGTGTGATTCCAGCCAATGCGGTCGGAGTCATCGACTCGGACTACCGGGGAGAGGTCTGTGTCTGTCTGCACAATCATTCGGACAAGCCGTATGTGGTGCAGCCGCAGGACCGAATCGCACAGCTGCTGGTGATGCCGGTGGAGCTGCCGGACATCGAGGAAGTCGATGAGCTGGAGGAAACCGGACGCGGTCAGGGCGGCTTTGGCTCGACCGGAAAGTAAACCTGCAAGCAGGCAGGAGGAAAGGAAGAAAGAGGATGAAACTGGTGCTGGCATCCCAGTCCCCGCGCAGACGGGAGTTGTTGGAGTGGATACAAAAGGATTTTATCGTGCAGGCAAGCAGTGCAGAAGAGGTGATCCCGCCGGGAGCAACACCGTATGAAGCGGTGGAGCTGCTGGCAAGGGTGAAGGCGCAGGCGGTAGCAAAGGATTACCCCGACTGTGTGGTCATCGGAGCGGACACAGTAGTGGCACTGGACGGGCAGATCATGGGAAAACCGAAGGACCGCGCAGATTGCGTTCGTATGCTGTCGGCTCTGTCGGGACGGGAGCATGAGGTATATACCGGTGTGGCTCTTGTAGTGAACGGGCAGACTGAATCGTTTTATGAAAGGACGGCAGTGCGTTTTCTGCCGTTGACCGAAGAGGAAATCAACTGGTATGCAGACCTCGACGAGCCGTATGACAAGGCGGGAGCCTACGGCATCCAGGGTTACGGCAGTCTGCTGGTGGAGGGCATCTGCGGGGACTACTTCAATGTGATGGGTCTTCCGGTTGCTGCGCTCAACCGCCGGCTCAAGGCGCTGGGAAGGGCAGAAGCTTAGCGATTTTAGACAGAGAAATGCGGTTGAACACAGGGTGTTTGGTTAAAATCTGTAATTTTTTGCCGCTTTCAAAAAATTCAAAAATTCCTGTTGAGATTGCGCCTTTTTCGGGTTATAATATATAGGATAATGTAGTTTGTCCGCCTTCTGGCGGGAAAAACGAATTGCTTTTGACTGTTTTTGCAATCAATTTTCAGATAAATTTGATGTGAAATAGATAGACGATCGTGCAGGGCAGCGAGGGAGCACCCTGAAATAGCGAAGATCGGCGCAGCTGTTTAAAATTTTGGCAGGAGGAAAAAAGGTTATGTTTGGAAAAGACATCGGCATTGATTTGGGTACAGCCAATACACTGGTATTCATGAAAGGAAAAGGAATCATCATGCGAGAGCCATCGGTGGTTGCAGTGGATACCAGAAATTATACCGTCAAATATGTGGGTCAGGAAGCAAAGGATGTTATCGGCAGAACACCGGGCTCTATCGTAGCAGTTCGTCCGCTCAAGGACGGTGTTATTGCGGACTTTGACATCACCGCAAGTATGTTGCAGATTTTTATCAAGAAAGCCTGCAACAATTCCATCTTTGCCCGTCCGCGCGTGGTCATCTGTATCCCATCCGGTGTCACTGCTGTTGAGCGCCGCGCGGTAAAAGAGGCTTCTTTGAAGGCAGGCGCACGCCATGTAGCCATCATCGAGGAGCCGTTGGCAGCTGCTATCGGTGCAGG